>Ga0209598_10003496_pt1 | contig 11849 bp, 7 predicted proteins | sample M_140807_EF_Meta_FD_187317 | JGI IMG/M metagenome (GOLD analysis project Ga0209598, IMG submission 187317) | Freshwater microbial communities from Lake Montjoie, Canada to study carbon cycling - M_140807_EF_MetaG (SPAdes) (version 2) | ecosystem: Environmental > Aquatic > Freshwater > Lake... | reverse complement strand
TGGCGATAAAGGCCCCGTAGCTGGCCATCGAACGGCCGTAGTGATCGCCGCACTCTACTTCATTGAACGGGTTGCGCTTGTTGCCGTCATAGCGTTCATCGAGGGTCTTCATCACAGCCATGCCCTCCTTCACCATTCCCTCGGCGATCATGTGTGCGGCCACTTGGGATTCAAAGCCGTTCATCGTCTCGTTCAGGTAGCAGGCAAAACCGGAATAAATTCCAAATGGTGTATTCCTTCCCAGCGCGTTGGCTGTCATTACAACCCCCCCCTCCCCATCGGCGTAGTAAGGCCGCCCCTTCGGATCGGCCTGGGCATCGTAAGCGTCCAGGTTGCGGGTGAAGTTATATTTCCAAATCGAGTTTAGGGCGGAGCGGGTAGTGTTCTCGTTGAGTACCCTTCCCAACCCCACCTGCCAAGCCCACCCCTGCCCCATCACCTGATCGATATGCACGGTCTCGTAGGCGCCAAGTTTCTTTGGGTTTTCAGGATCCGCAGTCTGAATGAACCACTCGCCATTGAAGAGTTTGGCATCCATCTCGGCTCTCCCCTTTTCCGCCCTCTTATAGCAATCGGTCGCAAAATCCTGATCGCCCATTTCCAAAGCCATCTGTTCGCCAGCTTTGAGTGCGGCGATATAAAGACTGCTGATCCATGGAATCACTCCATGCCACGGCTCGTCCAACGTGGTCAGCATAGGGGTGTCCAGTAATCCGTCCCCGTCACGGTCACACGAGTTGGCGTAGTCGATCGATTTTTTAACGCGTGGCCAAAGGCGCTTGAGCATCTGGTTGTCGGGATTCGTCTGATGAGCACGTAACACCGCAAGAATCACTCCGCAGTGACCGTCAATCGCGCTATCGCCACCGACCTCGCCGCGGTACGCCATCGATCCGTCTGGCTTGAATCCGAACCCGTACCAGACCCGTTCAATCACATCCTGCTCCAACTCTGGAAACGTCCGGGCATGAGCTTGGGCGTAGTGCCAAACGTGGTTGGGATGCCCAGCACAGCTGCGGATTCCCTCGTAGGTGTAGAAGCGGCCGTCGGCGAAACGATAGCAGGTCGGTGAAGCCAAGGAACCCAACGGAATGAAAGTCCGCTCAAGGAACCAGTACGGAAGGGTGGAGTCGTACCATGTGCTATTCCACAGCCGGGTCTCTGCATTCAATCGTTCATAATTTTTTGAAATATGGGAGGCCACCTCGGCCGCACTCTTGAAACGCTTGGCGTACCCGTGCCCCGTCTCGGCTCCCTTCACCGTCTCGATCGTGTTGGCGAAATGCCAAGAAATGACAAAAGGCAACGTGCCGATCGCCCCCGGGGCGAGGTTCAATGTTTGGGTCACTCCGCCGATCAACGGCTTACCGACAGGCGAAGCCGCAGAAGCAGGTCCAGAGGCGGTGAAAACTGACTTCTCAGAAGGAACAGCGAGTTCCGCACTTGCACGGCAGGGATTCTGCCCGATTGCCGCCAACGCCATGCTCCCCCAATCGCGCTGTTTCTCGAGCGGAGTAACGATGTCACGAAAGACGATCTGGTCCACGCTGACATGGCCCCAGACTCCGCCGTCGAACTGATCGACAATCTCGATTCTAGCCGTCTTTCCCGACAACGCCTTCACATCAAAGGTAGCCTCACGCATGGCACTACTCGTCGGACCAGAGACACTTTGTACCACCTGCCCGTCTACTAAAAGGCGCACGGCAGTCTCCGCATGCGGACCCCCACCGATGAGAAAGGTGATGAAGTTACGTTCGATAGTGAAGGGCTTGCTCGTCAACTTGCCCTTAGCGGAATCGCGAGTTACCGAGTCCTTTCCCGGGTCGGGCGGCACAGACGTATCACCAGGTGCCGAAGCGTGACTATTCACCGCTCGGCTTCCCTTCATCCCGGTCTCACCCACATGGGCGGGCATATCCTTTTTCGCCACCGGACCAGAACCGAAAGCCGTGCCCTCGACTTCCCAGCCTTCGTAGGTTGGCTTCTCGAAATCTTCGAAGACAACATCAGGACGAGCCGCTTTTCCTCCGGTGGGATCCACTGCCTCACTCACCATCATGACGAGCCCCTTTCCCGATATCACCGAATTGGTGCGAAGAACCCCCGGGTAGATTTCAATCGTGTCGATGAGCACCGGGTTTTCCAGCCAGCCACCGATTTGCGCCCCGATCGGCTTGGTGGAGATATTTTCCACCCGGTAACTCATGATGGTGGCGGGATAGCTCGAGTCATCGTAGTTGAGAGGACAAAAGGGCGAGTAGGCTTCCAGAGTCACCTTCACCGGACAGTCTGGATCCGAGTAGTTCACCGTTCCAAAGGGATAAGCACCGGTGAAAACCACCTCTTTCCAACCTTTGCGATCAAGAGAGCGAATCTGCTCTTTCCCATCAAGCGTGACCTTTATTGCGAAGCCCTGAGCGAAGGGGGATGGTTGGTCTCGGATCGGGTCGATGTAGTTCCCCCCCTGCCAGACTTCGATTCCCTTCGGGCGCTGGTGCCAGGAGCGATCCTTGTACTGGATCATTCGGGGCACTACGCCGTTCAGAGGACGATTAAAAATATCCCAATGCCAAAGCTTTCCGTCCCCCCCTAGATAAACCAGCGCTCCGGTGGTGATGCCCCCCACAGGCATACCGATGTTCATCAGGGCATCGCCGGTATAACTGCGTGGCGATCCATGCTCAAAGAGGGATTTCTCCCACTCCGGGGAAAGATTCTTCTCGGCGGGAATAACTTTCGACCAAGCCTCGGTCGGAAGTTTTTTGAATTTCTTCGAATCCTCCTCTGCAAAGGTTAATTCGCCGCAAAACACGGCCAGCAAAAGGAAAAATATTAGGCGGTTCACGATTTCGACCAGGGACGATCCGGCGATTATGGATCAGGCGTAAAGTACTTTCTCCGGGTAGCCTCATCCATGTTTTTCACGTCCAGTTTTTCCACATGACCATCAGCAAAAAGACAGGCTGCTTTACCCCCGTGGCGGGGGTCGATGTAATCGGGACAGTTCATCCCTTGTTTGACAAAAGCTTCTCCGTCAAAACTCCATCCACCGGAATTGTTTCCGGTTGTTGAATTCATGCTACCCATGATGACTTTTTGAGACGGCCTGGAAATAGAGTTAAAAGAAGTTGGCTTCTCGGCCTCACTCCATACTCCTGGTATCACGGTTGAGTTTACTCCAAAAGCACCCATTCCATGAGTAGGACGCGGATTTGACTCCAAAACGGGGTCATAAAATATTTTCGGTAAAGGACGCGTATCCGATTGCGGAGACTTGGCATATACAAAGTTCGGAATCGTCCCTTCGGCTAGGCTGCGGGAAAAGTAAACGAGCTGCCCAGAAAAGATTTTTTCCCAAACGGCCGCATAAGGCAGTTGGTTATTGTTCTCCGCTGCATAAATCCCAACTAAGCCTCCAATTTGCTGTAAGTGAGAAACCGCTTTAGCAGATTTAGCCGTATTGATGCCTCCTTTGACCGCAGGAACCACTAAGGCTGCCAAGCCTCCAACAATGGCGATCACCACCAGAAGCTCTACCAAAGTGAAGGCACTGGGGGATTTTTTTATAGGTTGAGTCGTGGCGAATTGGTCGGGCCTGTCGTTCACGATTTCAATTTACCCTAAAAGAAGGCTTTCGAAATACCTTGGACTTAGTGACAGATGGTAGCAGAAAAATGCCATAGAAGATCAATAGACTACAGTCGGGATCCCGTCTTTCCACTTCACCTCCCAGAAACGGATGAAGTTTCCAAAGATTTTCCACTCGAAGGCAGAAAAGATAGTCCGCTCCCCCTGCTCCACCACCTCCCAGCCGGACCACAACCCCGGAGCTGGCCAGCGGAAAGGAATCTCCTCCCAAGGGCCCTTTTTCGGATCCCTTGTCCGCAGCAACTGTTTCCCATATCCGCTGGAGATGAACATATAGAAGGAGCCGCCATGCTCAAAAACCCTTGGACTCTCTGGCTCCTTAAAGGTAACCACCGCCGGACCCAGATCTTTCCACTCGGTCAAGTTCTTCGAGGAAGCTAGGGCGATGGCTCCCTTGCCTTCCTTGGTGGTGACCATCGTGAAAAGATAAAACTCGTCACCGTGCTTGAGGACGTGCGAATCGCGGCAGTCGATCCAGCCGTCCGGCCGGCGCTCCGCCCACTCCGGTGCCTCGTAAACCGGATTTCCGGGATGACGCTTCCACTCAAAGAGATCCTTACTGGTGGCCAGCCCGACCGTTTGCTTACCCGGAACCCGATCGTCAAAGCCGGTGTAGAACATGTAATAGAGTCCATCGTGCTGGATGATCGAGGGAGCGGAAACCACCATGCCTTCCCAGCTTTGCGGTATGGCATCAAGGATCCGTGGATGGTGTTGCCAAGACTTGAGATCCTTAGAAGTTGCGTGCCCGAAAGCCTTTTCGTTCCCCGGCTCAAACCACTGCTGAACCTTGCCGGCGTTCCCCACGTTGTAAAAAAGATGGAAGGTGTCGCCATCGAGAAAAACATAATAGTCCTTCACGTACTCCCCTTCCCGCGAAAACTCCCCCACCGCCTGGCCGGGTCGGCTGGTAATCACCGGCAGGGGAGCGGTGATCTCAGCCGGCTTAGCCACCTCGCTTTTTTCAGATAAAAATACCAGCCCACCGATAGCAGCCACCCCCTTGTCCGGATTTAGACGGAGGGAAAGTTCCGCCCCCTCACGGAGATCGCGCAGATCCCAAAAAAGCCAGTCTGGATATCCGTTGGGTTGCAAGCGAAGGGAAGCGACAACCTCCCCATTTAAGGCGAGCGTGACCGTGCGAGCCACGTAATCGGCGGATCCGAGATTGTCCATCATAACGGCCAGGCGCAGGACCTTGGGTGCATCCTTCCCAATACGAACGGTCAGCAGTTCGGTTTCCCCCTCCGCTCCCGACCGCGTCAACGTTCCGGCAATGTTACCCTTGCCACCCGGAGCCGGCACCGGCACATAATTGGGAAATCTGGCTACCTTAACTCCGGCATCCACCGCCACCCCGGCGACATACGGCGGAAGACTTTCCAATCGATTCGAGGTATCGCCGAAATCCTGCGTCAACTTTTCGCCGCCAAAGAATATCCAGCCGTTGACCCGATTGTCTTTTCCGAGATCTGGGGAAGCACGGGAGGAATCGCCCGCAGCAAACCACTCGGAATGATCTTCCAAAATGCCGGAGGATTCCGTGGCGCGGCCCCAGCTCATCCCCAGAAGCAAGGCCGACAACAGACCGATTGCCCGTGCATTTTTCAAGCGGAGCGCATCCTGCCGCGCCGACGCTCCAGCTCTTCCCGGATCTGGTAGGCGCGATCCTCCGAGATGGGGTAAAGACAGGTCAGCCCAATGGCGGCCAGCACCGCGACCGCCGGCACCCCGATGTCGATGAGCCGCATGGAAAGGATGGTAGCGGGGCTCTGACTTGAACCCAGCGCCTGATTAAATCCCGTAAGGTTGAGAAGAATTCCCGAAAGCGCGAAAGCAAGAGTGCTACCGACTTTCATCACCCAGGCGTACATGGCGTTGAGCACTCCCTCGTTGCGCTTCCCCGTATTGAGCTCATGCAGATCACACACATCCGCCAGCATGGAGGCGGTGAGGGTCCAGAGGGCACTGAACCCAAAAGCGATCAAAAGAGGCGGGAGAAGAAAAAGAAGCGGCTGGGCTGGGGTGTAGCAGAACCATTTGATGAGATTCCCGGTCAAGGCAGCCACCAGTGCCAAGACAAGCGTATGGCGCTTGCCTATCCGAGTGGCCACCAGGCTAATCAGGGGAATGAAAAAGAGACTGCCCACCTGCCATACCGTCCCGCCCCACCCAGAGAGGATTGAAGCGGCCGACTCGTTACCCCCATGAATAAAATAAATGGCAAGATATGTCGGAAGACTGCTGATGCTAAAAATCCCGAGGCACATAAAAAAGACAGCGCCTCCAAGAATGAGAAAGGCACGGTTTCCTAAAACGGACTGGATTTGGGGCCAAGCCGCTTCGGTGGCCTGCTTTGCCTGCCCTGCAGTCTGCTTTTCCCGGCACAGCCATACCGAAAGCAGAGCCAATCCAGTCATCAGACCGGCGAGGCCAGCGGAAACCCAGCGCGTCCCGGTGATGGTGTCAGGAAAACACGGGAGCTTGATCAGTGCATACAGCCAGGAAAGCAGAATGGCGGCAGCCGCGCTAGTGAACGCATAGGTTGCCATGAGCCTCGTGCGCTCGTGATAATCCGCCGTCATTGAGAGTCCGATCGCGCCCCAGGGAACGGCGAACAGGGACATGAAGAGGTAAAAGACCGTGGAGAAGAAAAGAAAATACCAGAATTTCCCCATCTCGCTCGCCCCGGCCGGCATCCACCACAGCACGATAAAAAAGACGCCAGCACCCACCGCCCCGGCCACCATAAACGGCTTCCGCCTTCCCCAACGCGAACGGAAGTTATCCGACCAGGTTCCGATTAGGGGATCCAACAAAGCATCCACCGCCCGTGGAAGGGCCAGAAGCAACCCAACGAGAAAGGGGTTCATTCCCATGCCGATGTTAAGGACGACATTGCCCAAATTCCCAATAGCGTTGCCCATGAGCGTGTAGGCCATGCCGCCGGACGAGTAGCCGGCCTTGTCGCGAATCGGCAACCGGTCCTCGGGGTTTGTCCGATGATGCTTAGCGGAGGAGGAGGCGGCAGGGCTAGAACTCATAAAAAGAAATGGGATAATAGGGGAAAGAGATGAGCGAATATTGGCAACAACTCATACTTTCAGACGAGGGCAAAAAAAACCTTAGGACAGGTGACACACTTATCCGTGGAGATGCCACCGACAAAATTTCAAATCCCTGTCAGGCCCAAGGTCCTCAAGATGGAATCACTGGCACCCAAACAAAGGCGTAGAAAACGCGCAAAGCCAACATAAAAATCTTTCTATCTTATGTCAGAGAACCAAGATTTTACTGCACTATCGGGATCCAACGTTGAGATCGAGGCGTTCGGGGTTCCCGGTACAACCGGCCACTTCGCCGCCCCGCTGGCTCATCCGCCCACCGTCCGTATGGCGCATGAGGCATTCTGGATCGCTGCTCCGCCAAGGGACAAAGATCTTCACGTAGGCTTTGTTGCGGACTTTCGGTTGGATCGGGATGGCGAAGTGCGCCTGCGTGCCATTGCTCCCGCGGCCTACCGCCTCATGGTCAACGATCAGGAACTCGCTTGGGGTCCACTGCGTTTTGCCCCCTCCATGCCCGAATATCAGGATTGTCGGATCACGCTTCCCGCTGGATTGCATCGCGCCAGCCTTCATGTCATTCACGAGGGCCTGACAACGCGCCTGGCCGCCAAGATGCCAGGGTTCGCGTGGGTGGACATTGCGGGCGAGCTCGATACGCAGCCCGTTTGGTTCGGAAGACATCTTCACGAATATCTCGCTACCGAGTTGCGCGTCAGCCCGCTGCAGGGATGGATGGAGTGGACTCAAAGCCCGCGCGCCGGATCCTGGCGGATGGAAGACCCTGCGCGCGAACCCGGTTGGGGCAAGGCCGTGTCCGTACCGGAGCTGGAGAAAATTCTCGGTGCAGCCATGGCCTCTCCCGTGCAACTCCCGGTCTGGCCGTCGCTTGTGCCTAAGGCAATGGAGCGCGGCATCTACCGCGACACGTTTTTTTGTTACCGTTTCGATGATCCGGCGGTTGCCTTCATCATCGCGGACCCAGCGCCGGATCCGGCTACTGGGCCCGACGGCACCTGGCAACGCTTCGACTTGGGGCGGATCCGCATTGGCACACTCGAATTCGATATTGAGTCCGATCACGACGGCGAGGCCACGATTGCCTACGCAGAGCGTTTGGGTCCTGATGGCCGGCCCACGCCAATTGTCGCGGGCTCGACCGGTCCGACGCGTTTCCTGCAAAAATTCGCTTTCGGCGCCGGAATCACACCGATCCGTCCGCTGCAAAGCCTCGGTTCGCGTTACCTTGAAGTGCGCCTCGCGACCAGCGGCCAAGCCGAGCTTCGCAACCTGCGGTTCCGCGAACGCGATTCTCTGGGTACCCCGCAGGCTCATCTCTCCCTGCACGACGAGATGCTGGATCGGATCTGGAAAGTTGGGCTCCACACTTTGCAGTCATCGGCCGAAGACTCCGTTGTCGACCCCGTCCGAGAACGTGGGGAGTGGTGCGGGGATGTGGTCACCGGATGCACGGAGTTGCTGGCTACTGGTTGGAACAACCTTTCCCTGGCCCGCCGGGCTCTGATCCACTGCGCCGCGGCCGCCCGGGAAGATGGCATGGTCTCGGGCTGTGGTCCGGGAGAGTTGATCTATTTGGGAACCTATGCAGCCCAATGGGTGAACGGCTGCATGCGCTACGCCGAACTTGAAGGAAGCCTCGATTTGCTAAAGGAACTTGAGCAGCCCGCCCGCCGCAATTTGCAGGCCATTTTGGCCAGCATTGATGATGATGGCCACCACCACATGCCTTGGTGTTTCTTGGATTGGGGATACAAAAAACCTGCGAAAGGCCAGATCGAACCCGCCGTGCTAGCCCATGTGGTGGCCGCCGTGGACAGCTGGGACCGCTGGCAAAAATACCTAGGACGCAACGGAGCCGAACCCGCGTGGAAGAAAAAGGCCGACCAGCTGCGGGACTTGATCCGAGCCGCCGTGGTGGCCGACCCTCACGCTTACCACGCAGCGGTGCTCGGAGAAAGGATCGGAGCGGTGGACCGCAATGTGGCCGTAGCCGCGACTCTGCGACAACTGCGTTCGTCTTTCCCGTTCGACCGCAGCGCCCAACGACTGCGCGACCCCACTCAGGCCTCATCAGCCATCGCCACCCCCTACTTCACCAACTACTCGATCGATCTCCTGCTACAAGCGGGCATGGTGGATGAGGCGATCGAAATCTGGCGCAAATCCTGGGGCTGGATGCTGGAGATCGGTGCCCAAACATGGTTCGAAGTTTTCGACGAGCGCTGGAGCCAGTGCCACTACTGGGCAGGTTCTCCTACGTGGCAGATGACCCGGCGCATCCTCGGAGCCGACTCCGCACTCCACGAAGGCCGCCCTGTCATCCGCCTTGCCGTCCATCCCGGGAAATTGCAACGCGCGGAAGGACGCGTCTCCTTCCCCAATGTGGGTTGGGCCGACATCGCGTGGCGCCGAGAGGGTAAAACGGTCATCTACCGGGTGGACTGCCCCGCACCCTGGGCACTACTCAAAGACGGTGAGCCGCTTACGTGCCAAGCAGGCACCACGGAATTGCGACTATCCTCGAATGGCATCGCGTTTGTTCCATAGAAAATTCAAAACATCGTTTGAGGTATCTTCTCAATCACTTTTCAGAAACAAATTACGGCGTGGCGTAGCGGAAACGGAAACGTCCAAGCGGGGCGGTGTCGCCATCAGTGTAAAGCACCGTCAAGTCATCAGGCAGTTTGATGTTGTCCAGCCACTTGAAGTCGAAAGTGACAGAATCTTGGGCCAACCCCAGGACATCTCTGGGCACGGCCAGATGCATCTGGTTCCCCTCGACCCGAAATCTGACGTCGGCCGCCCGCAACCAGTTCCAACCCCCGTTGTTTTTCTCCAGAACCGCCCCGTATTTTCCTGGGGGCACACGGTTGACGATGAAATCATATCCGTTCCACGTATGGTTGGCCGGATTGCCCGTTCGAATCAGGAGCATCATCCAGTTTGGGTCACTCGGAGGGGTGATCGGTTTTTCCGTCTGCACATAAAAGTAAAAGTATTCCTGGTCGCGACACACTTTCATGACCTGCAGACCATTCCGGCCCGTTGTGTTGGTATACCGCGGGCCTTCCTGCCCCTTCCAAGTGGTGCCATTTCCGTCGAAATCGGGATGCGCACCTTGGGTCCGAGTCTTGGGGGCCCGCCCGAATCCATCGTAATTGCGCGGGATTGTGTTGCCAACATGGCCCCGATACTCCGGAGTGACTTCCTTCCACTGGTCGAACGATCCATCCAACTCGATGGTTCGCTTTTTTCCGCCGGCATGGGGAATCTCCGGCACCCCTTTGTACCTTCGGATGTTGGCGATGGCCTGATAGAAGAAATTGTCGCCGAATCCGCCTTTCATCGGCTCAATGTCGCGACTGAACTCCTCATTGAAGCTGTCGCACTGTACCCAGGGGCTCTTCATACTATGAGTCAGCCCCGCGACCCACTCGTTCCAGCTCGTGATCATAACGAACTTCGGATCCACCTTGAGCGCTTGGTCCCACTGTTCCTGGAAGTTGCGACCCTGCCGGATGGCTTCGATGGAAGGATCCTGTTTTCCTTTGGCAAAACCGCGTCCGCGCGCCTTGCCGGTGTGCATGAGCTCCAGCGCACCGGTTTCCCAATTCATGTTCTGAGCCGGTGAGACGTTCATCTGCTCAGCCACTTTGGGGTCTTGGGTGAAGCCGTAGGTCTGAGGATAGACGCTCTCCCAGTGCCAGGCATTGGGTGTGTTCTTATAAGGCGGAGTACCAGGCCAGAAGGCGGTGCGGAGGGTGAAATATTCCCGCACTTCGGGGCTGGCCGCATCCGGGTTGCAGAGCATGAGTGGCTTCCCTTCCCAACGAAACCAGAGTTCATCGTAACGCCCAGGTCGGTAGAATTTTTCCAACAACTGTTTAGCGGCATTGCCCATGTCCGTGTTGAGCATGAATAGGAGCTGAGGAACGCGACCTCCCTCCGCTCGGATCCGCAACAGCACGGGCAGGAACTGAGTGAGAACATTTTCGTAGATTTCGGCATTCGTGGCATCGAGGACCAAGGCATCGACCCCAGCATCGGCGAGCATGTGCATATGCCGGCGGATCACCCACGGATCGGTCAGCTTGTAGTAGCCAAACAGTGGTTCGCCCCAGTAGGCATAGTGCCACTCCTTCGGTCCCGTATGCCGAAACGTCGGAGTCGTCCGCATGTCTGGCTGATCTACGAGGATTTTTGAAACGTCATAAGGGCCGTAGCTGAATTCATCCCCTGTCCATGGGAGGTAGAAGATTCCGACAAACCGGTCTTTTTTAGGAGGGCCGACTTCCGCCTTCAGGGGCAGTTCCCTGCCGAGAGGGTCCGTGGCGGGCCAAGGGACACCTGGGTTGATGCCGTCCACCCCATACCCCGTGGCCATGAGGAAGACAAAAACCATCAGGAACAAAAAGCGGATCATCACTAGGTTTTATATCCTTGGGATGATTCTTCCTTCGTTTGCGAGCCAAGTCTCTAGAAAAGAAAGCCAGACAAAAGAAGTTCCTTTTCGGTCTAAAATCAATCAATGCGGTCCGCCTTGCCTGTCGGAACCGATCCCCTCGACCGACTTCCGCTGATGAAAAAATGGAGGCGGTGGGAGTTGAATCGGCAGACAAATTATTAATAGACAGACACTTCAACGACTTAGAAAAATAATTCTAGCAACGTTATTCTTTTTCACGCGATCTTCGTGACCACTACTGCCCACTCCCTCGGAGAGAAAAAATCTTTGTGCATATTCTAGAGTGTTTTGGAAGGTTGCTGCAGATGCAAGAAACCGAGTCTCTGATCCGTTGACACATTACAAACCAAGGCGAGAATACTCCTATGAGCTGGCAAGACTGTCTTTCGGTTGAGAAAAAATCTGACATCCAAAGCGGAGAATATGTTTTTCGTGGAACCAGAGTTCCCGTGCGGGCCTTGTTTGAAAATCTCCGGGACGGAGCCACGGTCCACGAATTTGTCCAATGGTATCCCGGTGTTTCTCTCGAATTCACTAGGCAAGCACTTAGGTTGATCGAGTTGTCCCTTCAGAAAAGCAGGTCGCACCGCCCTACTTAGTTTCCGCTAGGAGAGCTTCTGATCGTAATCTTGGTGGGAACCAATCCA
>Ga0209598_10003492_pt1 | contig 11857 bp, 11 predicted proteins | sample M_140807_EF_Meta_FD_187317 | JGI IMG/M metagenome (GOLD analysis project Ga0209598, IMG submission 187317) | Freshwater microbial communities from Lake Montjoie, Canada to study carbon cycling - M_140807_EF_MetaG (SPAdes) (version 2) | ecosystem: Environmental > Aquatic > Freshwater > Lake... | reverse complement strand
ACCGACATCCACGCGACGATCCTGCACCAACTCGGCCTCGACTCCCGCCGCCTCGAAATCCCCGGCCGCAAGCGCCTCGACATCGACCACGGCCAACCCATCCGCGAACTCATCGGGTGAGAGTCATGGTTACGGTCCAGTCGCCCGCAAGGGCCCAATGCCTTGGAATGCTGCGGTTGATGCTCCGTGAACCGATGACACCGAAAATTCAGTCGCAGTGAAGCCCTCGAGAATCGGCATCCAAGGTGACCATCGACTTCCGTTCGCGTCATTGAGCCGAAAAAGCGGCTGAGTCTGATCGGGTAATCGTTCCCTGATCTGTATTCCGAAGAATTGCGGCGCCACCAAGAGCTTTGGATTGCATGCGTCCCCGGCCACTTAGTTTCAGGCCGGATTCGAAACCATGGAGTTCACGGTGCGTTTACCTTGAAGAGAGACGGTGAGGGTTTAGGGAGAGGGCCAACGCTGGATCTCGACGCCCGGGTCATCGCGGATGACGACGGACATGGGCACAACGATTGCAGAGGGGAACAGGACGATGTTGAAGCCTTTAAATCCTCGCGCGCGTGCGGCGTCGGATGGGAAACGGACGGCACCGAATCGTTGCTGTCGGGCTACCGCATCGCCGAAACGCTGGAGCTTGGTGGGAGCAGGCTCGAACTCCCATGGGGCCCGCAAATCGGCCTCGGTCAGTTGGAGTGCGGCAAGGATGTCGAAATCCCCGAGGTCAATGACCGGGACACTCAAGTCGATGAAGTAGGGAACTTGGGTGAGCAGGCGCGGAGATTTATTGGCATGCCGCTCCCATTCCGCTCCTGCGGTGGAGGCATCCTCCGCGCCTTAAAGGGCGAGCGAGGCGGCGGTGTTCACCCGATAGGCATAGCCGGTGGTGTGGAGGAAATTTGGCGGGCTGCGGCTGAGGAACGCATCCTTGGAAACGAAGCGCCTTAGCTTGGCCGTGATCGGGGGGCAAACCGGAAGCGCCTGAAGAAGCTTGGAGAAATCAGGCGTCATTCAGGTAGGTTGGCCAGAAAGGATGCCGTAAACAAAGCCAGCGACATCCAGCACACGGCCTTCGCGAATCCACACGATGGGCGCACGGTTGCGCATTTCCTCGTTGGGTGCGTTGAGCCACTTTCTGAATTGCTCGTCGCCGAAGTCGGGGGCGCGAAGCAACGCGATGTCGGAAAAGGGCTGAAGCAGCTCTTGGAGCGAATCGGCGTCGGGGGTCTTGCTGAGCGCAGCCTTGTTGTTGCGACCGATGAGGCGACCGATCTCGATGACATCCATACCGAAAACCCGAGCAATAGGCTTGATTGAGAGGCGGCCGCGCACGGAGCGGAGGTCGGCGTTGGGCACGCGGACGACCGGAGCGACAGGCTTGATAGCGGGTTGAATCCGCGCAGCGCGGAACTTGCGCTGGGCACGGAACTTGGCAAACGCGGCGCTCAGGTCGGGCTGGCCGACGAGATCAGCGACGACATTCGACGGGTCGTTGAAAGTAGCATAAATACCCTCTACCAATCGGGCGGGCCTTGGGTCAATCGTTCTAGAGCTTCTCGCCCGTTGCCGGCAACCACCACCTGCCAACTCTCTTTAGTCAGAAGCTTATGGAGCAGTTCTTGCGTGACTTAGTCGTCCTCGACGATCAAAACCCTCCGGCCAAGACCCACTTTGGCATGACGATTCAACACCGACGACAGCCGACTAAAATCGAGCGGCTTGGTCAGATAATCGGCTGCCCCCAGGCTGAACCCCAACCCGCGTTCGTCGACGATGCTCACCACGATCACCGGGATGTCCGCCGTTTCCGGGTCCTCTTTCAAGGCGGCCAGGACTTCCCAGCCATCCATCCCTGGCACCATCACATCGAGCGTGATGATATCGGGGTGGAGTTTTCTGGCCCGGGCCAGCCCAGAAATGCCGTCGGGCGCTGTCTCGACGCGAAACCCATCGTGATTCAATGAACGCCGCAGGATGTCCAGCACCGCGGTATCGTCATCGATGACCAGCACCAGCGGACCTGAGCCCGTGGAGGGGATTTCTGCAACGGGTGCGCTCAAGGCCGGGACCATCTCCTCGGCAACCTCTATCACTTGGGCCGGAATCGTGGCGGTGAAGGTGGAGCCACTGCCTGATTCGCTGGCAACGGCGAGGTCGCCGCCCATGAGTTGGCAAAACTTGCGGCTCAAGGCCAATCCGAGCCCGGTGCCTCCGTATTTCTTGGATGTTGAGGCATCCGCCTGAGCAAAGGCCTGAAACAAGCGCCCGACCTGTTCCGGGGTCATTCCTATTCCGCTATCAATGACTTCGAAGACTAAGTTGGCCCCCTGACGCCGGGCCCGCAAGGTGATGCTGCCCTTGTCGGTAAACTTGCTGGCATTGCTCAGCAAGTTTAAGAGCGCCTGCCGGACCTTGGTGACATCGGCTCGCATCGACCCGATTTCCGGTGCGACTTCCAAAGTGAGTTTATTACCGTTTTTATTGATCAAAGGCTGCACGATATCAGCGACTTCATTTAACAAAAATTGCACCTCGAATGTCTCCAAATAAAGGGTCATCTTGCCAGCCTCTATCTTGGATATATCTAGTATATCGTTAATTAATTCAAGCAAATGCTTGCCCGCACCATGGATCTTTTGGAGGTCTGGCTTGATCTCTGGTGTTCCCAGATCGTCTGCCTCTTCTTGAAGCATTTCGCTATAGCCTATGATGGCGTTGAGCGGGGTCCGTAGTTCGTGGCTCATGTTAGCGAGGAATCGCGACTTCGCCCGGTTGGCTTCCTCAGCCCGCGACTTGGCTAAGTCTAGATCTTCATTCAACTGCTGCAGTTCCCGCGTCCGCGCGGTCACCTCATCCTCCAAATGATGCCGATGTCGAAGCAACTCATCATCGCGCGACTGAATTTGCGCAAGCATCCTGTTAAAGCTGTCGGTGAGTTGACCAAACTCGTCATCCGTCAGCTTATGTGCCCGCAACGAGAAATCGTTATCCACCCCCACCCGCTGGGTCACACTTAGCAAGTGGTGTATCGGATCAGTAACCACCCTCTGCATTCGAGCCGCTAGCGGAAGCGCTACTGCACTGGCCACCAGTACGGTGACAAAAAAAGACAAGACCGAAAGCCATACAAATTTATGCAAGAGGTCTGGGGAAGGTCGTATATAAATTGAGCCGACTCGTTTTCCAACGGGGTTCGTCAAGCCACTTACATACTCACCCATCTGTAGATCAGTCCCATCCAGAGGCACATTGGCCGGCACTAAATAGATCTGATTCGAGGAAACGTAGGAGGCGAATACTCGGTCGTCTCGATAAAAGGCTGCCGCCAACACCGCAGGATTCTTTTCCAGCGATTGAATGAGCTTTCGCGCCTCGTCCGGATCATTGAAATCCACCGCCGCTACCGCGGCAACCGCGATCATTTCTCCACTAATCGCGAGTCTTCTTTTCAATTCACCCTTATACCAAATGATGCTAAAAAGAAGAAAAAGACCACAACCGACCACTGCAGAACCGCAGGCCGCCATGAGGGCCCGCCGCAATTTGCGGTTGATGGATGTTGCCCGAGATCGGCCTTGTGGGGATAAATTCATGACGTCATTTTACCCTGGCGATCCGGAAGAGTTTGGAACTGATCTTGAGGTTAGTCCGCTCCGAATTCGCCCGGTTGATCTCCAATTTACGTTGGCTGACCAGCAGATTAAATAGGACGCCTTGTTGCAAAAATTCTCCGGTCTCATCCGCTGAGATCGTCAGCAACGGTCGACCGATCGCTGCGGGCTTCCATTCCTTCCAAATGGGCAGCTGATCCGGGGCAAAGTACAAAATGTGACAATTGGTGGCCGCAGCAGGCTCGGTTACGATGCGTATCTCGATTCCACGGCCTTCAACGCGCGACTCGGAAAGCACCTTCTGAAGCAAGCCGTCGAAGGAATCTCGTCCGGCTAGACCTATAACAAATGGAGCCGTCGGCGATCCGAAGCTTTCCTTCGGCCAAACAATATAAGGCAATATTTTAGATATAAAAGCCACCTGAAATTCAAGTGCTCCCAGATTGGTGGACCGCGTCAGGTCGGCAGCCCGCGTCGGAGACAGGCAGGCGAGCCATAAGGTCCACACAATCGAACAAAATAACCCCAATTTGCGTCGCGCAGACCTTCGAAACCTTGGAAGTACGGCAGGATCGGAGAGTGCTTGGGTTAATTGCATGAGGGTTACGCTCGGACTGTTGCTCACCTCCCCGCGCCGTTCGCGGGTTTCTCCACCAAGTCGCGCAGGTCCTTAACCCGCATCGGTATTAAGAATTCAACTTCCCCTGAATAGTTACGCCGGATGATGTCTTTTAGAAAAATCGAACCAATGTGTTCAGCCCGCCTCTTCGATTCTGAAATGGCGTTGACCTTCTTTGCAAACAATGTCCATACGGTCGGCACGATCCCCAGCAACAGCCGCAAAAAATATGCCGTTTTTGCCCGATGCTGGCCGAGCCGCACCATGGACTTAATTCCAATCAAATCCTCTAAGTAGATCCGGGCCACACGCCCCATCATCCAGCGCAAGATTCTATGATCAGGCACTAAATCATTGAGCATTTTTAGGATAGCCTGAGTCAACACCAAACCCTCCGGGTTATCCGCGGCGACAACATAGTGACGAAGGTCGTAGGCGGCGTAAAATTGAGCCGCCTCGACAAGATTCCGAGGCACATATCGCAGACTGTTCGGCTGGCCCAGCGGATGAATCCCAATCACCACAGCGAAAACCATCCAGATATAATAATAGTCGTCCGCCTCCGCGGGAGTGAGGGGTGTTTTAAGGGTCTCAAGGCCTCGCACGACGAGAAGCGAAAAACCCATGATCGTGCCCAGCATGTCTTCGTGATTGACCGGGATCCCAAACTTCGGCTCGTAGTCAGGCTTCGTCTGACGCACTATCTTGCGGATTCCAGCGTGGAGCAAACGAAGTTTCTGAGCGGTGATGATAGCCCTCCCCGATGGCTCACAACCCCCAATCTTGCAAACGTCCACCATCATTTGTAAGACGCCGAGGAGACGCTTGAACGTATTGTCTTCAAGGTTACCAGAAACCTGTAACAGTTGGGTCAGATTTGGCGCCTGATAGCCTTCTGGTAGGCTCTTGAGCAACAGAATCAAGCACGAAATGCCGGTGTGATTCTGAAACACCTCTTGCCCCCTCTTCACCCGCTCCAACACTCTGTCGATTGGCACATCATCTAATGTAGGTATGGCCCGGGTTGACTCCAGAAACGTCTTCAGCGGCTCTGGCAAAGCAGAAATTTCCACGTCATTCCGCGACAGTGTAGCAAGCAGGCTATGGAAGTTGGATGATGGGAACTCGTGATGCAAAGCCGCTACACAGGCGTCGGCGGCGAGATCTGTCGAACCCCTCATCTCATTTAAAAACGCGGGGTCGGACCACCGCAACGGATCGTCATCACGCCAGTTTAAAAGATTAGGGGATTTCATGATTCTCGAAAGACAATCCAAAGTCCTAGTAGCGACAGCTTAACTGGACATAAAAGGCGCGAGGAACGGGACTTACCACGCTCTGAAAAAACTGCGGAATTCCAGATTCAAAATGCTCAGACTGAATCAGATTCCGCCCCACGACTGCCAGTTCCCAGTTCTTTCCAAAATGGTAACCGGCCCGTAAATCCAAACTAAAATAGTCTGACACACCGACCGACGGACGCTCCGAGACATACCGGCCCCAGGCATCCAGCTCGAGTTTTGCAATCGGTGTCCAAGAAGCGCGCAACGACGCCATGTGTTCCGCCTGCATACCGGGCTCCGTGATTCTGAGCGGATCATCGGTTGTAATACGACTGTACGCATAGGTCGCGGCAAAATTCCATTCGGGCGCCGGACGGTAGTTGCCCCCAACTTCCAGCCCACGCCCTTGCCCGGTCGCCGAATTCACCGCAGTCAATGGAATCTCTATATGCGGAATAGGATCTGTGACAAACTGCGCCTGTTCCTGATGCACGGCGCCGGTCACCAAATGGTCGATATCATTGTAAAAACTCGCCACATCGAACGACAACGTCGATGCAGCCTGCCAGCGATAACCCAACTCGTAAGTGATCCGAGTCTCGGGCCCCGTGTCCGGAGCCCCCTTACCACGGAAAAATATCGGGAGCCCCGGCGCATTTGGACCGTAGATGGGACCGCCGTCGGTGGGATTCAGTTGAACATCCAATTGGGTCCGGTCAGGAATTGTAACCGCGCGGGACACCGCGGCCCAGAGCACGTGTTCCTTGGCCGGTTGCCAGGTCATCCGGAGGCTGGGCAAAGGATTCCAACCCGTTGGCTCGTGATACTCCAACCGCGCGCCGCTGATGATCCGTAAGCGATCCGTAAAGAACTTCAGTTCGTCTTGAACGTAGACATTGAAAAGCTGGTAATTGCGGGTTTGTGGCTGGAAAATCAGCGCTGAATCCCCCCGGTTGGCCACCGTGCTTGGAAAATACCGATACCCCATGCCATACTGAAAATCCTGAAATCCCGGCAAAGGTAATCGATGGCGAGCCTCGACATTGAACTTATCCTCACTCAGGTCGTCCGGTGCAGCGCCACGCCGCTCGACCCGATCGAAGTAAGCCAGCAAACTAACATCCGACTCGTCTCCCAACTTCTTTTCCCATCGCGCCAGAGCATTCCCACCGGCAACTTCGAAACGATCCAAGACCACTGAATTCGTAGGTGTGGTACCAAATCGCGGATAAATTCGATAGGTACCCCGTTCCCCCCAATTGACGTCTCCCTGCAACTGCAGATGATTCTCGCCCTCCCAGTGCCAATCTGCCCGGGTTCCACCCTGGAGGGAGTTCCAACCGTCCTGTCCAAGAGAGGTCGACGCTACGTCCGTCGCCTTCCCGTAAACCCGGAACCCACCGGTCTCGCCGAGTCCCGCTCCGTACCGGAATTCCCCGAACGCTTTGTCGATGTTACCTCCGCCGGAACTGACATACATGCCTGGAGTTTGGGTGGCATCCTTGGTGATAATGTTAATCACTCCCTTGGCGGCGTTCGCTCCCCAAGTCACACCGCCCGGGCCGCGCACCACTTCAATTCGCTCGAGGTCCTCAAAGAGCACGTCCGTTTGATCCCAAAATGGAGCTGCCCAAGCCGGCGAATAGACGCTCCTCCCATCCACCAGCACTTGGATTCCGCGGGCATACTTCCGCTTTTCCATCTCCCGGGCACCTACCGTCCAGCCCCATGGATCTGTTTGAACCACCGGAATCCCGGGAACCATGCGCAAAGCGTCTGGCAAACGACGCACACCCGAGCGACGCAAATCGTCGGCAGTCAACACCGACACCGCACTCGGCGAGGTCAAGATTGTATCGCTCTTGCCCAATACTGACGTGACCTCTGAATTAAGAATATCGTCGAGCTTCAGATCTCGAATCTGATCCACTCGCGAATCCACCTCAGAATCGGCCGCGGCGGTGGCTACAGCCAAGAGCGGTGCGAAAACTTTCCACCACCGTTGGCGCCGGACGCCTAATCGAAATTCTTTCAACATGGTTAAAGATTTTGTCGCAACGAAAGCGCTCGACGCTTCCCAGCGAAGACCCAGATGCAAGTTGCGTCCGCCGCGAGACTCGTACTAGCAAGCGCCAACATGAACCAATGGCATCCATCAAAGTAATGCATATACATAAATACAGTGGTCAAGCCGCTGCCCAAAGAGCGGAGCCAGACCACCGGCCACGAGTACTTCCGGATGTCGTGTGTGCAATAAACCTGCAGCAGATAGAGGACAGAGATGAAAATCTGGGCGATATAGGCCGAATTAGCTCCAATCGGAGTATCATACCCCTCGCCGATGAAAAAATAATATGCTACTAGCCAAAACAATACCGACCCGACTGAAAGCGAAACAAAGTGTCGTCGCAATTCGGGACGAGCCAACTGCCATGCCCCATGCCGTACCAGCAGGAAAAAAATGAATACATCTAAAAAGAACCAGGCTCGGTAGCCGTAGACAATTAACAGCCCCATGTCCGGTCGGAAGGCGAAGCCCCAAAGAAATTCCCAAGCTAGATTGCCCGCCCCGGCAAACATAGGCATCTCCGCCAACCTGTATTTTATTGCGTCGCGAATATATATTACATAAACCACTACCCACAGGGCACACCCAACGAGAAATGGAACCATCTCCCGTATGGGATAGTCTCGGAGATTGAGAAGAGAGTTTTGATCGAACATTCGCTGAAAAAAGTTGACCGGCCAGCGCTGAAACTTCCCCCACTTTGTTTTGTAGCGATTTGCTTTCAACGCTCCGCAGAAAGGAAGATTTGCTCCCTCGATGGCTGGGTTATCTCCACATTCCGCCACGCTAGCGAAGAGAGAGCAAAGCGTTGCGCATCAGTGTTGCCTCAATTTATTCCGGGATCGAACGGAGAAATTTTTGATACAGCGCCTGTTCTTAGGACGGCAGTACTCGATGGGTTAAGCAGTGGGATACTGTTAGATTGGGCTTTTTTTGATGATTCCGCAATAGTTTAATTTATTTTTCTCATCCCCCGCCAGGAACGGCGTCCAAGCGGAGTGGCTATGACGAGGCATAGAGTGTCCTGAGGAGTGGCAGGGCTGTGCGTGCGGCGTCGGATGGGAAACGGACGGCACCGAATCTTGATAGGGGTCTAGGAACGATTACCAATTTTCGAAGCATTGACTTTGCGGAATCGCTCAGAGCATTTCGGCTCCTGTGCCGCCGCAACGCGCCTGCCACCAATCATTCGATGCGACTGCCAGCAGGAATGCACGCCCCAGTCTTCGGTCCAGTGAAGCCCCGGCCCTCGAGTCTCACGCCTTCGGGAACGTGAGGCGATGGGTCTTCTGGATTTTGTCCCGCCACTCATCGGGGACTCCCGCAGCAGCAGCGAACTCCGGCCAGCGTTTCACCGCAGTCTGAACTTCTTCCAGAATCGCCGCAGCGCGCCCGCGCTTCATGAGCGCCGAGCGGGCGCACAGCACGAAGTCTTCCCGCGTGAAGCCATCCCGCTTCCCGTTCAAGGTCATCTGGTGGCTACCAGTCCACGCGCCCGCCGGATTGAAGCTGTAGGTCACGTCAAAGGCCGGTGCGAGCGACCACTCGCCGAGCGGGTTCATCAGGAATGCGATGTTCTTCACATGGTCGTCCTGATTCCGCGCGACGACGTTGAACACCATCCGGCGGAATTGTTCCTCCACGGCCGCCATCGGCAGCCGGAGCCGACGGATCGCCAGCAGCGCCTGCTCGTAGCCGTAGGCTCCGGCCTGGTTGAAATCGAAATGGGCCAGGGCGCACAGCGACTGCAGATGCAGTTTCTGCCCGCCCGCGAGCCGGTCGAAACGGCGGGTCATGAAATGCCGCCGCCCATTCTCTTCCAGCAGCCGGCACTCGCTCATGGTGATGCCCGCCGCTTCCGCCATCCGGTGATAGGCAAACTCCACGGCCCCGTAACCCTTCGGGTCGTCCCGTTCCTTGTCTCGGTTCCCATCCACACCGTCGAATTTCAGCAGCCAGTACTCGAAGCCATCGCCCGCCGCGATCTGGCCTGATCGCACCTCGTGGGTTTGAGGGTTCCACGCGATCACCGCCTTGGCCCGCGCGCCACCGGCCGACGTTCCCACGGTCAGGATGTCGCGCAGGGCCTTCGCTTTTCCCGCCGCATGAAGATGCCCCTGCAACTGGCCGCGATGTGTCAGCACCTCGCCCGCCAGCCGCACCAGCGCATCCACTTCCAGCTTCGAGGCCTTGCGCGGCTTCGGCCCCAGCACCGGCGCAAACTCCAGCGCTCCCATGCCGCGCGTGCCGGTGTAGCAAAGTCGCTCCACCGCGCTGAAGCTCTCCGGCGAACGCCCCTGCGTGGCAAGCCAAGCGTCGATCAGCGCATTGCCGAACTTGTCTGGCAGCGAATCTGCGAGCAACCCGGGCAGGCCGCGGAAGGTATTCCGTGGCAGCTCGGGAAACTGATGCACTTGCCCGCTCAGCGGCATTACTAACGGCGACAGTTGGATCCCGCTGCGGGCGAATTGAGAATCGTACTCGAAGGCCGCAACATTGCGCCCTTCCTCGAGCGAGACCGCGCCGATCGTCCGACCCCAGAGCTGCACCTTCGCGATCATGCCTGCTCACCCCATGTCCATTGGCCCGTCAGGGAGGGCGCCGCCTTTTTGCCCGAGGCGCGCCGCCGCTTCCGGCCGGCCTGTTTCAACTGCGCCATTGGGCTGGCCACCGCCTCCGGTATGAGTAAATCGAGGCGCTCCACCAGCCCGAGCACCCGGCAGACCCGCAGAAACCCGGACAACTGCGTCGCGGACGCACCCAACTCCAGCCGCTGCACCGTCCGCAAGCCCAGGCCCGCCTGCTCTGCGAGTTGCCCCTGCGTCAAATTCTTCGCCAGCCGCAACTGCGCCAACCGCTCACCCAGCAGCTGGAGCAACGCTTGGTCGTTGATGTTTGTTGAAGCATTCAAACACGCCAAAATTGGCGTACTAAATCCTATTTTCAATTTTAAACGTCATTAAAGGCGTTTTAAATTAAACCTACTCAGCATCCTGAGAGGCTGAGTCTAAAGCGATCGGCTTCCACTTCCAGGTCGTCGGCCAACCGATTGAAGCCCGCCGAGTCCAAGCCGGCACGGAGTCCCAGCGGTCGGGCTTGGATCACGAAGGGACGGCGGACCACCTGGGTTGTCTTCTGGCTCAGTCCGACGCGGATGGAAGCATTCAGCGTCTCTTTGAAGCTGCTGCGGGAACGATGCATGGCTTCCCGGAGCATCCGCTCGACATCCGGATCCAATGTCACCGTGGTGCGCATGGAGCCATCATGATGCTTAGTCTGGTGCTTTCAAGATTCTGAACCCTGAAGCACAGGGTTTTGCGCCTATCCGTGATGCTGAAGAATCGCCTCAGACCGCTTTGATTCAGCACACGGGTTCATGCCTGGCCCCGCAGTCCTCCTTCTTCATCCAGTGGCCAGAGCGGACCCTGGCCCGACTGTTGGAATGGACGATAGACCCGGATCCGCACGTGCGCCGGCTGTGCAGTGAAGGCACCCGCCCCCGACTCCCTTGGGCGATTCGAATCCCTGCCCTAATCCGGGATCCGCGGCCGGTGATCCCGATTCTCGAGTCGCTGCGGGATGATCCAGAAGAGTACGTCCGGCGCAGCGTCGCCAACCACCTGGGCGACATCGCCAAAGATCATCCCGAGCTGGCCTTCGAGATTTGTGAACGCTGGGTGTCCGGTGCCAGCGAAGAACGCAAGTGGCTGATCCGCCACGCAGTCCGGCATCCGGCCAAACACGGCATCGCGGCGGCCTTGCAACTGCGGGAGCTCGCGAAGGCGGCCTCACGCGTACGATAGCCCCCTCTCACTCGTCATCCCACAACACCCATCGGCCGTTCTTTTCAAACAATGGCTGTCCGGGTTGGATGCCATCCTTTATCTGAAAATCCGGGATATTGCTCTTGATTGACAACGCAAACAATCTGTCGAAAAAGGCCTCGTCCAGTTGGGGAAACTCGACTTGAAGGCGAGTCCGAAGGGCTGCAGACATCTTTTGAATCCTAGATTGATACAGTTCGAGCTGTGATTGATAAATCAACTCCGTGGAAACACTTTGACCATGCATCTGAATCATTTCATCCCGTTCTTTCAACGCTAATGATTGGTATTCCCTCAGGCTTTCGAGTCTACCGAGATCCTCAAACGTATCCCTCAACTCTGCCACAGCCTGATCCTCATCCAAGTACTCTCGGAGTAGCGGCAAGATCGATTCAAATTCTGGCTTAAAAGGGCTGTTCCCATACAGCTCCAGCAAGATGATGTCCTGC
>Ga0209598_10003485_pt1 | contig 11870 bp, 9 predicted proteins | sample M_140807_EF_Meta_FD_187317 | JGI IMG/M metagenome (GOLD analysis project Ga0209598, IMG submission 187317) | Freshwater microbial communities from Lake Montjoie, Canada to study carbon cycling - M_140807_EF_MetaG (SPAdes) (version 2) | ecosystem: Environmental > Aquatic > Freshwater > Lake... | reverse complement strand
CAATTCGTGTAGCTGTTGATCTTCACCCACGATTCAATCGTTAGGGGTCCACCGAAAGACTGTTGCGGCAGGGTCGCGTATCGGTTAGTGCCATTAAGCGAGAGGAAGTTTTGTCCGCTTTGGGCCGCTGTTGTGATACTGACCGTGCTGATGCCCGTTCCGCCTAGGGGGTTGGCCTTGTTGTTGGCATCGGTTTGATTGGCAAATAGCATGTAGTTGTCGCCAACACGGCTGCTCGATCCGCCGAGCTGGGCAAAGCCTTGATTATTGGCCGAGGCTTGGACGGGCCCAGCCCAGATAGCCGTGCCGACGATCGTGGCGTTACTGGGGTTGGCTGTTTTATCGAACACCGTGGAACCCGAACCCTCATCCATGGGGAAATAGGCCACTAGGCCTGAAGGGAGGTTGCCTTGATCTAGGGGATAGGTGCTGTTGTTCTTGATCACCTCACCTGAGAGTTTGCTATTCCATATCCTCACTTCATCGAACGAGGCGTTGGTTGGTTGGCTATAGCCATTCCAGCCGCCAATGGTTAGGTTGTACCCCCCCGGATTAGGACTGCTGTATGTATAGTTGTTAGTACCGACCTGCTTGCCGTCGACATAAACGTTAGCCGTGCCACTGCCAAAGGCAAGGGCAACATGGTGCCAACGATTGTCATTGAGATACAGATCGGGCTGGATGACAGTTTGTACACCTCCTGAGAAGTTATAAAGAGTAAGCTTGTTGTTTACTAGTTTTAGTTCAAAATCCTGGGTTTTTGAGAATATATTGCGGTCGCCTGAGCCGGCATCACTAGTTTTAATCCAGGCTTCGATAGTTCCCGCGCTGAGTTGGAGTTTGCTCGGATTGCCAACGTTGAGATAGGTGGATCCGTTGAGTTGCAGGGCATTTTTACTGGCATTATTAAACGTCGCCATCTGAGGGGATTGGGAGCTATAGCTTGCACCACCTGTGGAGCCAGCAGCAACTTTTAGATCCAGGCTAGTGTTGATATTTTTATTCGAATAAATCGTGAATCCTGGGGCGATCGTATCGGCGCCGCCATTGGGTCCTTCTGAAACGCTGCCGGTTTGCTGGGTTGGCAGGTAAGGGGCAAAGGAGCTGGAGGGAATTAGCTCTGTGATCGCTGTGCCGCCATCGGGATTGGGCCTGGTCCAGGAGAGGCTTACCTCTTTGCCGCCATTGCCTTGGTAATAATCCAGTTGCACCGGCACCCAATTGCCGGCAGTCAGTTGGATTGGCGCCGAATTATAAGATGTGGCCCCTTGCACCTGCCATTGATTAATCACCTGGTTGTTATTCACCTTGAGGCGCATGCCATCATCACCTCGGGCTGTGAATACGTATTGACCGGTGGTTTGGATTTTGACGTAGCCTTGCCAGCGCACAGCAAAGTTATCGACTAAGCCTTCGGCTTCAAACCCACTGGAAATTTTATTGATTGTGGCATCAAAGCTGGTGTAGGCAGCCGTAAGGCTATCGAGGGAAACCGAAGAATCGTTATAGGGAAAATAGATCGACTTGCGTAGGGAATTGCCCATGGTGAGCACGGGCTCATCATCGCTGAGGATCGCCCGCTGGAAGGTGGTTGCGCCTGCGGCTATGGCATAGGTATCGTTGTTGGTGTCGTTATCACTGATTGTAACCGTTACGTCCTTCGTGCTTTCCCAGACGCTATCATTAATTTGTGTAATGATGACATCGACAGAGGTGCCATCTTTAATGTAGGCATTTGAGCCATTGCCGCCGAGGCCATTGCTATAGCTAACTGTATAATCAACCCCGAGGGTGGCGGTGCCGCCAAAAGTGAGGGGAATTTTGATTAGGGCGTTGGTATTTCCATCCGTATTTGTGACATCGTAATAGTCGCTCGGAACAAATTTGTTGGCTGTGATCGTGAATCGTGCTGAGCTGCCATTTTCGATGCCATTGATGGGTGTGCCCGTGAGCCCGACAGTGAACTGGGGGCCTGACCATCCGTATTCAGCGATGTAATTACGTCGTGTTCCAAGATCGTCCCATTTGCCTGTGTTGGAACCATTGTTGGCCCACATTTGCATGGCATCTGGTGATCCGCTTCCACCATCACCGTTTGGACCAGCTGCTTGCCAGTTGCTATATACATTCGGTACTGCTGTCCAGTTATCCCAAAAGACCAGCCCTGCTTCTGGTCCGGTTTTCCATTCCCATTTTTTGTAACTACCTCCTACCCATTGAGCCCCTAAATAGGCGTCGCCACTAATTGCTGCATTGCTGTTTGATCTTTCTCTTATAAAATTATTTTCACCTTGACTGGTAACCGTAGCGAGATACCCTACCAAGCCCTGATGGGTCCGCTGAGCAGCTTCATATTGAACATTTCCAAAGTACCCATTAAAAGGGACATACTCGTAGTAGTGGCCATTACCCCAGTAAACAGTTGGTGCCATTCTAAAATTGATAAATCAATTTTATTATCTTTTTTGTCTTGCTTGTTGTCTATCGACCATGGTCGATACTTTTTTCGTTCGTTCCCATGGCGGCCACGGCTAAGGTTGTATTTATCTCATTAGCGTTATATGGTTTTACGTTGCTAGCACTGATTCCATGGATTTCTCTTGTTAGGTGTTCTTGGGCGGATAATTTTGTTTGCCTATGATTGCGAATTTGCTGCCCATGCAGTCAGCTGTTTCTTCTGGCCCACCGCTGGGGCGCTTCGGCGGCGATTTTGTTATGATATTTCTCTTAGTTAGTTGAGGTTTCCCCCTTGGCTGGTACTTTCTGCTTTTCAGATTTCAAAGTTTCTCCAGGCTTACTTTGTCAATTTTCTATAATATGTTATTGTATTTTTTATCTTATTATTCTGAATAAGGGGAGTTGATTGGTCCCATGATATTTACACAAAAGCAGATGGCAGCTGCCACAACGAGATACGAGTCTCGTTTTCGTTTTTCCTATCTTTCTCTTGATTTCGATCCCACAATTGTTTTTGCTTGTAGTTCCGAGTTTTTACTGGCCAGCTTGTATCGTGGTATGCCGATTAAGCGCCATTTCTTAGGTGCCGCAACCACAGCTTTTAGTGCCTTAGAGCTTATTTCTCGTTTTTCTCCAAATTTTTTTGCTATCAGCGACGATCTGCCCGATCTTGGTGTTGACAAGTTGGTGAGTCAGGCAAGACAAATTCATCCACAGATTCGACCTTCTGTATATGTTGGGAATTTGAACTCTTTTTTTGGCTTTAGTGATTCTCCAATTGTTGTCGCTGAGTCGGATATTTTGACGTGCCCTGATTCCATGGGTCTAAGTGCCATGGCAATGCTCACAAATACATCTTATCTCAGCCCGTCAATTGAGTCTCGTTTGTATGAGCTAAACCAGAATCCTCCCGATTTTTATCCTGGTACGATTTCTTTAACGCCTCGTGAGCACCAATTGCTGGAGGCTTATGCCCTTGGTTTAAGTAATGCAGATACTGCTCAAAGACTTGGACTTTCTGTTCGAAGTGTTCAAACTTATAGTGGCAATTTATTGCAAAAATTAGGTACTAATAATCGCCAAAGAGCAATTAAGAGAGCTATCTCCTTGGGTTTTACTGAGCTTATTCATTTATTTGATAGGTGAGTCTTTTGGGTGGCCTTATTGCTCTAATTGCTGATTGGGACTAGATCTGTTTGGCTGATGTTTTTTTCCTAAGCAACCTAGATATCTGACCCGGTCAGGGGAGGTAGGGATCAAGAAAGCTCAACGGACGGGCCATGGTTTCCGAGAATCCCAGGATGCCTTGATCGCGGTAGCTGTAAAGCAACTTATCGTTTGTATCCAAGAGAAATGTGCCCCCCCGTTGGGTAATGAAATCGTCGCGGGGAACGTAGGTGCGCCAGTGCGCCAACACTTCGGCCATGTTGCGCAGGCGGAGCGTGGCCAGTTCGAAAGGCCTTTGGAAACCCTTGCCTCCAGCCATCGAGAAAAATGAACCTTGGATCGGTGGTAATGGGCCGGCCCGAACAATTTCATCGTCGGCAATCCGCTGGGGGGCATGGCGATCCCCTATGTAGCCTCGCAGTACCTCAGCCAGCGTGCCAGGGGAGCCCACCCCTGCACACATCAGCAACAGGTTGGGCCAAGGCCCGCCCATCAGGTTTAGCCCTTGGTAGAGCCCCAGGGCCCTATGCAGTTGTGGTTCAGGGGTAACCAGCAGATTTTTGAGGGGAAAGCCCGTAAAAGCGCAGAACCGTTGGCGACCAGCCTCCTCACCAATGGCAACGGCAAGCAGGGCGATTCCTGCCGACTCCAGTTGGGGCAACATCGGAACCAAGGCTTGGGCATATTCGAGGCTGTCGAAATCCCCGAGCTGGGGTAGCAATAAAACGAGGCGGCGTTGGCCCCGGCCCATGCCGCCTACCCCCTCCAGGTGCCGAAGCAATGCATCTGGTGCTAGCGATGACCTTCGGATTTCGGCTTGATCGCTTTTAACTTGATCGCTGGAAATTGGATTAGTGTTGTCCATAGGAGCGAGTTTATTACCAAAGGATTAGGTTACGAAACGTCGGTATATCCAACGGACAAAGCCACCGATAACTGGCACCGGCTCAAAGGTGGGGCCCATAAAATCAAAATAGTCGCGGTGGTCAATAATCCTGCCGTCAGCTCCAAAATGGAGTCGCGTTACCCCCGGGTATACAAACTCAATCCCCTTGATCTTGAGGCCCATGCGCCATTCCACAAACGCTTCGTTGCCATTGATCACCACCGCCCCTGCCTCCAGAAACACGTCATCACAACGGCTAACCAGATCCTGCTGGGCTTTGATGAAAGCGCCTACCCCACGCTTTTTTTGAGTGGGATCTTCAAAGCAAACATCATCGGCATACACATCACGCCACTGTTGCTCATCAGGGGCATCAGCTCCGTAGGATTTTGTGAATAGCTGGCGTAGTTTTGGCTCATCAAATGGCAGGGCAATTGCAACGGCCATCAACTTTCAGCGCAATGGATGCTTGGCCATGATGCCGCATGGCAGCGCCAGCCGTGGTCCCAATGGATAAGGCACAAGCTATCCATAAGCATTTAAGTTGTTAAGGCTAGGCAAAATGATGGTTTGATGGCAATAACTGGTAAATCTATTGATTGGTTTTGGGATTCAACCTGTCCTGTTTGCTTGTTTTTGCTATGGGCTCGTGTGGTCCTCTCCGGGTGATATTGTTGATGCAGTAATGAACTTCTCGGCCTGGCTGAAGAGTCGTTCGCGTTTGGCGATATCCATTCGATCTAGCAGGCGCACCATCATCGCCAGCCGCGGATTGGTTTGAAAGAACTGGCGATGGCGATCGATAAAGCGCCAATACAAGCCATCCCAGGTTTCGCACCAGGGTCCCCGGCGAAAGTCGCCCATCTTAAGAATGTAATTTGATCCGCAGATGTAGGGCTTAGTCGCGAAAATTCCCCCATCGCTCATCTGGCCCATGCCGTAGACATTAGGGCCCATTACCCAATCGTAGGAATCCAGGTACCGCTCCATAAACCACTGGTAAACCTCCCGAGGCTGAATTTCACACAACAGCATCACGTTGCTGATTACCATCAAGCGCTCAATGTGGTGGTTGTAACCCAAGCGATTTGCCCGCAGGATCGCTTGATCAAGGGGTACAAGCCCTGTGGTGCCATTTTGCCAGCAAGCCCCTAGGCCGCGCTGATGGTTCCAAAAGTTGCCATTGGCCTGGCGTTCCCCATGGCTGAGATGAATGCCCCTAACAAACTCGCGCCAGCCGATTACCTGCCGTATAAATCCCTCCAGGGAGGCGATCGGCATTGGGCTTGGAGAGGTGGAACTTGCAAGGCTGAAATCGATTACCGCTTTAATTACCGTTGCTGGATTGAGTAGGCCAATGTTGAGTAGTGGCGAGAGTAGTGAGTGGTTTAGGGTGTCGAATTGCTGGCTTATGGCATCTTCAAATGGGCCGAAATTTGTGAAGCGTTCTTCCAAGAAGCACTCGAGCCAGCTATCTGCACCGGCGTGGTCATAGGGAATGTAGAGCGGGCCAAGTGCGCCGGGATTGTCAGTGAAATAGCGCTCAACCAAAGCCCTTACCTCACCGTCATGGCGGCTGGGGGCAACCCCAGGCAAGGCAGGCTCCGCATAACCCTTTGGGAGCCGTTTACGGTTGTCGGCATCGAAGCTCCACTGGCCGCCGGTTGGGCTGCCATCCGCTTCGAGCAGTAGCCCCAGCCGTTTGCGCTGGCGCTCGTAGAAGGTTTTCATGAACGGCCGTCGCTTGCCCTCAAACCACTGGCGACTATCGGTGGCACTTTCCAAAAAGTCTGGCGATGGCAGCACCGTGAGCTGCACCCCCGAGGCACGGCAGAACGCTTCGAGGTTTTGTTGAAAACCAGGATCGGCAATCTCCGCCACCCGCAGTGCTGGGGTGGCGTTCGCTGCCGTGTCAGAGGAATGCTGCACCCTCAGCTCAGAGGCCAGTCTTTCAAGGAACGTTTGTTTCTCTGATTCGGGCAGCTCGAAATAGCGCACCTGGATGCCTTGCCCCTGGAGGGCATCGCGGAAGGCGCGCATGGCCACGAAGGTGTGAAGCAAGCGCAACTTGTGGTAGCGGTAGGCCGAGGCAACGCCTAGGTCTTCCACCATCAGCACGGTGTCGTTGGGGCCCAACTGGAGTTCAGGGCCCCACAGCCATTGGCGATAGAGCTGACTGCCAAGGATCAGGGTTAGGGCCATGGGCATTGCAATAAAACGACGGTGCCCATGGCCATGGCTTGGGAAAAAATCGCTTGCCCTCAGCCTGCGGCAGCCCTACGCCTCTGTTGAACCGCATACAACGCCCCGGCGCCGGCCAGTAGGCCCAGGCCCCCACCAACAGCTAAAAACAGCAGGGTTTGAAGCAGCAATAGGAAGATGCCCAGGGCCGAAAAGGCCGTGATCCGCACCTTTGCCTTGATCAACAGGGTGAGCAGCACCAGCACCGTGGCCCGGAGGGCCAGGATCCGGGCCGTGGTGAACGGGCAGAACGGATTCAGAAACATGGCGGTGCTGCTGGTGCTTCCATCCTGGTGGTTGAAGCGCCAGCCTGTGGCTCCAGCTAGGCCGCCTAGCGCACCCGTTGGGCCAGGGCGGCGGTGAGGTTGCGCAGCACATCCGACACATCGCCCTGCTGCAGTTCCACACTCACCAGGGTGGGGCCAGCGCCAGGGGCCAGCAGGCTGGCAAGGGCCTGCTCGAGTTCCTCTTCGTAGTGCACCCGCAGGGCCGCCTTAAAGCCGTAGGCCCCAGCCAGGGCAACGTGGTCCACCGGCTGCACGTCGTTAAACGGACCATCGAGCATCGGCCGTTCGGTGCCGTAGCCCCCGTTATCGAGCACCACCACCAGGGCTGGGATTTGGTAGCGGGCCAGGGTGGCCAGCTCATTGGCACTCATCAGCAACGATCCATCGCCCAGCAACACCAGCGGTTTGACCCTGGGGTTGGCGGAGCCGCCCCAGGCGCCGATGGCGGCAGGTATGGCAAACCCGAGGGAGGCCCAGTAGCCGCAGGCCAGGAAATCGCTGGCGGCCGGTAGGCGCAGGTCGGCGGCGGCAAAGAGGGCATCGCCCGGGTCAACCACCACCAGCGTGTCGGCGCTGATGCGGGCGTTCACGGCGGCCACCAGGCGCCGCACCGTGATCGCCACCCCTTGGACGGGCTCGAATGGGGCCGGATCCGCTTTGGGGGGTAGCTCCACAGCCCGGGGCCGGGGGCTGGGGGCCGTAGCCCCTTGCCATACCTGCAGCAGGGCCACCGGATCAAGGCTGTCCAGGTCCCCCTGGCTCCAGCGAAGGCCCTCACCCATCTCCACCCGCACCACCCGCTCGGCCTCCAGATGCATGGTGAAAATGCCCGTGTCGAGATCCTGCAACGGCATGCCCAGGATCAACAGGCCATCGCTGCCTTCCACCAGATCGCGCACCTCAGCGGGGCCGGCGGCCCCTTCGTAGAGCCCAAGGCAGAGACGATGGTGCTCATTAAGTAGGGATTTGGCGCTGAGGCTGGTGGCAAAGGGCCAGTTCTCCCGTTCCAAAACCTGCAGCAAGGCGTCTTGGAGGCCAAAGCGATGCAGTTCGATGCCCGCCAACACCACCGGCCGTTCACGGCTGCGCAGCCAGGTGAGCAGTTCTTCGGCCCGTTGGCGATGGATGGGGGCAGGGGCTGGGGCAGGGGCTTGAGCACCCAGGGGAGCCAGGGGCCAGGGCAGGGGCCGGGTGAGGCAGTCCCGCGGCAGTTCCAGATAGCCCGGGCGCGACTCCCGTTGCATCGCTGCCAACACCTTTGTGATTTCGGCAGCGGCCGTGCGGCCTGAATCCAGCCGAGCCGTTTCGGCGCACACCTCATTGAAAAAGCGTTGCTGGGTGTCGGAAGCCCTGATGCTGTGGTGCAGCAGGGCGTGGCCATCCGATTCCCGCACCCCCGGGGCCCCGCTGATCACCAGCAGCGGTGAGCGCTCGGCATAGGCGCCAGCCACCGGGTTGAGCAATTTCAGGGCTCCCACCCCGTAGGTCACCACCGCCACCCCCAGGCCATGCATGCGGCCATGGGCATCGGCGGCAAAGCCCGCCCCCTCTTCGCCGGCCGTGCAGATCATCTCGATCGGCGACTGCTCGAAGCGATCGAACAGACCCAACACGTAGTCCCCAGGTACCCCATAGACCCGGCGAATGCCGCGCTGCCCTAGGGCTTCGATCAAGGCGCTGGCGATGTCCATGGGGGGCAACTCCGGGATAGGGCACGATGTTCGCAGGGCAGAGCCAGGTGCGCCGGCTGAATTTGATCCGCCAGCGGGGCGACTTAGCCCAGCTTTCAATTACTCACCCAGTCTGGAGTATGATTGATCAATTAATTAGCCCTAAAGCAAACTACTATCAAAGCGAAGCTCAGCTGTATTTCCTTGAGAAGGATCTGAGCGGATAAATTTCCATTCACTACCAACCAAGTCTGCTTCCACACCAGGAATGGCACCGACCCCAATGCTTTCAGCGCTGATTGCTTTATAATCAGCGCTATTAATAATGTCAGTGGGATGTATGTTGGCCATGGGGAGAGTAGAGAAATCTGCCCCAGTTAAAGCGGTTTGAGGCTGCCAACTAAATCCGGCTTTAAGCAGTTGATCGCTGGATCTATCACCTAGAAGTCCGCCTGGCTTCTGGCCTGTAAGCCAATCATTACCAGCCATACCCTGCCTCGAAGTGAGATTAGCAGTGGCATTGGCCATTGAAAAATCCTCCATGAATATTACCCAGCAATAAATTTCAGCTGGATGACGAAAGAATCCCTGTGAACTTAAATAATAGAAGAAATTTGCGACAAAACGATTGTTTATTTGTTCGGGCAAAGATTGTTCTGGAATAACAGTGACGGGTTGCTCCCCAGCCAAAGTGCCCCAGCCAACTGATAATTCGTGCTCCGGAGTTGCGAGGATGCGGTGCATATCACCGCCGTCAGGGCGAATTAGGTAAAGGTCGTAATTGCCCTCGTGGTTACTTGCGAATGCAATCCACTCACCATCAGGCGACCAGGCGGGGGTTACAGCCCCTCGCATTTCAGGAAAAATGCTCCCAGGGCCAAATGTAGGGCATGAATCGGGAATATTTGTGATCAGCTGTTGGTTGCTACCATCAGCATCCATCACAACAAGCTGCCCTATGTTATTGATGATGGTTTGACTAACAATCCTGTTGCCATCTGGGGACCAGGATCTACTTTCTCGGTTGTTGAGATTGGTGCTCAATCTCTGGGCTGCACCCCCCTGGACTGGCATCAGCCATAGGTTCTGATAGTTGCCTCGATCCGCTTCGTCACGGTTACTGGCAAAAAGGAGCTGTTGGCCATTGGGTGAGTATTTAGGGCCAACATTCTGAACTTGATCCTTGGTGTTCCGATCTGGATCCTTGCTAAATGTTAACTGGTTTATCTGGCTACCATCTTTATGCATTGTGTAAATATTATACCATCCATCATTGTCGCTGGTAAAGGCAATCTCCTTTCCGTTTGGTGAAACATTTGGCACCATGCTCCATCTGTAATCCCCAGAAAGAACTACTGCTTCTTTGCTAGTTAAATCTATGGATTTAATGGAGGACCCAGTTTGAGAAACTTGGCTGTATACTAAATATGCGCCATCTGGTGCGAGGCTGCCATGGGCCTGCACCCCTGACTCTCTGGTTAATTGTTGTTCACCGGATCCATTGGGTTTAATGGAGAAGATGTGGCTATCTCTATTTGTGCCTCCATAACGAGTGAAGATAATACTTCCTTGTGGATACTGGCTTGACATGGATAATCCCTGGGGCACTGTATTATGGTTGGATTTATTAAAGATTTTTTTGCATTATTTTGCGCCCCATGTGCACTCAAATTTCACGCGACCTTTTGTGGGTAAAGGGAATCTCCGGGCAGAGATATTTTCGTGCTGGAATTTCGCAACACAGTTTCTGGGACTATATTGTGCAGATAATGTCAAAAAATATCCAAGCTGGCCTGCACGGGCGCGGGCCAGTTTGGATTACGTAAAAAATCGCTGTCGACCCTTTCTGCCGCCTAGGGCTTGGTGGCGCGAAGGGCCATGCGAGCAAATTTCCGCTCAGCTACAGCGGGTTTGTCGCCGGTGGCGGCTTTGGCTGGTGTGGTTACGGAAGTGAGGGTGATTACTGGGGAGGTGAAGTTTGTTTGGTTGTTAATCAGGTCGGCGAATTTTTCAAGTATTGCAAGGCTTACCTTGCGCACCTGGGCAGCGGGCAAATTTGTTTCAGACGAGACAACATCCACTAATTCTTTGAGGTTCATAGTTGGAATGCCGAAATCGGCGGGGTGAGTGGGGGAGGAGCTGCAATCTCCGCCTACGGCGGCTTGTCTCCCGAGCCAAGATTAGGGCCTAGGTAGGCGGGTTGCAAATCATTCATCCCCAGAGCTGCTTAAGCGCTTGGCTATACAGCTGCGGCGGGCTAAGACCAGCGATCAGATCTCCGCGTTCGTCTACGGAGCTAAGGCTGGGGTAGGAACCAATAAAGGGGTGTGGCACTTGATCCCCCAGCAGTAGGGCAATGGAGGCAGCGCCATGGTCGGTGCCGCGGGAGCCGTTTTCCTGTAGACGCCGGCCAAATTCGCTTACTGCCAGCAGATTTACTTGAGGTCGGTTTCGTAGGCGCCGCAGGCCCGCATCGAACGCGGCGAGAGCCCCCGCCAGCTCCCCAAGCACCCGGGCGTGGCGATAGGCCTGGTTGGAATGGGTGTCGTAGCCACCCTGGACAAGCTGCACCACCGGCGGACAGGCGCCACTGGCGATAAGGCGCAGGGCGATGGCTACCTGTTGGCCTAGGTCGCCCATGGGGATCTCGATTCCTTGGGGCAGGGGTGCGAGTTGGCCACGCAGATTCTGCAGTTCCCGTTGGCCAGCAAGTTCAAGTTCCAGCATCCGACGCAATACTGGGTTGGTGCCAGCACGATCGGGTGCAAGGCTGCTGGCCGCCTTGCCCTGCAGCAGGGCTGGTCCGAGCTGCAGGGCCACGACCTTGCCGCCTTCCATGGCGGTGCAGCCGGAAGCGCCCAGGGCCACCAGGGGGCCGGCCGAGCGGCGTTGATCAAAGGCGGTGGCAAGCCAGCCTGGGCCTTCGCCCGATGCTGAGGCGCTGGCCCATTGGTCGGCGGCCTTGAAGTGGCTGCGGTTGGGCCGGGGCCAGCCCACCCCAAGGGCGAAGGCCAGCCGCTGGCTCTGCCATAGCGGTAGCAATGGGGCGAGCGCTGGATGCAGCCCCAGGCCCCGGGCCAATGGCAGGGTCTCTGCCAGCGCAAGCGTTGGGCGAGCCTGGCGGTAAATGGGGTCGCCCATGGGCGCCAGAGTATTTAGTCC
>Ga0209598_10003480_pt1 | contig 11877 bp, 14 predicted proteins | sample M_140807_EF_Meta_FD_187317 | JGI IMG/M metagenome (GOLD analysis project Ga0209598, IMG submission 187317) | Freshwater microbial communities from Lake Montjoie, Canada to study carbon cycling - M_140807_EF_MetaG (SPAdes) (version 2) | ecosystem: Environmental > Aquatic > Freshwater > Lake... | reverse complement strand
CCCCAAAACCCCAAAACCCCTTACAAATGAATTTTTTAATATAATATATAATTAATTTTAAAATTATAAATCATTAATTATAGTTAAAATTTTCAACTTTACCATCACACCTTAGCTCTCCTACTTTATCCTTCGCAGAACTTTTTAACTGCGATATGGATTGAGTCATTTCTTCAAAAATCAACTTATCCATTTCAAACTCTATAAAACCCATATGCTGATTCTTTATTTCAGCCACCTTGGTGACTCCACCCTCCGCAACAAATTGTTGAACTTGCTCCAGCTACTTGCTCAAAAAATAATTTCATTCATCTTCCTCCACTTTGCTCACTGCAATACTATCTGGCAGCGTCTTGGATGGAGTGACTTCTTCGTGGCTATGATTTATACTCAGCCGGGGTGCAAAACCCACGCAAGATCTCCGTTTGAAATGGCCTGTGGGAGTCAGACAATTTTTTAGAAATTTTATGTTTTCCACATTTTGGGTCTGCCCGGGTCAGATTTTTATATTTTTGAATATTTGAAATTTTTGAAAATTCAGAAACTTTTCATCATAACATCCATCCTTTTACAAGCTGCATATCTCCTCAGTCAGACAAATTCACTCGGAGAAGAGATTATGGAGAAGTCAAATATGTTAGGGGCTCTAAGATGCATGGCTCAATTGTCTGTGAACAATGGTAGCTGACCCAGCCAGAGTCAGACAAATTGGAAAAGCCAAACAAAAATTTTAAATTGCATTTTTTGAAGAAAAGGCAACTCCCTTTTCGAAGCAGCATATCTCCTCAACCAGGCCATTTCATCCAGAGAAGTGGTTACGGAGAAGTCAGAAAAGCTCTATGTTACATTCCTAGCACAAAATATCATAAGTAGCATGCAGTAGGCAGTCAATCCAAGGTAACAATTTAGCCGGGAAACCTAACTTTTTGCGATGATTTTCAAATTTTAGAATTTTTGAATTCTATTAAATTCCAAGATTTTTAAGGAATTTAATTAATAAAAGTTATAATTAATAATAAAGAAATGAATTTTTAAAAGTCGTCAAATAACGCACAGGGTGGTCACCCTTAAGTCAACTAAAAAGCTAAAAATGAAAATGCCGATGCAGTGATGCAAGAAGAGCCAGTTAACATGATCGAAAAGCTGCTCTCGGGAGTGCCTCATGAAAAGCATAACAAACTTGATCCAAATAATTTGAGAGCAGCTGCTAAAATGGATTTCGACATCGGAGAGCTACCCTTGAAGGCAGAGAATCCCATGTAGATGCTGGATGAATGGCATCAATATAAACTGTTGAACGTTCTCAGTGAGGAAGATATCACAAAGATTATGGCCAGCCAACTGTATCAAGAAGCTTCCGATAACATAAAGCTTCAATTTTGGATTCAGGTCAGCAAGTCCTTGACTGTAGGTACATGGGTTGATGGAAAGAAAGTTACTAAGCCAAGTTCTGATGCAGAGATAGTCTTCAGATATTAAGAAGGGAACCAAGTCACTATCTAAGACCTTAGTGGTAATTAGGAGAGATACTTCAAGCCTGCAAATGAAGAGAATGTCAGTATGCAGCAGTCTCCTCGAATTAATGATATTAAAAATATTTTTCAAAATGCTGGACCCGGGCAGAGTCAGAATGCATTTGTCCATGGGCTGGTTCATTAATATGGAAATCAGAAAATGGAAATTATTGCCCCTGGCGGACTCATTCCATAAATTAATATCATTCAGCAAGAAGATTAGCAAATGCATGGTAACAACCAACAAAGTCTGCTGCAACACATCTTAACACTGACGCCACAGCAGTTCCTGGCTTACGAACCCAAGCCCTCCTACATGGAAATCATCAAGCATACCAGTTTGGATCCTGGTAGACTTCTACGATTCCTGCAAAATGAAAAGGAAACAAGGACATTGGCTGAATACCTTCAGAAAATAAGAGGTCTTACCACATATATCAGACCCAAAGACCGAGATAAGAAGTGGCATGAGAGTGAGAACTTCCTCTCACATCAGCTGTGGCTGCAGGATAGAAAAGAAGGCGGAATCGCAGGTTGCGTCGAGAGAATTAGGAAGAGAAGGCATGATTCTAATTTAACAATTCCTCAGCTTGATTGGATAATAGAGCCTTGGGATCTTTAACTAGAGATGGAGGACAATATGCATGACGAGATGGATTCAGCTAAGTATACAGGCAAAGTGTGTTCTATATGTCTATCATATAAGAAAAGTAGGGCTGACCTACTTGATCATTACTATGGCTGCCATTTCTGGATGATTGGGCCTCTGGCTGACCCGAATTTGTACTTTCCAAATGATCCTGATGAAGCTTTCTTTGAAAAAGGTGGAAATAAACCAGTCTGGCCTGACTGTGTCTTCTGGCAATTCGGCATCACAGAGAATCCGATTCTTCCGGAATTTAATTGCAAAAGAGGAAATCAGAAATCACAGTAGCAGCTCTATGATCAGTTACTCAATGCTCACCCATTTTCTACTGCGAACAATAAAAGGTATCGTACGTTCAAGCTCTCTCATAATATCAATAGAAGCAACTTTCAGGCTATGGAATCTTATTTCAATGAAATCTGCGCTGCCTATTTTATTCAGACCAATGGATAATCGGGATATCCCACCATCACAGAATTGGCTACTCTATATTTTGATATCGAGGATGAAATGATAGCTGTAGCATATTTGCTAGGAAAATAATAAGGAGGAGCTGATTGCTTAATCGAAGGGGAGACTGTCTACAAGCAGAAGTCCAATGAACAATACCCTAAGCCGTCTGTGAAACTCAGAAACTACGTTGATGATAATGAACTTCTCAAAGCAGTCACTCAGGATTTGCCTGAAAGACCAAGACCAGTTTAGCAGAGTCCACGAAATTAGAAGCATAAATCAGAAGTGCGATAGAGGAGGAACTAAAATGAACAGAGTGAGAAGTCTTAAAGTGAATAAATTGAATTTCAAATGAACAATAATAAGAGTAAGAGCCTCAGCAGAAGTCGCATTGAAGGCAAATTTAAGAATTAGAATTAGTAGGAGAAATTTGGAGCTCAGTCTCAAAAAGGCTTCAAAGTCGAGCCTTTTAATAGTAATAGTATTAGTAAACAGGGTTCGCAGATCGACTCCAGGGTCGATTCCAAGAATATGAGGAAGAGGAATTTAAAGCAGAACTTGAAGTCTGAAAATCTCAAGGAGATTGTCAAACAGGAAATAGATAAATATGGCCGTAACTACATTGAAAATGTTGCCATCGGAAGCACTGAGTAATCGGACGGGTTGGTACTTGAAAGAAAACGGCTGCAGACTTCTTAAGAAAATAACCGCCTCCTATTGAAGTTGGAGGAACAATATAAGCAGATTAAGGCTGACATTGCCACTCATATGATTATTGCCGTGAATACTACATCGATTGAAGTGTAGCTCAATGATATCTACTCAACCCATTATGCAACCCATGACATTAATTACACCAGCAAGCTGTAGAGGCTCTCTGATTAGCTTAAAGCAGCGAGGGAATTCACTAATGTATTAGTAGCTGCGCTCAAGGAAAAGGAAAAGGAAAATGATCTTCGAATCGAAGGTGGAGATGAGATCATAAATTAAAAATTGGCTGGAAATAAATACTTTGAAAAGTCTGACTCTGCCAGACCCAATAATAATGATAAATTATTAATTGAAAACCAGTTAATTTAGCCTGAAGTTAATACCAATATTAAGAATAGCACTGCCATACTAGTGAATGAGCAGTAGAAATAAATTATCGAGCAGCTTAATATCCAAGCGACAGATTTTCTCATTGATGGTAAAAAAGAAATATTTTAAATTCAAAGAAACCTGACCCGGGCAGACCCAAGTAATAATGTTGAGACTATTGTTCAAACGGCTCAAATTGTAAATAATAACAAGAAAGAATTGCTAATCACTTCAGAAAAATTATAATAATAATAAGAAAAAAAAAATATTGAAAAATCAGAAAATGTAGATATGCAAAGTTAAGATAATTAGGAGAGTGGGTCTGAGTCTGCCTCTCACACTAGCTTAATATCGCTCACTGATAACGATGCAGAAAATAAAGATGGAGTTCTCCCGCTAACAATTACTGATACTGCTGTCGTGGTTGCTGAGAATTTTGATATTGAAATGGCTACTGAGAATGCCTTAAATTAAATATTATAAAATATTGAAGTTAATGAGAGACCGGCTGAGAAAGTTGCTGATGGGTCTGGGTCTTACGCTGCTCTTAACAAATAATCGCCTATATAGTAAGATGCAGCCAAGCTTGCTGCAGTTCTCCCGCGAACAATTACTGAGACTGCTGTCGTGGGTGCTGAGAAAAATGAATTGCAAGAAGAGGTCAAAAATTAAGAAATTTTTTAAGAAAATTATTTAGAAAATATTTAAGAAAAAGATGACAAAAATGGAGCTGGTAAAAGTAATTTGAACGACGCACAACTCTAAGATCAGGAAGCTTCAGCAAATAATACTTTAACGGAGAAGTCGGAGGCACTTTAAATTGCAGATGCCACTGAAAAAATCGGCACCACTGATGGTCAGTCACTCAATCCCAAGCAATAAAAGAAGAATAAGAACAAAATTTATTCAGAAATTAAGTTGACTCCAGGAGAGAATAAAGTGCTTCAAAAGTCCATCGATAAACTGAATAACAAAACTATTCCAGCGATGAATGTGACATAGTAAAATATCGAGGAGAAAAAGAATGTACATCCAAATAAGAAGAAAATCACTGTCAAGCAAAACCAAGATCCTCAAATGTCAAGACATACCAGTGTTGAAGCAGGTGACATTGCAGTGGAAATTAATTTCAAGAAGTAGAATGTTGGTGGAGACTCTGAGATGACAGATGTGAATATTCAAAAACAGATTATTCCATAACAGATTATTCCCAAACAGATCAATCTAAAATAAGCAGAGACGATTGATTAAAATGCAGAAGAAAATGCGAATATGGAGGGTTCAAGTGATGAGACTGAAAACATTTATGGATATCCAATTACTTCTTAAGCGAATGCTGAAAATAAAACTGAAAAAACTAATACAGAGGACATTCAAATGTAATGAATTCTGAAAAAAGCAGCTGAGCTTGAGAAAATAATAAAGGCTTTACCATTTCAAATACCAACCCGTCTTACACTGCATTGCATAAATCCTGAAGTGAGTCATGTTTTCTACTCAAAGTATTTGAATGAGCCTGATAAAGTTAAGAGAGACAATATGGTGGAGTTAAATTGGACGACCCAGCAATAAGAGGAGAAGAAACTTTAGTAGAAATAGGAGGAGGCTAAAGCTAAAGCAAGAATTATTTAGAGAAATAAGAACGTTTGGTAACCGCATTTTGTACAGGAAGAGTATAATGGTAAAATAGTAGTTCACAATCAGAAGAATGAAGAGCAGGTATTAATAGAACAGCCGATTGAAACTTACATGCTCTTTTGGAGTAAAAAAGTACATGACTCTGATTGTGTCAGCGCCGCAGCTCTTGAGAAACTTTTCCAGCACTTTCCTTTTCTTGATACCAAACCTCAAATATTTCACGATGCTGTAAGGAGAAAGTATGTCATCTTCAAGGATCCACGATTGCCTACTTACAAAGCTGATATTCTGCAGCCAAAACTTGAAAGGAAATTGGAAATAGTAGTGCCTCGTAAACCGGTAAATGGGATCCTTGTTCCAATTTCATTCGAAGAATTTCAGGAGCGTCGGGAACGCAGACTTTAGATATTTTCGGCATTGAAGAGGAAATAAGCAGAACATGATAAAGAGCAGCAGAAGTAGGGCACTGATTCTAAACTCATGAAGAGATACAGGGTTGATGAGGATGTTGATGATTAATCCAAGACTATTATTCAGCCATTAAAAGCTAAATAGATGCTTCTGGCTGATTCAAAGACTGTTGCTGCTACTGAAACATTGAATAATACTAATAAGACTCCCTATGATACAGTTCGCCGCAGAGATAAGAAGGCTGAGTAGAAGGAAATCGAAAAGCAATTGAAGGTTGTTGACTAGCAGATTGAGGACAAAATCGTTGAGATTTCAAAAGTAAAGTCAAGGGCTCTTAATGTCGTTAGAACTGATTTCAAAATCAATAAATTGGAAGCAGAATCAATTATTCCTGGAGGTTCCGAAGTGAAAAGCTAGATTGCTCTTGATATTCAGAAAGAATGCTCTTAAGAAGTAAAGAATATTAATTTGGGTCTGGCAGAGGCAAACTCATAAATTTCTAAAATTATTAATAATTAATAAGTTTTGACTCTGCCAGGGGCAGTTTTAAGTAAAACTTAGAAATGGGAAAATGTGAGCTTGGGTACTTCAAAAGGATAATCCAATTAGCAAACTAAAGCAGTAGTGCAGCTGACTATTTCCAAATAATCCTTGGATTAGTTACACACAGTCGTGAGCAATCATAAGCTTCTATTCCGTCCCCATGTCAAGATTTTTGGAAAAATAATCCAATAGCTGAAGCATAAGCAAGCCGATCTATAAGCCAAGACAAGGAAGAAGGAAATATTATCCCTTAATGCCGAGATTTATTAGATTCAGTTCAGGCTCGATATTGCTTTTAAATAGCTGAAGAAGCAATTTTATTTAGATGTCACAGACTCTGAGTTGATGGACTTCATTCTTCAAAAATACCAGAGTCCCAGCAGTGATCCAATTTGGAAAGATGACAGTGATTTCGACTCTGATGATTCTTAAGATTGCCGTAAGAATGAAAGAATGCTTGCGATTGAGCTTGAATAAATGAAGGATCCCAACGATATTGACTCTGAGCTTCAGAAGTAGCATTGGGCACAGTATGAGAACGATCTCTACAAAGTAGGTACTTGTGAGATTGACAGAAACGTTGGCGTAAACATGCTGCATGGATTTCACGAAGCAGAGGAGAAATGGCTAACTGGCTATATTGATGATGCTGTTGCGGAACTGAGAAAATGGAACTGGGGCGACTTCAGAGGCAAATACAGGCCAACTCTCTACGATATTTGCTGTGGCAATGGTCGATGTGTGCCATTCTACGTCAACCATTTCGAAAACATCTGCCTTCACGAACAGAATAGAGTCTTTTTGGCAGGTGCTTAAATGAAAGTCGGCTAGCTACTGTCTGATCCAGAACGAAATCAATATAAGCGTTCTTACTTCAACTGTGCAAAGCCCCTTGTTGATATTGAATTCCCTTCACACAAAGTGCATTTCATCTTCGCTAATTATGCTCTGGAGAATCTGAGATGCAAGGAACTTGAGCCAACCATGATGAAATGCTTGGATAATTTGGAATGCGGAGGAATATTCTTCATCAAAGAGCCACATCCCAGTGAAAATAAGACCGAGTTTGATCCTCAGTATCAGCGGTTCCTGAGACCGAAGAAAGTCTACATGGATATACTCGTCAAGTATGGATGCAGGAAAATTCTTGAATACACCTATGACTACAGGTACAATCCAGGCTTTGGCAGAGAGTTCATCCTTGTGTTCAAGAAGCTCAGAGACATCAAGACTCCTTGTTAATGAATTATTGTTTGAAAAATTAACTCCTAAAATTTAACTTTACTTATTAAACTCTCTTAACTTTACTAACTACTTTTTTTTCTTTTAAAATTTCTTAAAAAATAATTGCCTCTAACGGTCTCTATCATTTTAAAGATTTCTCTCACACTAGCAATGCTTATGTTGTTTTTCTTCGTGGGAGAAGTCGGAGACATCTGCTTGAGTCGATATCACTATTTAAAACCTACAGGGGGTGAGTGGCTGACTCAATCCCTTCGAGACAAAGTTGGAGGGTAAGTCCCCAATTTTTCGGATTTTCTAAATATTTAAAAAAAAATGATAATTTAAAAATTAAAAAAACTGACCCGGCCAGACTCAGATATTTTGACTGCATATCTTTTTAGTCGACGCTTACCATTTTAATTCAAGACCACGGAGAAGTCACCTATGTCAAGAGCTCTAGGATGTACGGCTCAAACGTTCGTGAATGCTGGTGGCTGACTCAATCCCATCGAGTCAAAGTCGGATTGGTTTTTAAAAAATTTGGTAGTTTCTGAAATTTATTATTATTAAAATTTCTAAGTTATAATATCAATCCAATATTTTAAAATTTTATATTTTTGACTCTGGCAGAGTCAAAATTTTAATTCAATCATCACTAAAAAGATTAATTTAGCCTTCTGGTTTCATGATGTGGTCTTTCTTGCTCATGGCCTTGCTGCTGCTGCTGTTTCTCTGAGTGCATGTGTCTTGGCTCTCCAACTTATCCAGATTCCACTGCTTGAACTGTTTGATGAATCTCTAGATTTCCTCAGGTTTTTGTTCATCTTCACCGTCAATTTGATCGAAACCACCGAATCCTTCAAGCTTGTGCTTAATTTGTCTGAATTTTGACCTGATCTTGATTGCTGACTGAATGTTATCTTTGTTCTTCTCCTGGCTGCTCATTGGGATGATGCTCTTCTTTGAAGATTTGCTGTCGAGTATCTCGGAAGGAATATCATCGAAGAAGTCATCGTGGATATATAATTCGTCTTCATCTTCTGTGATATTGATATCAGGAATGTTTCCAAATATTTTCCTCGTTTCCATCACTGAAGGGACATAGTTTTTCGCGAAATATCTGTGGTTTGCGTTCAGAGTTGCAAGAGCAATCAGTAGCCAGTCAACATCTGGCTGGTGAGTCTCATCTATGGCTGTATTTCTCTTCTCCTTAAAGCTATTTAATTCCAAATGCAACTCTGATATCAGCAACGATTTCAACGGAGGTCTCGGGCAGGCTCTGAGTTTAAGATATTCATATCTAGGACACCATACTGCTCCATCCTTTATGCTCAGCATGTATTTCACTGTCAGCAGCGTGGAAGTAATCGCAGGCAAGTACCAACCGTTTCTCAGCATACATTCGTAGAGTTGCGCCTTCGTCTTCACATTTAAGCGCTGTTTCTGATTCTTTTGGTGGGATTCCATACTATTTGAATTTTGAATTAATTAATGATTAATTGCGGATAATTATTAATTATAAATTTGATGAGCAACTAAATCCAAAGCACGAGTAAGAAAAGGAGAAACCCCTTCACTCGTCAGGAACTGCAGGAACAAGGAGAGAAGCGACTGAAGATCAGTTCATCACTGAATCAGTATATTTCTCAGTAGACTCTGCCAGAGGCAAATGCATAATAAGCAAATAATTTGTTCAATGGTATTAATTAGGAGGGTCTGCCCGGGTCAGAATCATTTTCCAATTCTAATGGAACTCAGAGATACCAAAGATTCACGATGAGCCAGAAGAAGTTCCGAAGCAATGTCCAAAGAAAGCGAGTACAGCTGTTGCCTTTCCAAATGAAGCAGATCATACAGTTGCGATATGGCTCCATTGGTCGGAGAGTGGATGTAAAACCACTGAATACCTTGAAGCAAATAGCATTGGCAGTCGGAGTAAAAGTGCCTTCAGTAAATACCATTTTGATGAGATATCGAAAGAGCAATTTTTCCTTAAACTTCATCAAGGAAAGATGCCTCTGGCGGACTAAGAAACTTAGCAATCCAAGCATCATTAAATATTTGACTTCCAAAGTATTGCTGAGGCAATGGGCACATCACTCACTGCTAAGAAGGTGCTAATTAATATTTGACAACTGTGGCATCAAAGTGAGCATTTCGACTCTGAGGAAATTCTATTTGGAACATCGAATCTCCTACACTGGCATGAGGAAAACTCTGTCCAGTAGGCGTGGTTCTTAGGAATTATTCCTTCTTAGAATACAGTTCATCGATTCTATCACTCAGTATTACTGCGAAGGCAAGGAGATCATGTATTTTGATGAGGCATCCACTCATTTATGGGAATCGAAGAAATCAATATGGTAGCCGAGAGATGACAACATCCGTGTTGCAATTCCACCTCAAAGAGGAAACAGCGTTACTTTAATGGGTGCGATCTCCAACAAGGATCAGTATTTCCGTTTTTATATAGCCCCTGAAGGTTAGACTACGTGCTATGCCACTGTGCACGACTACTTCACGAATCTGCATCAGGAAAGAAGTCTTAATGGAGTTGTTGTTGTGATGGATAAGCATCCTGCTCATTCTATTGAGACCGAATTATTACTGAAAAGTTTGGGAGCTATAGTCCTTAAGTTGCCTCCATCTACTTCATATTTCAATCCCATTGAGATGTGCTGGGCATGGATTAAGCGTCAATGGAGGAATCACCTGCTGCAGTAGGATTAGGATCAGTTGATGAATGCAGATAGAAAGTGGACGGAGAATTAACTGAGGCATATTTGTCGAAGTATAAGCACCGAGAGCCTGAAGAACTATCAGAAGCACACTGTGCAGGAAATGTATGAATATGTCAGCCACCATGAAGTTCCTGCTGAGGATGATGTAAATGAGCCTCGTTATTGAATTTGTATTGCCAATTATGACCCTGGCAGACCCAGTTTAAGAGTTTGATTATCCTGAACCCAACTTGCTAATCCAATTACTAAATAATAATCGTGACCCTGGCGGACCCATCATAAGATTTATGTTTTTTGCTATGTATAACCTTTAATTTACCAAACTAACAAAGCTTCCTTCTATCAAAGTTTTCTCTTTTCCTTTTGCTTCACTGCTTTAGCTTTGTCTCTTCCCTGTAATTTAGCAATTCATGAAAAAAAATGGTTCCTGAGGATGAATGCTTAAAGGGCTTGTGAAGAAGAAGCATTTTCTGAAAACCATTCCCTCATGGCTGACTCTCCCGTCAATCAAACGTCTCCATTCATCAGTGATTTTACTCATTGGCACGTAGGCTGAGTTCTCCAGAGAAGTTTCACTGAGTGAAATGGCTTGAAACTGCGTGAACTACGAAAAATCTCGAAAAAAAATGGCGCCTTGCCATGAAGACGAAGAAGGACTTGGGAAGAAGAAGCCATTTCTGAAAACCATTCCTTCATGGCTGACTCTGCCGTTGCTCATACGTCTGCTTACATCAGTGATTTTGTTCATTGGCACGTTGGCTGAGTTCTCCAGAGGGGTTTCAGTGTTTGACATGGCTTGATTGTGCCTCATCTCCGAGAATCATTGAAAAAAATGGCGTCTGAGGAGCAAGACGAAGGATGAAATTCCTGAGAAATTATTTTGCCAAGATGAAAAAATCGACTTTCCCAATCTTTCTTGGACGAAGTCCTTTTATACACGAGTCGATTCGTCTTCTCAAGTGGACTCCGAATATGTCATCGATGACTCAGTCCAAAGCCTGTGGTTGGAGATATCGCTAAATGAAAGTCGAGAAAGTCGGCCATTTTTTCAATTTGTTGTGAAAAACTGTAAAACCGAAAGCCCTTGCACGAGGAGCTTTTCTTCCAATTTTTGAATTTTTGAAATGAGTATCTCCAATACTCCGACTTTGTTGAAGTCAACAATCAGTTTCTTAGTGCAGATTCTTAAGGAAATTGCATTCATTGAAGAATTGACTCAGTCCAAAGCTTTGTGTGGGAGATATCAGCTCAGCAAATCAGAATTTTCTTGAAAGTGCAATAACGAGAATCTCATGGTCGGCTTGGCGCCATTGATTTTTTGGCAAAAACACGTCGAAATGAAAAATATTAAAATATTGAATTTACTTACTGCTTTATGGATTCGTCTTGGATGAAGTCAGAAGTTCTGGGATGTGTGCCAGATATGTTTCTTCATATGTCTCAACAACTTCTGACATCATCCAAGACGACTTGTAATTTTTCTGAAGCTTCTCGTGCGAGAAAAAGGCTTCTCGTGATGATGCCTTTTTTGACGATGTCCTTTTTTATTATTATATTTTAATATTTATAATGTATATAATTATTTATATTAAAAAAATCATTTGTTAGGGGTTTTGGGGTTTTGGGG
>Ga0209598_10003478_pt1 | contig 11880 bp, 9 predicted proteins | sample M_140807_EF_Meta_FD_187317 | JGI IMG/M metagenome (GOLD analysis project Ga0209598, IMG submission 187317) | Freshwater microbial communities from Lake Montjoie, Canada to study carbon cycling - M_140807_EF_MetaG (SPAdes) (version 2) | ecosystem: Environmental > Aquatic > Freshwater > Lake... | reverse complement strand
GCTGGAAAGACCATTGCTGGTATCTCAGCAGGCCTTGGCAACCATCAATCTATTGCTCGCGTCATGCCTAATACTCCAACCCTGATTGGCAAGGGAATGGCCGGGTATTCACTCAGCAGTGGAGTCACAGATGCACAAAAGAAATTTGTTCAATCACTACTTGCCTCAACAGGTAAGGCGATTGAAATCCCTGAAGATCTACAGAATGCTCTCACAGGGACAAGTGGATCTGGGCCTGCCTATTTCTTTAGATTTGTGGAAGCGATGGTTGATGGAGCAGTTGCAATGGGATTATCAAAGGAAGATGCAACAACGCTGAGCATTCAAACCATTGTGGGCGCGGCAGCTCTCTTAGATGAGTCGGGGGATACACCAACACGTCTTCGCGAAAAAGTTACGAGCCTTAAAGGTGCAACGGCAGAGGCAATCGCAGTCTTTAATGAAGCAGGAATTTCTCAGATAGTTGCAGATGCGATGGCAGCTTCTGCTCGTCGCGCTGGAGAACTCGCTCAATAATGAAGCGACTTGCGCTCTTCCTTGCTCTACTGATTGCCGGAACCCCATCTGCAGTTGCCGCACCGAAATCTGTTGTTGTGAAGAAATTAACCATCATTGCAACAGTGAGCGCGGAAGCGATGGTTGTAACAGGTAAGACAATCATCACCATCAGCAATTCAGATGGACTGAACTCAAATATTCTCCTTACGGGGATGGATATCAGCGGTGCGCAGCAATGGCAGAAGACCATTGATTCAGGGGTGGATGAGATAGCTCTCGCTACTGCTGTAGATCCACTCGGCAATGTGTGGCTCGCAGGCGCATCATCTGTAATTCCTGTTGTTGAGAGCGCAACAGCCCCCATTCAGGCAGAAAATCCTGATGGAGTAATCGCAGAACCTGTCACGAAACTTCGCGGAGATATGAATCTTTTAACTCTCTGGAAAGTCTCACCACTGGGTGATCTCTTAGGAACATACACACTCTCACAAAGTGCTCCTGCACTGATTAGTGCAATCTCAGTCAATGCAAGTGGAGTTTCCATTGTTGGCCAATTACAGGATAAGCCTTTTGTACTGAGTGCTACATCCACTGGAGTATTTGGCAAGGTCATTGCGATTGGAACGTCAAAGACTGCGCTGAGCGCAGTAGTTCGACATAGCGATGGTTCTGTATCAGTCTTTGGTAGCAGTGCAGAGATATTGGGTGGGAAGAAGTTAGCTGGTGCGCGCGATGGGGTGCTCATTAAGATTTCTAAGACTGGTGTAATCGCTTCTGTCGTTCGAAGTTCGGCACCGAAGGCAACTCGTGGATGGCTCGCTGCTGATCCATCACTGACACTGACAGGTTATGTGAAGTCTGGAAAAGTAATAGAGACAGCCTTCACAAAGTTCACCGCAGCGTTTGCACCAACATGGACTATGCGAGTTCCATCCCTTGGAACATCAACAGTACTTTCAGCTGGCAACACCACTTACGGTGCGTTCTCTTCCAACTCTGCTGTGCCTGGTGTTATTGGTTGGAAGCCAGCGAGTGCATCAGTTCTGCTGCTCACACTCGATAGTAAAGGTGTAGTTTCTGGAGCATATGGTTCATCGGAGATTGCAGAGCCAATCTCAATGGCATATTCAAAGGAGTTAGGTGTTGTGGGTCTTGCAAAGACTGGCGCCCAGACGCTTTCGCTCTTTAAATTAGCTTAAGGGCGAAACATGGAGAGTTGGCCTTTATATCCGGCCACTAAATATTTAACGCGATCGAGAACCACCCACGCAGAATCAATTCCAGCAGGGTTTTGTTCTGTTGTAACTAACTTAATTGTCGGTATCGCTCTCGCGCTATCGAGAACACAGAGGCGTTGGAAGCAGTTATAGGCAATTAATGTGCCATCAGTGTTGAGGTATTTACCTGGTGCGCCATAGAGCTCACTGGTTGCAACGTTCTGTGCTGGTGGATTTTGCACTGTACTCCAGCGAATTCGATTTGGGTTTGGCGCAGTTGCAGGAGAAGAGATCAGCCAGGATGCCTGAATTCCATTGAGGGTCTTTGCAATCGAGACATCAAAGCCAGTCATAGGCGTTGCACTTCCTGATGTATCAAGGTTGAAGTAACTCCACTCATCACTCGAAAGTGTTGTGCGAGAGGCAACGCGAACCTCACCAGAAGTTGCCTGCTTCTTCTGATTGATTGTCAGTACTGAGTCATAGACAACATATGTCTTCTTGCCATCAAAGAGCGCTTTGAGATGGAAGGCAACATCGCCTGTGCTGCGACCATCTGTTTTGCGATCACCATCAACTAATTCATAACTCCACTTTGTGGCACCTTTTGCCTTGGTAGCTCCCAAGAGAATTCCTTGGCTCTCATCACGATAGAAGACTTGGATACCACCAGATGTTGCCACACATGCATTGGAGATGCTGACATCACTACCGGTACGAACTCGAACTGGATCCTTGTAATCATTTACTTGCACGCCATTGCCATCAACAATCTCATAGACAAATTTCTTACCGTCATAGGTGGCATAGTGAAGATCGCGTTCATCGCTCTCGGAGTAAAAGAGGTGAAGAGTTTGTGCAAGACCAGAACCATTGACGCAGAGTGAGATAGGGCTTGTGATCGCTGACTTGGTGCGCCCTGCAGTGCCGCCTGCCCCATCTACTGTGGTCTTCTTCCACGCCTTTCCATCCCAGATTGCAATCTTAAGAATTCCAGATTTCCCATCTGAATAAGCAATCAGTGGTTTACCGTTAAAGAGTGTGCTGGTGACATGTTTTGCATCAGCCTTCTCATCAATAACAAATCTCTTCCATCCCACTTGTGGGGTCACGGGTGCAGTAATCACTGCATCAGATGTTCCATTGGTATTGGAGGCAACGATGCTAAAGCTGTAGCTGGTGCCGTTCTTGAGCCCTGTGAAGATAATCGGAGATTCAGTAGCACTCTTTACTTGATCAGTCTTGAGGTTACGAACTGAGTAGCTAGTGATCTGTGCTGTTCGTGCATTAGCTGGTGGGTCAAAGGTGATGATTGCAGAGCTATCGGCGATGATGGCAGCAGCGTTACGCACTACTTGTGGCACACCAATAGCAACACCCACAGGTGGTTTACGACGTAGATCTTCTAGCATGGCAAGTAGAAGAGAACCAGGCTCTCTAAAGATTTCACCTGCATCAAGATTGGGAGTCATGATTGAGTTCGCACCAAAATTTGAATAGGTAGCTTCATCGAGGTGGCTTACAGATGAGCCTTCTTCATATCGTGTTGGCGTGTAGAGAATTGGTTTCTGTCCACCATTAGCTGCAATACCCAGCGGACCCGCCCAGACAAGTGTTGATGTCAGGGCCTTACCGAGTTCAATAGATGGTGATGGAAGATCTGAAAGACGGCGACCATCTGCAAGTTGAGCATATGCATCATAGGGAGTTGGTTGTTCGATAGTTCCATATCCAAAGAACTGGTCGTAGGAGTCAGTAGATAGGAAACCTAAGCCGTGGCCCATTTCGTGGAGAAAGACTGATTGCAGGTCATATTCATTTGAGCGTGGAGATCCATCATTGCGCGTATTCCAATTAGCAACAGAATTCACCTGAATGACCATTTCAGGATTTTCAGGATCTAAATCTTTTCCACCGAGCGCATTTGCAAGTGCTGATGGATACCAGAGACTTTGATCAGGTGCGCCATCAAATCCTGAATAGTAATTTCCAGGACGCGCGCTGCCGAGAACACCATAAGAAGTTGAGCGCCCCCAGGTTGCCTCAATTGTTACAGGCACGGCAGAAGCGAAATTTGCAGACCAGATATCAACAGCTGCTTGGAAATCTTTCTTTGCCCATTCAGGAAAGTTCTTGAAGTTGACAACGAATTTTGATTTCTGTTCTAAGTGAGCAACTTTAGGTGGGCGAGTCTGAGTTGTTCCCGTCGCCTTACCTGCGTATGTGTAACCCCAAACAGTTGATGGGGCTACTTTGAAATTGGAGAGCGCAACAGATTGCGTGGGGAGAAGAAGTGAAGCAAGTAAGCCCAGAATGAGGATGAAAGGTCCACTCCGTCTTATCTGGCCTCTCATAGCGGGTAACGCTATCAGGGTGCGAGAATGCAGTCATGGTCACCGTTTACTCTCGCCACGGCTGTCATCTGTGTGAAGATGCTGTGAAAACCTTAGAAGGCATGCGCGAAGAACTCGCATTTGAGATTGAGATTATCTATATCGATGGCAACTCTGAACTTGAGAAGCTATATGGAAATGAAGTTCCTGTGATTCATATCAATGGCCAGCACCATGACTTCTATCGGGTTGATCCAGAACGCTTTAGAACTTCCCTTGAAAAACATCGTCGGCATCAATAATCCGGTAGGAGTAACCCTGTTCAGCTAAGAAGCGCTGGCGGTTCTGTGCAAAATCTTGATCGATAGTGTCGCGTGAGACAACAGAGTAGAACTTAGCTCCCCGTCCATCTGCCTTAGGTCGCAAGATGCGCCCCAGACGCTGCGCCTCTTCTTGGCGTGAACCAAATGCACCTGATACTTGAATTGCAATTGTGGCTTCCGGTAAATCAACAGAGAAGTTGGCAACCTTGGAAACAACAAGGCATGTCACTTCACCAGTTCGAAATGCTGCAAAGAGACGTTCGCGCTCCTTCTGCGGTGTATCACCCTTAATGAGTGGAACACCGAGAGTTTCAGAGAGATCATCGAGTTGATCAATGTATTGACCAATAACAAGTACTTGTTCACCTGCATGGTGAGCTACAAGTTCTTCTACGACATTGCGCTTTGTGCGAGTCGTTGCGCAGAATCGATAACGCTCCTCGGGTTCAGCAGTTGCATAGGAAAGGCGTTCTGCCTCTGTGAGGTTGACGCGGACCTCAATACATTCAGCAGGTGCGATATAGCCCTGTGCTTCAATCTCTTTCCACGGAACATCAAAACGCTTTGGACCAATCAGTGAGAAGACTTCACCTTCCATGCCATCTTCGCGCACCAGAGTTGCAGTAAGTCCTAACCGGCGACGCGATTGAATATCTGCAGTAAAGCGGAAGATGGGTGCAGGAAGTAGGTGCACTTCATCATAAATAATCAGTCCCCAGTCATGAGTATCGAAGAGATCAAGGTGGGCATAGACACCGTTCTTCTTCTTTGTCATCACTTGGTATGTAGCAATGGTGACAGGGCGAATCTCTTTCTTTGCTCCTGAATACTCGCCTATCTCTTCATCAAGAAGAGTTGTGCGCTTGAGTAACTCTTCACGCCACTGACGAGCAGCGATTGTATTTGTCACAAGAATAAGAGTTGTTGCCTTTGCATGTGCCATGGCAGCTGCGCCCACAATGGTCTTTCCAGCACCACAAGGTAGAACTACAACACCAGAGCCGCCATGCCAGAATCCTTCTGCAGCATGCTCTTGATACTGGCGAATCTTCCATCCATCTTGTTTGAGTGCGATGTCATGTGCTTGTCCATCGACATAACCTGCGAAATCTTCTGCTGGCCAACCAAGGCGAAGAAGTGATTGCTTAATCTGTCCACGCTGACTTGGGTGAACAGCAATAGTTTCCTTATCAATGCGAACTCCAAGAAGTGGTGCAATCTTCTTTGCACGGATTACCTCTTCCAACACACCTGTATCAGTGGTGACGAGGATAAGTCCGTGCACGGGATCTGCTTCAAGTCGCAAGCGACCATAGCGAGACATTGTCTCTGCAACATCTACGAGCAATGAATGGGGTACTGCATATCTCGAATATTTAATAAGAGTATCGATGACGAGCTCTGCGTCATGGCCTGCAGCACGTGCATTCCAGAGACCTAGATTTGTTAAGCGGTATGTGTGGATATGTTCAGGAGAACGTTCGAGTTCAGCAAAGGGTGCGATTGCGCGGCGGCATTCAGTTGAGAGAACGTGATCAACATCAAGAAGCAGTGTCTTATCGCTCTGGACAATCAGTGGTCCATCGGTCATGAAACATCCTTCGCTAGTAGATCTTTGATAAAGGCATGCAGGAAATCACTGCGTTCTTGCATGGAAGAGATGCTCACCCATTCAGTGGGAGCGTGTGCTCCACCACCAACAGCACCGAGGCCATCGAGTACCTGCGCACCAGCTGCTGCTGCGAAGTTGCCATCGCTAGCTCCACCAACTTCAGCGCATCCCAGCGGCTTCATCCCGATTGCTGCAGCAACTTTCTCTGCGCGTTCATAGAGAGCCTTCGTAGATGATGGCTGCAATGGTGGGCGATTGAGCCCTCCAGTGATTTCAAGGCGAGCCTTTGGATTAACAGATGTAAATTTCTTTATTGCTGCATCTACACGTTCGAGCTCTGCCTGTGAAAATGAACGTGCATCAATATCAAGAACTGCAACATCAGGAACAGTATTCGTGGTGTTACCTGAATGAAGAAGTGTGGGGACAACGGTGGTGCCATGCTCTGCGTTTTCAAGGGATGAAAGCGCCAAGATTGCATGAGCAATTTCGGTTGTGGTGTTCACCCCCTTCTCTGGTTCAAGACCGGCATGTGCTGCAAGACCAAGAACTTTGATTTGATACATCGCAGTTCCCTTACGACCCGTCTTCACCTTGCCATCAAGGGATGCTTCAAGAACAAGGACAGCTTTTGCTTTTGATGATAAATCTTTGATGAGCGCCTTGGAAGCGTGGCTACCTGTCTCTTCATCTGTTGTTGCAACCAGTGCGACAGATCCTTCAATACCTTTGAGTGCGTAGAGAGCTTGGATAAATCCAGCTTTCATATCAAATGTTCCAGGACCGCGAAGAACATCACCCTTGATCTCCCAGAGTGGCTCATAGGAACCATGAGGCCAGACGGTGTCGAGGTGAGCAAGAATTAAAACTTCTGGTTCTTCTGCGCCCCACCAAAATACGGGACGACCTTCGATCTCTTTTATCTGTGCAGGAACTCCAAGAACACGCGTTGCAATATCGCTAGCAAGACGAACTACCTCGCGGCACGCATCAAGATCTTCAGTGGGTGATTCACACCGAACGAGAGCTTCAAGGGGTGCCAACATAGGCTCAAGTCTGCCGTATTCGGAGGCTTTCTCGCTCGTCATAAGGCAGCAACTCCCGTAATACGCGCAATTCTGAAGGTCTGCACTTCACCAGTGGCATGGTCGCGGGCAACAAGAGAACCAGCAGATAATTTCAATGGATCGATGATTCTGTGTGAAACAAGACCATTGTTATCGGCATAACCGATAGATAGTGATTTTGTTGGTTGGTTCTGCAAGTAATCACTTAAGAGTTCAAGAGTTTCATTTGCTGTCGATCGCGGCAGCGAACCGAGAGCTTCGGTAGCAATATTGCGCATAGTGCTCTGCTTACGACTGGATTTCTCTCCTGTGCGCAGTGTGCGAAGAGCTCCTTCGATGGCAATCTCATCAGGTCGCTCATATTCACCAATGATGCGCGGTGGTCGCGCCTTTGTCTGTGCTCGTTGAATACGTGGTCCACTGAGGAGAAGACCTCGTGAATCCTCAGCTGCTGGCAAGTAACCACAACTGCGCAGAATATTCATCGCCTCTGTTGCATCATGTCCACAGATAAGAACTTCAGGAGCAATCTTTCGAAGGCCAAGAACATCAAGGCGCTTATCTCCCAAAATTTGAGTAATGAGCGCTGAATCTTCACAGCGAATAAAGGATGCAGTATTTCCAACGCGCAACTTTCCATGCTTCTTTGCAACATCTGCAATCAGATATTCAAGAGGTTGGGGCATTGGTGTCTTTGAAGTCTTTGCAAGAAACTTTGAAATCTCTTCACCGGTGCGACCATGATCAAGTCCTCGACGGATTGAGCCTTCAGAGAATCTAAAGACCGTGGCACCACCGCGAGATTCCACATCTGCAATGAGTGCTAATTCTTGAGCTACTTCATGTTCTAGAGGTCCTGGCGCAATTGCAGTGTTATCGCTCTGAATAAGAATGTGGTCAACGGCCTTAGGCAGATCGGTATCAACTGATGTGCTATCGCCACCTGTCAGGAAGTCAGCGCCATATGAGGATAAAACACCTTGTCCTGTAATGCCGAGCCATTCTGCTTCTCGCATTGCCCAGATGATGTAATCCTTCTGCAAGCCCCCTGCGCGCTTTGCTGGTGCAAGCCATGTTGCTGTAGCAAAGAGTGAATCAATATCAACTGCTATTTGAGAATTTTCTTGCAGAAGAGTCAGTGTCAGACGACGAGTATTTGCAGCAGAGGAGCGATCTAGTTCTGGTCCAAGTGGTGCAACATTCTTGCTACCTTCTTTTCCAACGAGGCCAGATACGCGAGAAGTGCTCAGCCATGCTGATACTAGTAACTGCCACTTCACAGATGCATTCTGCGTTAACCAGATATCAAATTGGTGGGTGGGCAAAATCTTGTCATCAGGATCGATTGTCAGAAGCCCTGAAAGGTATGCAACTTCAGCAACAAATGCTGTGCAGGATTCATCCACGCCTAGGTGAAGTGATAACTCTTTGAGGTCGCGAACACCGAGCCCACCTGAACGAAGTGCAGTTGCTGGCTCCTGCGCCCAGAAATTGAGTACTTCTTCGGTCCAACGTAAGAAGGTGGTGATATTTGCTATCGCCGCTAATTGCACATTTCGTGAATCACGCTTGCTGCCAGTCACCGATGGCTGAGAAGTTTCGAGTTCGCGATGGACTGTATTGCCACGCAGATAAATTGCTACCTCACGTGGAAGAACAACTGTCTGCTGGTTAAATGGAATCAGGAATCCTTCTTCCAGTAACCACGCAACTCCAGCACTTGGTTTCTTAATATCTGCAATAGATCCACGAGGTGGTCCCCAGACCATTGCATCAAGAACTTTCTTAGATGGTGCAGGGACTTCATCTAACTTCTTTAACTTTAACTTGGACATTGATGCTGGGCCAAGGCCTGCAATCTCATTACCAAGAACTTCTTTGAGAGTTGTAGGGGTGCGAAGTCCATCTTTATCCGTATAGAGAAGGCCACGTTCAATAAGTCCAGGAATCACAAAGAGCGCTGATTTCTCTGTTAGAGAGGTGACATCTTTTTCGGAGAAAGGCTCGGGAAGAATTGCGCAGACTTCCAATACTTGGAGCTGCCACTTGTTTAAGGCATCTACTGCGCGAGCAAGGCTGGGTGCAGATGATGCACGCACAGCAAGGCTTGCCATATCTGGTGGAACTGGGGTCACAAGGTCTGGGCGGTGAGAGAACATGGAAATTAAAGCGGCATCATCGAGTGCGCGTAGATAGTCAGCGTAAGAGCGAATTTCCATAACCTGCCAACGATAGCCGTAAGTCAGGTGTGTGCGCTAATTGAGGTGCTGTCCGGGCAGATCTAGCGCTTGCGAGGAGTAAGCAATGTTGCAAGTGCAGCAAGTCGACTTACTGCAGGGCCGAGCAATCGATTGAGAAAACGTGCGCGGCGGAAATCATGGATAGGCCATCCTTCGGCAAGAGCGCGAATGCGCAAGACTGCATCAGGATTAATTGCGCAGGGATGCCCCACTGCTTGCAGCAGTGGAATGTCATTGTGGCTATCGGAGTATGAGTAACAATCTTCTAGATCAAAACCATGTTCTTTAGCTAGCTCTTGGATAGCTAAAGCTTTTTCGCTTCCGTGAAGAAGTTTTCCATCGAGAGTGCCTGTGTAGATTCCATTTTCAATATGAGCTTTACTGCCCAGTGCGCCGGTGAGACCTAATCGCTGAGCAATAATGTTTGCCATATCTTGCGGAGCAGCTGTGACGAGCCAGACTTCTTCACCCTTATCCAAGTGAGATTGAGCAATATCAAATGTTCCTTGCCAGAGTTTGGGAGAGACGAATTCATCATAAATCTCTTCGCCGATCTTTTTGATGTCATCAACGGCATGCCCACCAATAAAATCTGTAGCTGCATTTTGGAATTTCTCGATGACTTCTTTCTTCTCAGTTCCCGTCATACGGAATCGAATATTGGCGACAACAAAGCGAGAGATATCAGCGTTGGTAAAGAATCCACGCTGGTACATGCCTCTTCCAAGGAAGTAGAGCGTGGACCCTCGAACAAGGGTGTTATCTACATCGAAGAAGGCGGCTCGCTTCGAGGTGAGTGCCATGTCACTACCTTAGCGATAGGGGCCCTTTTTCAACGCTTTATGCTTACTCCATGAGTTCAACTGTCCACGTCATTCGCCATGGCGAAGTTGAGAATCCCAACAAGATTCTCTATGGGCGTCAGCCTGGATGGAGACTTTCACAGCGCGGACAAGAGATGGCGCAAACAATTGGTGATTGGTCTAAGTCCATAGATCTTGGAGCTCTTCACGTTTCACCGCTACAACGAGCACAAGAGACAGCTGCACCTATAGCTCGTGCGCATTCACTTGAAATCAAGACCGATGATCGGCTCATCGAAGCTGCCAATATCTTTGAAGGAAAATCATTTGAATTAGGTAGTGGAGTTCTCAAACATCCATCATCCTGGCGCCATCTTTATAACCCATGGAAGCCATCATGGGGAGAACCATATGAAGAGCAGATCACTCGCATGCTTGCCGCAATCTTTGATGCCAACAAGGCAGCTAAGGGTAAAGATGCAATCGTTGTCTCACACCAACTTCCAATCTGGATTCTACGTAGTGCCATTGAAGGCCGAAGCATGTTGCACGATCCGCGTAAGCGCGAGTGCACATTGGCATCAGTGACCAGTGTTCACTTTGATGATGATGGAATGATTTCTGGTACTTCATACTCCGAACCTGCCAAGCATCTACTTCCACCAAAGTAATATGAAAAAACTTGCTATCGCCCTTGCATCAGTACTACTTCTATCTGGATGCAGCAATGGTGGTGCCTCAAAGGCACAGGAGAGTTTTATTGCAGGAAGTGGCGCAGTGACAAAGATTAAAGAGGGTAACCGAATTGCAGCTCCGACAATTTCAGGGATGACGTTAAGCGGAAAGAACTTCACCTTCACTCCAGGCAAAGTTGCAGTGGTCAATGTGTGGGCTTCTTGGTGTTCACCGTGCAGAGCAGAAGAGCCAACGTTGTCAGCACTCTCGCGCACTTTCCCTGATGTTCAATTCATTGGAATTCTCACACGTGATAACCCCGTTAATGCAGAGGCATTTACGCGAAAGCGTGGAACTCCATATCCAACGTTAATAGATGACTCAATCCTCATTGGGTTTAGTAAATCTCTTCCTGCAAACGCAATCCCTACAACGGTTGTCATTGATCGACAGGGCAAGGTTGCTGCACGTATTTCAGGTGCTGTCACTGTTGCATCCCTTACTCATCTGATCGATGAGGTGAGTGCAGAATGAGTGACTTCGTTGTTAATCACATCATGGATGGTTTCTTACTGACCGCTTTTCCTATAGCTGTCCTTGCTGGGCTCATCTCATTTATCTCACCGTGCGTGCTTCCACTTGTGCCGGGCTATCTCTCATTCGCTGCAGGTTTCTCAAACGCCCGAGGAAAACTCTTCTTAGGTTCACTTCTCTTTGTTCTCGGCTTCAGCGCACTCTTTATCTCCTACGGAGTCCTCTTTGGTGAACTCGGAGCACGAATTGCCACCAATGAAGAAGTCATTACGCGAGTTCTAGGTCTTCTAACAATTCTTATGGGAGTCATCTTTCTCGGAGCATTTCCGATGATGCCAACGCTCAAGCCAAAGATTTCAACCAATGGTGGACTCATTGGAGCACCACTTCTTGGATTCCTCTTTGGAGTTGGTTGGACGCCATGCATTGGTCCAGCACTGGCAAGTGTGCAGGCTTTAGCATTTCAAGAGTCGAGTGCAGTGCGTGGTGCGGTCTTATCATTCGGTTACTGCATCGGACTTGGTCTTCCCTTCATCGCATCAGGATTATTCCTGGATAAGTCAGAGAAGCTACGCAAA
>Ga0209598_10003473_pt1 | contig 11887 bp, 11 predicted proteins | sample M_140807_EF_Meta_FD_187317 | JGI IMG/M metagenome (GOLD analysis project Ga0209598, IMG submission 187317) | Freshwater microbial communities from Lake Montjoie, Canada to study carbon cycling - M_140807_EF_MetaG (SPAdes) (version 2) | ecosystem: Environmental > Aquatic > Freshwater > Lake... | reverse complement strand
CCGACACCCTCTCGGTGCGGGTCTACCAGTACGCCAGCGATGAACGCCTCGGGGCCGCCCTGATTCCCGCCGCCCTGATCCTGCTTCTGGGGCTTGTCGCCTCCCTGGCGCTGGTGCCGGGGCTGGAGCGGCGCAGACCGTGACCACGGCATTCAGGCCTGAGCGGTTCCCCGAGGCAGGCTCGCTCAGCAGCGGATCAACAGCAGACCACTAGGCCAGGCCTATGCGGCCCCATCCCTAGCCTTGTAAACCTCGAACTTTTCTCTCTCGGATGCTCTTGAATACTCTTGAACCTTAATGCCCTTGGATACGAGCAATGATAGCCCGCAAAAAAGCCGTAGATTTCCAACTCCTACTACTGACAATCGCATCAAGCTCTTTTTCGGCTTTTATGCGCCTACCTGGGTAACGATGCAACTGATCAAGCCTCGCCGCAAGCAACTCTTGAGGATCAGATAGGCGAAAATTTTGAAAAAATGTGGCCAGATTTTCGCATTCTTTCTCGAACACTTTACGCTCTCCGGCAATCTTGGCTTGTGCGGGAAGCCAGGCATCCTGATTACCGAGCCTGATTTCATTCAGGAGGGAGGCCCACAAGGATCCCGAAACACAGTCTTCCGAATTGAAATAACAATGCGGAGGCAGGAGCCAATCAGAACGCTGAGCGCCATCACCACAACAGCGAAGGTAGACACGGGTCCCAGCTTGCAAGGCCTCACGAGGCAAGCGATCCTTTCCCGGGAGGTGGCCAAACTCAATGTAGAAATGCGACGTTCTCAACACCTCTTGGATGCGATCTGGCCCCATACCCCTGATGGGAATCATCTCAACACTGGGATGCTGACTTCCGAATGCCTCAGCAAGCCACGCACCCTTGGAAGCGTTGAAACAGATCTGGATCGACGACACAGACTGCTCGGCCACGCGAACAGGAACAAGCATTGATGATCCGTGGATAAAATCCGAGAGGCTAAAACCACCTCTATTCAGGCCCAATGATTCGATGAAATTCCTAGCATAAGCAGATTGATAAGCATGAAAGATACGCGGATGGGAGCGAAAAGCATCAAAATAAAATGCTATTTCCCCTATAGAAGGCAAGCCATTATCCACACTGAGCCACCAGACAAGAACCTTGCAATGGCTCGCATATTCAAGAGCAAGAGCAGCCCAAACTTCGGGCAACACCAAAACAACATCATCCGACAAGAGCAAATCACTGGCAACAATTATCTTGTCATATTCTGGATATTGATTTTGATTGCACCGGGCCCACACAAGAGCGCCCGAAACCTCCTGGACATAAACAACTGACGCCACAAAGCCCTGCAAAACCAGGGTGTGCGCCAGCTGATGCAATGCCTCGGGTCCACCCGTTCGCCCTGGCCCGCAAGCGATAAGAAATCTCATGCGGACAGGAATACTTTGATTATTCTCCCATCAGGCCGCCGTCAGCGGCGCCGAATCCACCAGCGCCGGTGCCAGGCGCAGGCCGGTTTCGCCGGCGGGAACCTGAAGCTGATCGTGGCTGCGGATCCGGGAGATCAGCCGGGTGGTGGTAACCCGGGTGGTGCCGATCAATTCGGCGATGCGCTCATGGGTGAGGCGGAAGGGCAGGTCGCACCAGTCGCCGCAGCGGCGGCCCAGGCGCCGCACCAGCAGCCCCAGCAGGGCATGGAGACGCTGCTCGGCGCTGCCGAGATGGCGGATGCGCAGCAGCTGCAGGGTCCACTCGTTCACCGGATCGAAACCATGACCCGCCGCCGGTTCGGCGTCGCTGCGGAACAGCAGGGGCGTGAGCGCCTCCACGCAGACACCCTCGCTGCAGAGGCGGTCGGTGCGGAGCTGGTCGCCCGGTTGCAGGAAGGCCAGGGTCATGCCCTCGGTCTCCTCACAGGGGCAGTAGACGCGAGCGATGCCTTCAAGCACCTCCAGGCAGCTCGCCCGGCTGCCGCGGGCGGCGGGATCGAGCAGAACGCTCTGTCCGGCGGGCATGCGCAGGGCCGCGCGGGGCTGGTCACTCAGGTGGCGGAAGGACATCGAAGGGAAAGGGCGGCGCGAGAGGCCCTATTGCGAATGACTCGCAACCTAAACAAGACCCCCGCGCTTTTGCAAGTGGCTCGCAACAGGCTCCCTTCCCATCCCTGCCCTCACTTGAGGATCACCACATCCACCCCCGGCGTACGCCGCCGCACCAGCACCCCCACATCGTGCTCGCTGCGGTGCAGCTGCAGGTCGATCTCCTCCTCCCCGAGGCGCAGACCACTGATCTCCAGCAGGTTGATCGGGCGGGGCAGCACCGGATTGCGAAAGCGCACCTGCACCCGGTCGCTGGCGGGATCGCGGCTGATCGCCATACCCGTGATCGCCTCCAGCAGGCCGAACACACTGCCGCTGGCCCAGGCCTGGGGACTGCAGGCCACCGGATAGAGGGTGGGGCCCTCATCATCCCGGCGGGGGAAGCCGCAGAAGAGCTCCGGTAGCCGCAGCATCGGCAGCGCCCGGGCCGTGTCGAACAACCCGCTGAACAGGCGCATCGCATCGGCGGTGCGTCCGTAGCGCGCCAGCCCCAAGCCGATCAGGGCATTGTCGTGGGGCCAGACCGAACCGTTGTGATAACTCATCGGGTTGTATCGCCGCTCCCGCTCGTCGAGGGTGCGCACGCCCCAGCCGTTGAAGCTGGTGGGGGCCAGAAGCTGACGGGCCACCGAGGCCGCCACCGCCTTCGGCACGATGCCGGTGAGCAGGCAGTGGCCGGCATTAGAGCTGCGCACCACACAGGGCTGGCCCTGGCCATCGAGGGCCAGGGCATAGGTGCCGATCGCCTCGCACCAGAAGCGGTCGTGGAAGCGTCCCCGCAGCAGACGGGCCTCCTCCAGCAGGGTCTCCGCCTCGCCATGGCGCCCGAAAGCACCCAGGATCCGGGCCATGGCCCGGCGGGCGCCATAGACATAGGCCTGCACCTCACACAGGGCGATCGATCCCTCGGCCATCCGGCCGTCGGCGTGGTGCACCGCATCATCGGAATCCTTCCAGCCCTGGTTGCGCAGGCCCCCCTGGGCTGCGCGCCGGTAGCGCAGGAAACCATCGAAGCTGGCCGCCTCGGCCGAGCGGATCCAGGCCATGGCGGCCTCCAGGGCCGGCAGCAGATCGGCGATGAACCCCCGGTCGGCACTGCGCTCGAAGTAGTCACCCGCCAGCATCACGAACAGCGGCGTGGCATCGACCGTGCCGTAGTACTGGCGGAAGGGCACCTCCCCGAGGGCCGCCATTTCCCCCAGCCGCGCCTCGTGAAGGATCTTGCCGGGTTCGGCATCGCGGCCGGGGTCGTGCTGTTGGGCCTGGTGTTCGGCCAGAAAGCCGAGCACCCCCCGGGCCAGGCGGGGCTCCACCAGCAGCAGCTGGCGGGCCGTGATCAGCCCGTCGCGGCCGAAGGGACAACTGAACCAGGGCACCCCGGCAAAGGGATAGAGCCCGTGCTCGAGCCGGCTGGAGAGCAGATGCACATCGGAGGAGGAGCGCCGGATCCAGCTGTTCAGGGCGGGGTTGTCGGTGACCGGTGCGGCGGCGCGCCGGCGGGCCTCATCAAAGCGCTCGATCGTGGCGGCCAGGGCCCCATCAAAGAGCTCGGCGGGGGTGGCGCCATCCGCCGCGGCCGCCGGGCCGTCGGGCAGGAAATCGAGCACCAGGCAGATGCGCCGGGTCAGCCGCGGCTCCAGCTCCAGATGGAGGCTGAGGTGGCGCTCCCCCCGTTCCTCCAGGGGCGCTCCGATGCGCAACCGGGTGCGCCGGGCTTCTCCGTCGAGACCGTGATACAGAAAGGAAAGACCTTCTTCGAGCCCCCGGACCTCCAGGTCGCCGCGCCGCTGGCGGGCCATGCCCCGCACCTCGAAGATGTCGTGAAAATCGGCATCACAGCGCAGGGTCAGCGGCACCCGCACGGGCTCAGCTTCATAGCTGGTGAAGCTGAGTTGCTGCACGCAGGAGCTGGGGGTGAGCAGGGTGCTGCGCTCCAGATGCACCGAACCGCGTGACGGCGCCGTGCCGCCCTCGTTCTCATTGCTGAGATGGCTCACATGCAGCCCCATTTCCCCCCGTTCGGTGGAGCTCAGCACCGTGGGGGGCCGCTGCCAGAGCAGCAGCTGCAGGCGGCTCAGATGGCGCGTGCCGCGGTGAAAGATGCCGGAATCCGGATGGGTCTCCGGGCAGATCTCCCCACGGCTGTCGAGCATCGCGAAGGTCTCTCCGTCCTTGAGCACGAACGGAGGCAGCTGGTCATGCGACATGCAGAAGCGGCCCGATGCCGTTGGCCGAGGGCTCTGGGCGGGGCAGACCAGCGCCGGGGCCGGGGCCGGACTGCGCCGCGATCAGACGGCGGTAGAGCCCCACGTACTCCCGGGCCTGGCGGGTCACGCTGAAGCGCTGCTCAAAACTGGCCCGCACCCGGCGGCGATCGAGGCGCTCAATCCCACGCACCGCCTCCACGGCCGCCGCGATCGAGCCCACCAGCACCCCGTTGACGCCGGTCTCGATGATCTCCGGGGTTGACCCCTCCCGCCAGGCGATCACCGGAGTGCCACAGGCGTTGGCCTCGATCATCACGAGTCCGAAGGGCTCGGGCCAGTCGATCGGGAACAGCAGGGCCAGGGCCTGGGCCAGCAGCTCCTGCTTGCCCGCGTCGTCCACCTCACCGATGAACTCCACCAGGGGGTTGCCCCGCACCAGCGGCTCAATCACCTTCTGCCAGTAGGCCTGATCGGCCCGATCCACCTTGGCCGCCACCCGCAGGGGCAGGCCCACGGCGGTGGCAATGGCGATGGCCCGGTCGAGCCGCTTCTCCGGTGACACCCGCCCCACGAAGGCGAGGTAGGGCTGGGGGTTGTAGCCGGGGCGGTAGAGATCGGGCGGCAGGGCGTGGTACACCGTGCCCAGCCAGTGGGCCCCGGGGATGGGGCGCCGCTGGGCTTCGGAGATCGACACCAGCGGCACCTCACGAAAGCGCTCGTACAGCGCCGCCTGATCGGGGCTGTTCAGGGGGCCATGCAGGGTGTTGAGGGAAGGTGCCGCCAACCGACTTGCCGCGGGAAAGTGGAGGGCTCCGGTATGGAAATGGAGAATGTCAAAACGATCAACTTGCTGCAACACCTGATCGAGTTGAATGATCTCGTACACCCTTGGATCATCCACAGCGCAATGATCACGGTGGCTTGCCATGCGCAGGGATTCTCTAACGCACCACTGCAACTCGGCGCTGGTGCGCGAATCACCACTGGCGAACAGCACCACGCTGTGGCCCAGCCGAACGAGCTCTTCAGTGAGATAGTGAACAACCCGCTCTGTACCCCCGTAGCGCCTTGGGGGAACGCTTTCCCACAGGGGTGCAATCTGGGCGATTCTCAGGGGATGCACAGCTCAGAACCTCGCGTAATGCAACGAACACACCAATCAGCAAGACACCGCGACTCGCCCAGGCAGCGGCAACTGTTGGCCGTGGCTCACCGCGACGGCCAACGCAGACCTCCCTGGGGGCGACAGCCGGGCGCCTGTCCTGCAATCCAGCTGCCCCTGTGGTCATTCTGCGCTGATCTTCAAGCTGCAGAGTGAAGCGTTTTCAGCCACGCGCCCCGCTCCTGCTGAACCGTCCCGGCTCAGCCGCCTCCGGCCTCCGCGCACGCCGGACAGAGGCAGCGCACATTCAGGACGCACTCGAGCAGATGGAAGCCCTCGGCTGAGGCGGCCTGCTCTCCGGCCACCAGCACGGCGCCACTCTCGAATTCCTCGGTGCGCCCGCAGCGGACGCAGACCAGATGGTGGTGATGGGGGTGGGCATCACTGGCCAGCTCAAAGCGTCGCCCTCCCTCCGGCAGCTCAAGCTCCTGCAGGAGCCCCAGGGAACTGAGCAGCCGCAGGGTGCGGTACACGGTGGCCAGGGACACCCGGTCGGCGCCGCGGCCCAGGCGGTGGTGCACGTCCTCGGCGCTCAGGTGGCGACCCTCGCCGAGTTGCTCAAACAGCGCCAGCACCTTCTGGCGCTGGGGAGTGAGGCGCTGGCCCCGCTCATGGAGGCTGCTGCGCAGGCCGGGTGCAGGATTGGGAACCGGGGCCTTCGCCGCCACTGCGGAACGCCGCTCGCTGCTCGCAAGAGTAGGTGTTATTGAGAAGAGAGGCCAGGGCCGCGGCCGGCCAGGCGGTGATCCAGATCCGCCAGCAGGGAGGCCAGCACATCCCCCAGGGTGGCCACCAACCGATAGCTCAGTGCCACCGCCAACAGGGGAGCAGCCGCCAGGCCTCCCCCCAGTCTCAGCAGCAGCACCGCCTCAAACACCCCAAGGCCGCCCGGCGCCCCCGGCACCACCAGGCCCACCGTCCAGGCCAGGGCGAAACCCGAAAGCCAGGTGATCCAGGGGAGGGAGAGCTGCAGATCAAAGGCCCACACGCAACAGGCGAAGCCGGCGAAGCGCAGGAGCACGAAGGCCAGTTCCGCCAGCAGCGGTGGCCAGGGATAGCCGGGCAGCCGGGCCGGCGGAACGCCGGCGGCCTGGGCGAGCGACTCCGGATCGCCCAGCTCCACCGCCAGGTCGCTCGCCTTGCGGCGCTCCAGACGGGCCAGCAAGGGTTCGAGCCAGCGGGGTTGGAGCAGCCCAAGGGGGAGCAGGGCGGCCAGGCCGAGGCCCCCCTGCCAGCCCCCCAACCCCACCAGCGCCAGGGCGGCAATCGCCGCCAGCAGCGGTTCGAGCACCACCACCAGCACACTGCTCGCGGCGCTCTGGGGTGCCTCCACACCACCGCTGCCTCGACGGAGGGCCTGCACCCGGGCCGCCAGGTGCCAGATCCCCCCCGGCAGAAACTTGCGCAGGTTGGTCACCATGAAATGGGCCACGCTGGCCTCCCAGCGGGGCCGCAGCCCAAGCCAGCGCAGCAGAACGGTCCAGGCGAGGCCATTGACCACCACGCTCAGCAGGCTGAACCCCACGCCGAGCACCAGCCAGAGCCAGCCCTGGGGATCCAGACCCAGCTGCAGCAACGGACGGGCGTTGCCGAGCAGGGCCGCCATCACGAAGCCGAGGCTGGCCAGGGTGATCCAGGGCCGCAGTCCTCCGGGCAAGGGGGGCAGCCTGCCGAGGCGGGTCCGAAGCGCCGCCAGCACCGAAGCGAAGGAGCGGGCCATGGCGGGCGCCGCGCCGGAGCCCCTCCCCGCGGGCGCCTTTGGCGCTGCCGCGGGCGGTGCCCCGGCGGGGTCTGGCGGGCCAGACAGGGAGCCGGTGGGTTGAGCGATTCCCGGCCTGGAACGCCACGATCCCGGGCGCCACGGCATTCCGGCGATGCGAGCCCGCAGGCGCTCCAGCTGGGGACGGAGGGGAAGGGTCATGGCAGGGATCCTCGCGCCCCGGCCTGGGGGGCAGCGGAGCCGCCCGGCTCCGATCGGTCAGGATCCGGCTGCCCCGGCTCGGGCTGACCCGGTTCCTGCTGGCCCCGCAACCGTTTGCCCGGCTGAGGCTCGCTCAGCTCCGGATGCTCGCGATCCGGCTCGCCCGGCAGCGGCTCCTGGGGAGCGGCCGCCCCGGCCAGGGCCTGCTCCACCAGGGCCCGGATCTGGCCCAGGGCCATCCCATGGCGATGGGCCAGCGCGGCCAGGTCGTCGGCCTCGGCCTTGGCCCGCCAGCGGCCCTCCGGCAGCCGGGCCCACTTGATCCGCACCGGCCCCAGCGGTGTGCTGAGGGTGGCCGGCCGGCGGGGCAGGACCCAGCGCTGCTGAAGGGTTTCCCGGACCCCCAGACTGCCGCTGTGGCGCCACCACACCTGGCGCAGGGCCGGGGCCAGGGGTGGGGGCAGCAGCGCCGTGACCAAGGTGCCGAGCCGGCCCTTCTTCATGGTGACGGGCTGGCTGAACACCTCCACGGCGCCGGACTGCCGCAGGGCCTCCCCGAGAAAGGCCAGATCCTCGGCCGAAGCGTCATCAATCTGGGCCTGCTGCACCAGCAGGGGCTCGCGAATCTCCCCCGGGGCCGCGCCGGGGCTCTCCGGCAGGGGCTCCGCCAGGGTGAGCCGCAGCAGGTTGGCCCGATCCAGCTGGCGCGTGCCCAGGCCCACCCCGATCCGCCGGGGCACGGCAGCCGGATGGACCCCGAAGCCGCTGGCCCAGCAGGCCACCAGGGCCGCGCCGGTGGGGGTGGTGAGTTCACCGGCCGCAAATCCCTCGCTGGAGCCCAGGGGCATGCCACGCACGCGAGCGATCTCAAGCACCGCCGGCGCCGGCAGGGGAAGCGGGCCATGGGCGGTGGCCACGCTGCCGTGGCCAGCCGGCGGCGAGGTGCACAGGAGTGGCTCCACCTCCAGGTGCAGCAGGCCTGCACACACCCCCACCACGTCCACCAGGGCATCGAGGGCTCCCACCTCATGGAAATGCACCCGCTCCAGCGGCTGGCCATGCACCACCGCCTCGGCTTCAGCCAGCAGGGTGAACACGGCCAGCACCCGTTCGCGCAGGGCAGGATCGAGGGGAGCTGCGGCGATCTGCCGCCGCAGCTCCCCCCAGAGCCGATGGGGTGGATCCGGCTCCAGGCTGTCCACCGCCAGGTGGAGACCCCGCAGGCCACCGCTGCGGCGCTCCTCCACCACCAGGCGATAGCGGCCGGCCAGGCCGAGGGCCGCCAGGGGTTGGTGCACAACAGCCTCGGGCACCCCCAGGTCCAGCAGGGCGGCCAGCAGCATGTTGCCCGCCAGACCGGTGGGGCAGTCGAGCAGGGCGAGGGTCATGGGTGGGAGCCCAAGGAAGGATCGGCGGCCGGCGGGCTGCCGGGATGGGCTGGAAGGCCGGGGTGGGCGGTGGCGGCCGGCTCGGAGCCATCGGTGGTGAGATCCAAGGGCCGGGGCCAACCCAGCCGAGGCGCCACCTGGGCCAGGCGGTCGGCCTCGGCCTCCAGCCGCTGGCGCTCGCTGCGCAGCCACTGCTCCACCTCGCGGCGGGCCCGCCGCTGCTCCATCTGGGCCGTGGCCACGTCATGGCCGGAGACCCCCCAGAGCCTGCCCAGCAGGGAGCGGTCATCGGCGCCCCCCTCACTGCCTCCATAGACAAGGGTTTCGGCCGCCATGCCGGCCAGCAGCACCCGGCTCCAGCGGCGCAGCTCCTCAAGCGGAAGGCGGGCGCTGTCGGGGGGCGTGAGCACGGTGGTGCCGCCGGCGGCGAGGCCTGCCCGCAGGCAGGCGAGGCTGCCCACGTGGATGGCGGCGACCGCCACCCCCTCCCGCTCGGCCACAAGGGCATGGCCAGCCTCATGGAGCGCGATCCGGCGCAGGCGCAGCAGTCCCCCCGGCAGGGCTTCGGCCAGCAGGTGGCCGCCACGGCCCCCGAAGCGGGCGGCATCCACGGTGAGCCCGCTGAGGGAAACCGCCACCAGAGCGGTGGTGATCCAGGGGGAGAGACCCAGCAGCGGGCCCAGCAGCGCCAGCAGGCTCACCACCAGCACCGCCACACCCGCAGCCGTGGCCCCGTTCATCGCCAGCCCTCGGCGGTCAACGGGAGGGGCGGCCCACGGCCTGCCCATGGCTCCTGACCGGTCCAGCGGCGCGGTCCTGGTCGGCCTCGGCGGGCCGGCGATCCGTGCCCCGGCGCTCACCGCGTTCCCCGCCACCGCCACCGCTGCCGCCACCACCCCGGCGGCCCTTGCCACCACGGGTTCCCCGCTGGGCCAGGGGAGCCACCACCTCACAGGATTCAAGACACAAGTGCTGGCCCTGACGGCGGAGGTCCAGGGCCACGAAGTGGCGCAGGTGCTCCAGGGGGACCTCGCCCCGGAGCTGCAGCTTGAAGGGAATCGGCCGGCTGCCGTCCGGCCGGGGCTGCTGGCGCACCTTCACCACCAGATCGCCGGTTTCGGGCCGGGTGTAGATCAATTCACCGCGCACCGAGAAGTAATCGTCCCCCTCCGCCAGGGCATCGGAGGGGGCCGGAGCGTCCGCCGCCGCCGGCTCGTCCGCCTCGGATGCGGCCAGGGTGCTCGGTTCCCACACGCCCACCATCTGAAGGTGGAGCTGGTTTTCGTCGCGGCTGCGGGGATACACCACCCAGAGATGGGGCAGCGCCAGGTCGAGGTGGCGGCGCATCAGGGTGAGCAGCCGTCCCAGCACCACCGCCTCCAGTTCGGTTCCGTCCTCCGTGCGAATCATCCCGCGGGTGGGCTGGGCAGGATCGCTCGGCACATACAGGCCCCGCACCACACCGATGGCCCGGTACTGCATCGGCTCGGTGACCGGGGAAATGGGGTGGGCGCGCATGGTGAGGGGGAAAACACCCCGAAGGGGACAGTCGCTGCCGGGCCAATGTAGCCAGCGCGGCAGGTAGCCTCCGCATGGAGCTGCATCGTCCTCCCCGCCTGGATGCCAACCCCGACCCGCAGCAGCGCCACCCTCCTCTGGTCCGGGGCCGGAGCCCTCACGCTCTGCCTGCTCGCCCTCAGCGCCGGCTGGTGGCTGGGTCGTCACCAGGCCGGCGCCATCCCGGAGGACAGCCGTCGCGCCGCCCTGATGCAGGAAAGCAGCCTGCTGCGCAACAAGGTGATCCGGGGGGAAGCGAGCGACGCCGACCGCCAGCGCTACCTGGAGCTGCTGGTGGGCCTCGACCGCCGCGGTGAGGCGATCGCGGTGCTCGAACCCATGGCCGACCGCGAACCCGACCGCTGGTCGCTGCGGCTGATGCTGGCCGAACTGCGCCGCGATCAGGGCGATGCCGCGGGCGCAGAACGGGAGCTGCGCCAGATCCTCAACCGCTCACCCAGCCAGGTCGATGCCCTGCAGCTGCTCACCCTGATCCGCCTGGAGCGGGGCGAGGGAGCGGCAGCCGAAACCCAGGTGAAGGGGGTGTACGGGGGCCTGATCCGGCCCGAAGCCAAACCGGAGGCCCTCGGGGTGGGCCTGCTGCTGGCCGAACTGCAGCAGAAGCGGGGGGAGGCCGCCGCCGCCGAGCTCACCTATCAGGAACTGGCGCTGGCCTTTCCAGCCGACCAGCGGCCGCTGATCGGGCTGGCCCTGCTGCGCCACTCCCGGGGCAATGCCGCCGGGGCCCTCGAGGCCCTGCAGCTGGCCCGCCGGCGCAGCCCGGACCCGGAGAAGAGCGATCCCAGGCTCGATGCCCTGGCGGCCAGCTGGGGTCTGGAGAAACTCAAGGGGAGCCCGGCAGGGTCGGGCGCGAAGCCGCCGGGCGGGGCCCTGCAGCCGGAGCGGACGGCGCCGGGCTCCCTGCCGGCGGCGCAACCCGTGCCGGCACCGACTGCGCCTCCAGCGCCTTGATTGCCTGATCCACCGCGGAGGCGGGGGGCGTGGCGTCATCGAGGGCCGTGCTGCGCCGGAGCCGGTTGATCAGGTCGATCGGGTTGTTGAGATCGATGCCGGAACTGCTGCCGCCCGGACCCACGCCACTGCCGGAACCGCCGCCATTGCCGAAGATCTGACGGTCCTGGGCACTCACCCCGAGGGGCGGACCAAAGCCGCTGGAGGCCTGGGCCATCACCGGAGCGGCCTGGGCGAAAAGCACCAGGAAGCCCAGCAGCGAAGCGGTCGGCGCCCGATCGCGCAGCAGCCGGGCCGCTACGCGGATCCCCGCAGGGAGAGCGGGCTTTGTGCACGCCACCACGGCCGCGGGGTGTGCACAGGAGGCGCTGGGGCGAGACAGGCTGCCGCCTGCGTGGGATCGGGTGGCGAGGTCCGCCATAGCCTGCGCGCCGATGGCTCGTGGTTGGGCCACTTTAGAAGCGCCCGTTGGGAGACCACTGCATGCGGATCGCCACCTGGAACGTGAACTCGGTGCGTACGCGCCTCGACCAGGTGCGGGCCTGGCTGGAGCGCGCCCAGCCGGATGTGCTCTGCCTGCAGGAAACCAAGGTGGCCGATG
>Ga0209598_10003468_pt1 | contig 11894 bp, 11 predicted proteins | sample M_140807_EF_Meta_FD_187317 | JGI IMG/M metagenome (GOLD analysis project Ga0209598, IMG submission 187317) | Freshwater microbial communities from Lake Montjoie, Canada to study carbon cycling - M_140807_EF_MetaG (SPAdes) (version 2) | ecosystem: Environmental > Aquatic > Freshwater > Lake... | reverse complement strand
TGAAGGCACTGCGATTCTCCTCGGCGAGCAACTACACCACGGGCAACGGATTCGAAGTGTCGTTCCGGGTTCGGGTTCCCTCAACCGACATCAACGCCATCGCCTGGAACTCGGCGGCTACCAACGCCACCGACGTGAGCAACCCGTCGAATATCCCGCTGCCCGCCGAACCTCCGAAGGTCGGCATCATCGCCCCGGTCGATCCCGTCATCTCCACCGTCAGTTCCCATGAGGAGATCTCGGCATACGAACCGCTCTCCGATCAGGTGAGCATCGCCGGCACCGGTGGCGGGACCGGATCGCTCGACTGGACCCTGCACGGCCCGATCGATCCGGTCGATAACGCCTGTGATGGCCTGAACTGGACCGGTGCCCCCGTGCACGCCAGCGGCAACGTGCCTGTCGATGGCGATGGCCCCGTGATCGTCGGTCCGAAGCCAGTCGGTTCCGGTGGTTGCTACACCTGGTCCTACGAGCTCACCGGCACCGACCCCGAGCGCCCCTACAGGTCCACCGCGAGCGCCGGGGAACTGAACGAACTCACGCTGACCACGCCGTACCCGCCGTCGATCACCACCACCGCCCAACTGCAGATCGGCGCCGGAGGTCAGCGCAGCGTGCATGACCGTGTTGTCATCGACAACATCCCCGCGGCTGCACCTGAACCGCCATCACCGCTCTCATGGGTTCTGCACGGCCCGGTGGCTCTCACTGCTGACCGCAATTGTGATGGCGTCGACTGGACCGCTGCTCCCGTGGTCTACAGCGGCGAGATCGACATCACCGGCAACGGCATCTACAGCACCCCGGAGGTCGACCTCTCCACCCCCGGCTGCTACTCGTTCAGCAATTCATTGCCCGCCACTGCTGACAGTCCGGCTGCGTTCGACATCATCGGTCAAGCGGCCGAAGTCATCGCCATCACCGACCCGCAGATCGTGTCGCAGACTGAATCCGAACTGGTTGCGTTGAACGAGCCCACCTCTGACACCGTCACCATCTTCGGAACCGGTGGCGGAACGGGCGTGCTGGAGTGGACCCTCGTGGGCCCGATTGCTCCCGCCGGCGATTCCTGCACCGAGGTCGACTGGAGCGATGCCCCCGAGGTGGCCAGCGGCTCCGTCGACATCGATGGCGACGGCGACTACATCACCGGGCCGGTCTCGGTGAAGCTCCCGGGTTGTTACAGCTGGACCGATCGCCTCACCAGCGCCACCTTCCCCTCGCCCACCGCAGTGTCAGCCGGCGCACCCAACGAGGTGTTCCTGGTGAAGCCATTCCGCCCGACCATCACGACTGAGGCCACCCTCACCGTCGACGGGCTCACCGGAATCATCACCGACAGCATCAACCTCTCCGATTCCGGACTGGTCGCCTTCGAGGGTGCACCCACCGAGAACTCGGTTCGTTGGGTGCTGCACGGTCCGCTCGCCGCAGTCGACGGTTCCTGCGATGGACTCGACTGGTCCGGGGCTCCGACCCATGACGCGGGAGCCATCGAGGTGCACGAGGACGGCACGTACAGCACACCGGCTGTCAGTGTCACCGTTGAGGGTTGCTACACCTACACCGAGCAACTCGCAGCCAACCCGATCGCCGAGTCGGCGGTGACTGCGCCCGGCGAAGCAGCCGAGACCGTGCTGTTCGTGCCCGAGCGCCCGGTTCCACCTGACCCGGACCCAATGCCGGATCCGACACCGGTACCCGATGGGGGCGGCGATCTCCCCTACACCGGCTCACAACCGCTTGGGCTCCTCGGCGCCGGGCTGCTGGCCGTGCTGACCGGCGCAATGCTGCTCGCGCTCAGCCGCCGGCGGGAGTCGGACGCACAACGATGGCCGAGTGCGTGGTGCACGAGGCCTGACGAATAGCCGCAAGCTCGCGGTAGGCGTCGCTGTTCCACCAGTCGAGCAGTTGCTGTTCGGAGTCGAACTCAATGAGCACGGTGCGCCCGTTCTCACGATCACCCTCGAGCAGCAAAACCTCATCGTCATACGCGAGGAACCGACCACCATGCTCGGCGAGCAAGGGGAAGAACCCCTTCACGTAGTCGCGGTAGAGACCGCGATCGTTGATGGTGAGATGGGCGAGGAAATGCACAGGTCCGGCATTCGTCGGCTGGGGATCAGTCATGGGGATGAAGCTCCTTGGGTGAGGTTCGGCGAGGGCCGGTGGGACATGAGGAGTGCGTCGAGGGTGTGGTTCACACTGACGTCGAGTTGGTCGAACCCACAACGGGCCAGCACCAACACCCCCTGGAACGACTGCGACAGGGTGCGCGCAACTTCAGGCGTCGGGGCCACGAACGTGCGGCCCTGCCCGACAGCGCGATCGAGCGTGCGCCGAAACGCAACCTCGATGAGTTCGAATCCGCGCCCGACAGCGGCACCGATGGCAGGCGCATCCCGGGCCGATTGCTGACTGGTGGTTGTGAGCAGACAGCCAGGCGCGCTCGCCGCACCGGCCGGAACCTTGACGACGCTGAGGAAGAACTCGCGGATGCCCTGAATCGGATCGTTGGCTTCGTCGAGGAATCTGGTGATACGGGCCTGTACGACTCGCTCGACATAACGGTCGATGGCCGCGGCGAGCAGTTGGTCACGGGAGCCGAATCGGCGATAGATCGATGGGGCTCGCAGCTCGAGGGCGTCTTCAAGATCGCGGATGGTGACGTCGTCGCAACCGCGCTGCCAGATCAGTTCGTAGGTGACATCGAGCACGTCGGTATCGGTCATCTTGGCGGGCCGGCCCATGCATCACCTCCTGGCTCATCGGTTGACGAATAGTAACACTTGCTACTAAACCCTCGGCATGACCACTTCACCTCTCGAGAAGATCCGCGTCCCCGTCCTCGGTCGCGAGATGGCGGTCCACGACTCCGGACCGGTGGACGCCGGTGACACAGGTGCAGGCACCTTCGTGTTCCTGCACGGCAATCCCACCTCCTCATATCTGTGGCGCGATGTGCTGCCCCATGTTGCCGATCTCGGGCGGGTGGTCGCCCCCGACCTGATCGGGCACGGCGATTCCGACAAACTCCCCAATTCCGGCCCCGACCGCTACACCTTCGACGAGCACCGTCAACATCTCGATGCCCTGCTCGATGCCCTCGACCTCGGCGACCACATCACCCTCGTGATCCACGACTGGGGTTCGGCACTCGGCTTCGACTGGGCCCGTCGCCACCCGGATCGCATCGCTGGCATCGCGTACATGGAGGGCATCGTCGCTCCCGTCACCTGGGCAGACTGGCCGGAATCTGCGCGCGGCATCTTCCAGGGCATGCGCTCCGAAGCAGGTGAGGAGATCGTGCTCACCAAGAACCTGTTCGTCGAAGCCATTCTCCCGGCTTCGATCCTGCGACCTCTCGAACCGGCGGAGATGGACGAATACCGCCGGCCGTTCGCCAACCCCGGCGAGGATCGTCGCCCCACGCTCACCTGGCCGCGTCAGATCCCGGTCGAAGGATCACCCGCTGAGGTGGTCGCGATTGTTGAGGACTACGGGCGATGGATGAGCACAGCCACCTTCCCGAAGCTGTTCGTCAACGCCGAACCCGGCTCGATCCTGCTCGGCCCGCAGCGCGAGTTCTGCCGGAGTTGGCCCAATCAGCGCGAGGTCACCGTCGCCGGACTCCACTTCATCCAGGAGGACAGCGCCGACGAGATCGGCGCTGCTCTGCGCGAGTGGTACCTCAGCGAGATCAGTCCGCGATCCGCGAACTGATCACCGAAACCACATCGGCACCAGCGTCGATCTGGACGAAGTGCCCGGCGTTCTCGATCCGATCAAGCGTGGCGCCCGGGATCTCGGCAGCCCACTGCTGCGCCCATTCCCAGGTGAAGATCGGATCGGCATCGCCGAAGGCCACGTGCACCGGAATGTTGATGGACCGCAACGCGATACGGGCCTGCTCCTGTTCGACGGCGTCGCCGAGTTCGGGTTCGCCGAAGGGGATACAGAACGGGAAGCGTCGGGCGCCGGCTTTCGAGGCGAAGCCCGTGTAGGGAGCATCGAACGCAGCGATGATCTGCTCCTTGTCATCATGCGACCGTCGCAGCGTCATACCGAGAATGGCACCAGTGGGCATATCGCCACCGAGTCCCGCAGGATCGATCGCCATCTGTCGCCACATCCGCACACCGTCGCCGTACTCGAAGTCCTCTGAGTGCAGCCAGGTGTTCAGAATGAAGATCCGCTGGTATCGACCGAGGTCGCGCATCGCGGTGATCAACCCGATGGGTCCACCCCAGTCCTGCACGACAAGGGTGATGTCCCGCAGATCCAGTGTGGCGATCAGGTGCTCGAGCGCACCTCGATGACGGGCGATCGTGAACCATTCCTCATCAGTCGGTTTGTCGGAGCGTCCGAATCCGAAATGATCGGGAGCAACAACGCGGTATCCGAGCTCGACGAGCGGACGGATCATGTCGCGATACAGATACGCCCAGGACGGTTCGCCGTGCATGAGCAGGAACGTGCCGCGCGGCTCACCGACCGGGCGCTCGTCGACGTAGTGCTGGCGCAGCCCGTCGGGATGCACGAGATAGTGGGGTTCGAAGTCCCAGCCGATGCTGTCGAACTGTTCGTCGGGGGTGCGCTCGAATTCCATTTCAGGACCTCAATCCGGTGACCCCGCATGGATGGTTCTGGGCGGGGAAGTATCGGCAGACATACTGTCATAACTTAGCGCCCTTGGGTTCGTCCTGAAGATCTGCCACGATGGTCAAGTTGCGCGCACTTGCGCCCCACGGAGAACGAGGTCAGTCAATGTCGACCAAACGAACTGCAGCACTCGCAGTCGGAGTAGCAATCCTCATCGGCGGCGGGGCCACGGCTCTGGCCGCCACCTCCGATGGCCCGGCGCGTCCCACCTTTGAAGCCGTTGCTCCGGCTTCCGAGGCCCGCAGCACCGACACCGCCGCTGCAGAACGTGCAGTTGCGGTTGACGAGCCTGGAACGGGGACAACCTCATCGGACCTCTCCGCCGACGGCTCTGCGCCGGCTGCCGACAACACCACCGAATCGGCACCCTCCACCAGCTCGCCGTCGGTCAATGAGGAGCGCTCCGGCGGCGACGCCGCTGGTATGTCCGACCGACTCGCCGGACCCGACGCCGCATTCGCAACCATGCCCACTGTGCCGTGGGATTGGAACGGGTTTGACGACTCGGAAGTCGACAACCCCGATTACCCCTACGACGGCCCCGGTCTTCCTTTCGATATCAACAACATCAACCTCGACTCGCTCATCTCTCTGGCCCGCTCGGTGGGCATCGAGGTCGGCGATCCCGTCGTGGCCGAGGATGGGTCCATCACCGTTACAGTGACCCTTCCCGACGACAGTGAACACACCGTGTGGGTGGCGACCGATGCCGATCAGCACATCACGGACGCAACGGTTGATGGTGTCCCGATCATGGAGTTCGTGCGTCAGTTCCTCGCCGGCGAGGTCGGCCGACCAGCCTCGCCGTCGCAGGAGCATCCCGAGTGGAACCTCGAAGACTGACCCGAGATCAGCGGCCGTTGATCACTGTGGGCGTCGGGTAGGTCCCCGGCCCCGTCTCGGTGTCCAGTGCGGTCCACACCTGATGCACGATCCGCTGTGAGTAGGGAACGGCGTAGTCAGAGCTATGACCGGAGTCATAGACCAGCAGAACGCCGAAGGAGTTCCGGGCCCGATCGATCCACGGGTAGAACCCGTAGGCACCGTTGCCACTTGACACCACACCGCTATCGGTTGTGGAGGTCACATCGCGCCATAACCCGAGGCCGTAAGTGTCGATACCGGTGGTTCGCACCGCGAAGTCGTTCTCGTTACGCAGTAGCCCGACCTGGTCCCGTTCCATCTCGCGCACCGAGTCGGCGGACAGCACCCGCACCCCGTCGATCTCGCCATCAGCCGCGATCATCTGCACATAGCGGCCGTAATCGTGGAGCGAGGACACCGCCGATGCGGCCGGCACCGGATTGTCGGTGTGTTCGCCCCGGGCATCATCGAAGCGGGTCGAGGCCATGCCGACCGGACCGCCGATGCGATGCTCGAAGGCAACCTCGAAGCTCTCGCCGGTGACGACCTCGATGATGCGCCCGGCCACCGAATAGCTGGTGTTGCCGTAGGCGAACGTGGTTCCCGGAGGTGTCGACGGCTTGGAACGAGCCACCCGATCGACGCAGTTGGCGAGCGTGGAGTTCGTCGACCAGATGCAGTCGGCCTGAGCAATGCCAGAGGTGTGCGAGAGCAGCTGACGAATCGTTGCCCCACCACTGACGCCGGTGAACTGTGGGAGGTACGTCGATACCTTGTCATCAAGCGAGACTTGGCCTTCATCCACCAACGTCATCATCGTGGCGGCGGTGAGCCATTTACTGGCCGACGCAATCGGCACCACAGTGTTCGGGTCGTAGTCGCCATAGCCACGGTTGCGAATGACCATGCCGTCACGAACCACGAGCAGCGCGGCGCCGTCGAGATGATCGTTGGTAACGCGCTGCTCGATCGACCGGTCGACCGACGCGAAGTCCGAGCCCCCGACCGTCGGCGTTGATCCGCCCGAGGAACAGCCAAAAAGCAGCAACAGTGAAGCCACTGCTGCGAGTACGACACTCGCCACCCGGCCTCGTTCTCGATGCATTGGACCTCGAAGGGCGCTCGAACGTTCACCGATGATGGTAGGGCCCGGAGCCCGTGTCCCACCCGAAGCTGAAAGCGCCAGGACCTTTCTGCACCGCTGAGCCTGGTGTGACGTCCACCAAGAAATTCGCTGATCCGCTAAGATATTCACATGTTCACCGGAGCGACACTTCGTATGCTTCGACTGCGGACCGGGCGGCGACAGGCCGAGGTCGCCGCCGAGGTGGGACTCCCCGCATCGGTGCTGAGCGCGTACGAGCGCGGCCGACGCCAGCCCGGTCTGGAGATCGCCAGCCGGATCGTCGATGTGCTCGGCTATCGGGTCGAGTTCGTGCCGCAACTCGACCCGACTGTCCAGGCACGTCGGCTCGAGGACGTGCTCACCCTGGCCGAACAGCTCCCGTACCGCCCCCGCCCGATGGCCACCGCCCGACGATGACCACACTCGTCGACAGGATCGTCGCCGTGGCCGCGGCGCTCGACTCCGCCGGGATCCCGTGGGCTCTCGGCGGTGCGCTCGCCCTCGCGTACGCCACCGAGGAACCGCGCGGCACCCGCGACATCGATGTGAACGTCTTCGTCGGATCCGACCACGCAGCGCGAGTGTTCATGGCACTTCCCCATGGTGTGGCGCATGCTGCTGACGACCTCGTCGCAGCTCGTGCCGAAGGGCAGGTGAGGCTGTGGTGGGACGACACGCCGATCGACATCTTCTTCGCCGAGGCCCCGTTCCACGACGACGTCGATCGTCGATGTCGAAAGGTGCCATTCGCCGGCATCTCGATCCGAGTGCTCGCTCCGGAGGATCTGGCTGTGTTTAAGGCGCTGTTCGATCGCCCGAAGGATTGGGTCGACATCTCAACGATGGCCGAATCGGGCGCCGTCGACCTTGACCTCGCAGCCGACCTGCTGCGGACCCTGCTGGGCGATGACCCACGTGTCGACAGGATGCGCTGCATCCCGCATTGACGCTGTCGCGCAGGGTGAATCAGTCGTACATGATGACGCCACGGATGTTCTTTCCGTCGCGCATGTCCTGATAGCCCTGATTGATGTCCTCGAGGGTGTAGGTCTTGGTGATCATGCCGTCGAGGTCGAGCTGGCCCTTGCGGTAGAGCTCGGCCAGACGCGGGATGTCCGAGCGCGGGTTGGCCGAACCGAACAGCGAACCGACGACCTGCTTCTCACTGAGCGTGAGATCGATCATCGGAATGTTGTTGCTGGGCTCATTCCACGGGTGGATGTTGGTGACAACCACACGACCGCGCTTGGAAGTGATCGCCATGATCTGGGCCATCATGTCGCCACTGCCGACACCCATGGTGAGGATGACCTTGTTGCACATGCGGCCCCAGGTCTCCTGCTGGATGAGCTCGAACGCTTCCTCGACACTGTTGGCGGTATGCGTGGCGCCGAACCGCTGAGCGGATTCACGTTTGAACTCCACCGGGTCGATGGCGAAGATGCGCTCTGCACCGGCAAGACGTGCACCCTGCACGGCGGCCGAACCAAGACCACCGACACCGACAACGGCAACGTTGTCGCCGGGCTTCACCTCTGCGGCGTACACCGCGGAACCCCAACCGGTGGTGGCGCCACAGCCGAGCAGACAGAGCTTGTCGAGCGGAAGATCCTCGAGCACCTTCACCGCCGACCATTCATGCACCACACAGTGATGGGCGAACGTGCCGAGACCAGCCATGACGAGTGCGTCCTGGCCACGGGCACGAATGCGTGAGGTGCCGTCGAGCATGCGGCCGCTCATGATGAGATGCCCGTTATCGCAGAGGTTGGAATGACCCTCGGCGCAGGACTGACAGGTGCCACAGGCAGCCACGAAGGAATACACAACATGGTCGCCGACCTTGAGGTCCTTCACGTCGGGGCCGACGGCCTCGACGATGCCGGCGCCCTCGTGGCCAGCGATCCACGGATACCCGCCATGAGGCATATCACCGGTGATGAAGTGCTCATCGGAATGACACAGACCCGATGCGACATTGCGCACGAGCAGTTCACTACCGCGCGGTTCGTCGATCTCGATGTCCTCGACCGACCAGTTCTTGTCCTCGGGCCCCCACAACATTGCAGCGCGGCTCTTGATCATGATTCCCCCTTGTGGCGACGCAGTTAGCGCCGCAGATGTGTTGACAGATTCGTGGTGTTGTCAGTGCTGAGCTGTTGTCATCGCTGAACTGTTGTCAGAACTGACGAGTGATCGATGCGTGGATCAGTGCGGCTGACGCTGCACGAACTGCTTGCAGTTGTCGTACATCACGAGCTGCTGTTCGGCATCGGTGAACCCGGCCTCGGTGAGATCAACCGTGAATGACAGCGGATCGACGAGACCCTCGGTGTGCGGCCAGTCGGAACCGAGCAGCAGATGATCGGCCGGCATGATGTCGCGGAGCTTGTCGAGATCGTTCTCGTAGAAAGGTGAGACCCAAACGTTGGTCTTGAACTGCTCGATCGGGTTGTTCTTGAAGGCCGACGGCGTCTGGCTGTAGATCTTGCCCAGACGCTTGAGCAGCGGTGCGACCCAATCTGCGCCGGTCTCGATGGTGGCGAACCGCAGATGCGGGAAGCGATCGAGCAGACCGTGCAGGATGATGGCCGCGAAGGTGTCAGCAACTGCATCATGCGACAGCGCCTGGCGCAGTGGTTCGAAGCGATGCGCTTCCATCTCGGCGCTCTCACCCCACATGGTGATGAGGTTGTAATAGGCGTTCGCGCCACCGTGATAGGTGACAGCTACGCCGGACTCCTGCACCCGGGCCCAGAACGGATCGAAGCGCGGATCGGCCGGGGACTTCATGCCCTCCACCGTGGTGACGGGACCGGTCTGGATGATGATGCAACGGGCGTCGCGCTCGAGCACCCATTCCAACTCGGCCATGGCGTTGTCGAGATCAGAAAGCGTGATGTACGGAACGCCGAAGATGCGCTCCTCGTACGCGAAGCCCCAGTCCTCATCGAGCCAACGGTTGAAGGCGCGGAACGCAGCCTGCATCGCCGGGAGATCGTGAATGAGCGCCTGCTCCATGCCGACACCCAGCGTCGGGAAGAACAGTGCGCCCTCGATGCCGAGGCTGTCCATGGTCTTGAGGCGGATCTCGCGGTCGCGGTATGCGGGATCGCAGGGAAGCAGATCGCCGAAGAGATCCTTGACGCTGTCGCCCTTGGGATTGTTGCCGCGGAAGTACTCCTCGAGGCTGCCCGGTGCCGAAAGCATGTCGAACGTGGGGTTCGGGATGAACCGATTGATCTTGCCGCCCACCAACAACATCTTCTTGCCGTTGACATCAGCCCACTGCATGCAGCGACGCTTGAACTCGGGCTCGATGTAGCGGGTGAAGGCGTCTTCGGCCTCGTAGTAATGGTTGTCGGCGTCGAAGGCCAGACGAATATCGGTCATGTTTCCCCCTGGTACGAGCCCCGAGAGCGAGGCCGCTGATCTCCTACGTGATGCGGCGTTATGCCGAACCATCCGGCAGAACGCAATCACGATCCGATCCGGAACGCCTACCGTAGCCAACACGACGGGGCCGATACACCGCCGAAGCTCCCCAACAAGGACGATCCGCCGATGACCGATGCCATCTCTCCACCCGTACTCGATGATCCTGCGGGACTCACCCCTTCGTGGGTATCGGCGGCGTTGGCCACCACCGGCGTCGAGGTCGAGATCACTGACGTGCGTCCCGAGCGGGTTGGCACCGGACAGATCGGCACCAGCTACCGACTTCATCTCACGTATGCCGACCGGGTAGCTGCTGCAACTGCAGGCGCTCCTGTCTCCCTGGTGGCCAAGATGGCCGGCGGCGACCCCGCCAGCCGCGACCTCATCGCCGATGGCTACCGCAACGAGTACGGCTTCTATACCGAGATCGCAGACACCGTTGCCATCGTCACTCCTCGTTGTTGGTACGCCGTGATCAGCGATGACAACACCTGCTTCGTGCTGCTGCTCGACGACCTCGCACCCGCGGAACCCGGTGGACAGGTGCGCGGCTGCACACTCGACGAAGCCCGTCTCGCGCTCATCAACCTCGCCGGTCTGCACGGTCCGCGCTGGTGCGACGAATCGCTGCGTTCTCTTCCTTGGATGAACCAGCAGACCGCCGAGGGCGCTGCCTTCTACGGCGATGTGTTGGCCGGAGCAGTAGAGACCTTCAACCAACGGTTCGCTCATCTGCTCCCCGCCGCCGATGCCGAACTGTTCACCACCATCCCCGCCCGCCTCGGCGAGTGGATGATGACCCGGCCCGAACGGTTCTCGACCATCCATGGCGATTACCGACCCGACAACCTCATGTTCATGCCCGACGGCAGCGCGGTGTCCACTGTCGACTGGCAGACCCTCGGGCTCGGACTGCCCGGTCGCGATGTCGGGTACTTCCTCGCCACCAGCATCGACCCGGAGCTGCGCCGCAACCATGAGCGCGAACTCGTCGGCACGTATCACGAGGCACTGCTCGCCCGAGGTGTGACCGGCCACTCCTTCGAGGAATGCTTCGAGGACTACCGCCTCGGCACCATCCAAGCCCCACTGATCACGATTCTCGGTGCCGTGTACGCCAGTGCTGAACCGACGCCGCAGTCCGACGCCATGTTCATGGCCATGGCGACACGTGGCGCAGAGGCAATCCGCGACCTCGATCCGCTTTCACTGCTGTAGTCGGGCGCGACTGTTGCTCGGCGCGACGAAGGGCGACCCGCAGGCCGCCCTTCGCGAAACAACGCTTAGCCCGAAGGCGGCAGAACTAGGCCTGCAGGAACTTGATGCCGGTGGGTGCGGTCTGGAAGACCTCGGACGACATGCGGGCGCCGAGTTTGGTGGCATCCCACTTCTTGTTCCCACTGGTGATGGTGACGCGCTCGCGCCAGCCCTGCATCCAGATGATCTGGTCGTAGAGGGCACGAATGACCTGACCGTTCACATAGGAGGCCTGATCGCTGGCCAGCCACGCCACCAGCGGTGACGAGTTGCCCGGATCCATCGGGTGGAAATCGTCGTCTGCGATGTCATCGGGCTCGAAGGCCTCGCCGGCGCCGGGCATGGTGGCGGTGATGCGGGTGAGACCGGCCGGGCCGACGCAGTTGGTGGTGACACCGATAGCGGCGAGCTCCTGGGCCAGCGTGAGCGTGAGACCGGCGATGGCGGCCTTCGCCGTGGCGTAGTTGGTCTGACCGAAGTTGCCGCCGAGACCAGCACCGGAGGTGGTGTTGATGATGCGGCCATTGAGCTTCTCGCCCGCCTT
>Ga0209598_10003467_pt1 | contig 11898 bp, 12 predicted proteins | sample M_140807_EF_Meta_FD_187317 | JGI IMG/M metagenome (GOLD analysis project Ga0209598, IMG submission 187317) | Freshwater microbial communities from Lake Montjoie, Canada to study carbon cycling - M_140807_EF_MetaG (SPAdes) (version 2) | ecosystem: Environmental > Aquatic > Freshwater > Lake... | reverse complement strand
ACCCGGTTCTTCACCACGCATCTGCGCGCGCCGTCACCCAGGTCGGCGGCTTCCGAGGGCTCGGTTCCCAGCCAAGGTGCCCGCCTCAGTCCAGGTACGGATCCCGCATCATGATGATGTCGTCCCTCTGGGGACTGGTGGACAACAGGGCCACGGGGGCGCCGACCAGTTCCTCGATCCGGCGGACGTACTTCACCGCCGCGCCGGGCAGGTCCTTCCAGGAGCGGGCGCCCTCGGTGCTGTCGGTCCAGCCCTCGATCTCCTCGTAGACCGGGACGAGGCGGGCCTGGTCGCGCAGGCCGGCCGGCAGGTAGTCGAAGGGCTGGCCGTCGAGGGTGTAGCCGGTGCAGATCTTCAGGGTCTGGATCCCGTCGAGGACGTCCAGCTTGGTCAGGACAATGCCCTCGACGCCGCCGACGCGGATCGACTGGCGGACCAGGGCCGCGTCGAACCAGCCGCAGCGGCGGGGCCGGCCGGTGACCGTACCGAACTCGTGCCCGCGGTCGCCCAGCCGGGCGCCGATCTCGTCGTGCAGCTCGGTGGGGAAGGGGCCCTCGCCCACCCTTGTGGTGTAGGCCTTGACGATGCCCAGGACGTAGCCCCCGGCCTGGGGCCCGACGCCTGAGCCCGCGGCCACCTGGCCGGCCACGGTGTTGGAGCTGGTCACGTAGGGATAGGTTCCGTGGTCGACGTCCAGCAGGGTCGCCTGGGCGCCCTCGAACAGAACCCGGCGGCCGGCGCGGATCTGGTCGCCCAGTATGCGCCAGGCCGGCTTCACGAAGGGGGCGACCTGGGGGGTGATCTCGGCCAGCTGGGTGAGGATGTCGTCTGGGGTGACGGGGGGCAGGCCCAGGCCCGCGCGCAGGGCGCCATGGTGGGCCAGGAGCCGCTCGATCTTGGTCTCCAGGGCCGCCCGGTCGGCGAGGTCGGCGAAGCGGATGGCCCGGCGGCCGACCTTGTCCTCGTAGGCCGGGCCGATGCCCCGTCCCGTCGTGCCGATCTTGCCCGCGCCGGCCCGGGCCTCCCGGGCCTGGTCGAGGTCGCGATGCAGGGGCAGGATGACGGTGGCGTTGTCGGCCAGGACCAGGACGTCCGGGGTGATGGTGAGGCCTTGGGCGCGGGCGCGGGCGATCTCGTCGATCAGGGACCAGGGGTCCACCACCACGCCATTGCCGATGATGCTGAGCTTGCCCTGCACCACCCCGGAGGGCAGCAGGGACAGCTTGTAGGTCTTGTCCCCCACCACGATGGTGTGGCCGGCGTTATTGCCGCCCTGGAAGCGGACGACGACGTCGGCCCGGTCGGCCAGCCAGTCGATGACCTTGCCCTTGCCCTCGTCGCCCCACTGGCCGCCGATGACGGTGACGTTGCCCATGATGTGATCCTGTCAGATATGCGTCCGCAGCCTGCCGGCGGCTCCGTCCCCGCCCTTCGACAGACGCTCGGCGGGGGGAGGTTCTGGATTGTCGCGGCCCGGAAGGACGCAGCGGCGCCTGATTTCCAGTCCGATGCGGATAGACAATCGGGCCGCGCCGTCGTCAAGGGTTTTCGGTCTGGAGCCCGTGTCCGCGCGGCGCTAGAACTGTGTATGGACCGACCGCGCTTCCACCTCGCCTTCCCCGTCCGCGACCTCGCTGAGGCGCGCGCCTTCTACGGCGGCCTGTTGGGCTGCGCCGAGGGTCGGTCGAGCCCCGAATGGGTGGACTTCGACTTCCACGGCCACCAGATCGTCGCCCACCTGGCACCGGGGCCGCAGAGCGTGGCGACCAACCCCGTGGACGGCGAGACCGTGCCCGTCCGGCACTTCGGCGTCATCCTGGACCTGCCGTCCTGGCGGGCCCTGGCCGACCGGCTGGAGGCGGCAGGGGTCGACTTCATCCTCCCGCCCCAGGTCCGCTTCCAGGACCAGCCGGGGGAGCAGGCGACCCTGTTCTTCCTCGACCCCTCCGGCAATGCCCTGGAGTTCAAGGCCTTCGCCGACGACGCCAGTGTGTTCGCCCGGTGAGCGCCCTCACCTTCGCCGACATCGAGGCGGCGGCGGGCCGGCTGGCCGGCCAGGCGGTGGTCACGCCCCTGATCGAGAGCCCGGCCCTGAACGCGCGGCTGGGCCTGAGGGTGCTGATCAAGCCCGAGACCCTGCAGAGGGTGGGGGCCTTCAAGTTCCGGGGCGCCTTCAACCGCCTGTCGCGGATCGCTCCGGGCGACCGTCCGCGCGGGGTGGTGGCCTTTTCCTCCGGCAATCATGCGCAGGGGGTGGCCCTGGCGGCCCGGCTGCTGGACATGCCGGCGGTGATCGTCATGCCCGCCGACGCCCCGGCGGTGAAGGTCGAGGCCACCCGGGGCTATGGTGCCGAGGTGGTCTTCTACGACCGCATGACCGAGAGCCGGGAGGCGATTGCAGCCCGGCTGGCGGGGGAGAGGGGGGCGGTCATCGTGCCGGCCTATGACGATCCCGACATCATCGCCGGGCAGGGCACGGTGGGGCTGGAGCTGGCCCGGCAGGCGCAGGACCTGGGGGCGGAGCTGGACCTCGTCATCGGCCCGGTGGGCGGCGGCGGCCTGATGGCGGGGGTGGCCCTGGCGGTCCAGACCCTGTCGCCCCGGACCCGGGTCGTGGGAGTTGAGCCCGAGCTCTATGACGACGCCCGCCGGTCCCTGGCCAGCGGCCGGCGCGAGACGGCGGCGCCCAGCGTGCGGACCCTCTGTGACTCCCTCGAGACCCCGTCGACGGGGGAACTGACCTTTCCGATCCTGAGGGACCGGCTCTCGGCCATCGTGACGGTCAGCGATGCCGAGGTGGCCGGGGCCCTGCGGCTGGCCTTTTCCACCCTGAAGATGGTGGTCGAGCCGGGGGGCGCGGTGGGCCTGGCGGCCCTGCTGGCCGGTAAGGTCCCTGAGGCGACGCCCGGCGCCTGCGTGGGCCTGGTCCTGTCGGGGGGCAATGTGGACCCGGACCTCTTCGCCCGGGTGCTGCGCGGCGAGTTCTGATCCGGCACCGCTGGCGGATGGTGGCGAGCGGCGGTAATCAAAGGTCCAGTCTTTCCTATTCGGGGACCCGAATGACCCTCAAGCGCACCCTTCTGGCCGGCCTGTCGGCCCTGCTCCTGTCCGCCCCCGCCCTGACGCTGCCCGCCCGGGCCGCCGACCTGGACCCGGCCCGGCTGACCGGGCACGTCAAGACCCTCTCCTCCGATGCCTATGAGGGCCGGGGCCCCGACACCGAGGGCGAGCGCAAGACCGTGGCCTACCTGATCGAGCAGTTCAAAAGCTTCGGTCTCCAGCCGGGCGGCGACCTGCAGAAGGACGGGACCCGGGCCTGGACCCAGGACGTGCCCCTGGCCCGCTTCGACACCGAGGGCCCGGTCGCCGTGAGCGTGGCCGTCGGCGGAAAGACCCAGGCCTGGGCCCAGGGCGAGCAGATCGCCATCCGCGCGGCCCAGACGGGGGTCAGCCGCCTGACCGTGAAGGACGCGCCCATCGTCTTCCTTGGCTATGGCGTGACCGCGCCCGAGCGCAACTGGGACGATTTCAAGGGCGTCGACATGAAGGGCAAGATCGGCCTCGTGCTGATCAACGACCCCGACTTCGAGACGGGCAAGGGCGACTTCGGCGGCAAGGCCATGACCTATTACGGCCGCTGGACCTACAAGTACGAGGAGGCCGCGCGCCGGGGCGCCATCGGCTTCCTGGTGATCCATGAAACCGATCCGGCATCCTATGGCTGGGCGACGGTGAAAAACTCCAACACCAACACCATCTTCGACATCATCCGGGCCAATCCCTCCGAGGCCCATGCGCCCCTGGAGGGCTGGATCCAGCGCGACGCGACTGTCGGGCTGTTCAAGGCCGCTGGCCTCGACTTCGAGGCGCTGAAGGCCAAGGCGCAGACCCGGGACTTCCGGCCCGTGGAGCTGACCGGCGTCACCTTTTCCACCGACTACGCCGTCCGGGCACAGAAGATCGTCTCGAAGAACGTCGTCGCCCGGAAGGCGGGCCGCCAGCATGCGGACGAGACCGTGATCTACTCGGCGCACTGGGACCATTTGGGCGTGGGCCTGCCGGACGCCCGGGGCGACAAGATCTACAACGGTGCCCTGGACAATTCCCTGGGTACGGCCTCCCTGCTGGAGATCGCCCGCCAGTACGCCGCCGCGCCAGCCACGGAACGCTCGGTGGTCTTCCTGTCCGTCACGGCCGAGGAGAAGGGCCTGCTGGGCTCGGAATACTATGCGGCCAACCCGGTCTACCCCCTGGCGACCACGGTGGGAGTGATCAACATGGACGGGGGCGCGACCGCCGGCCCGGCCCGGGACTTCACGACCTCGGGCGACGCGCCCCTGACCCTGCAGGACGACCTTGTGGCCCTAGGCGCCAAGCGCGGCCGGACCTATTCGCCCGACCCGCGTCCGGGCGCTGGCAGCTTCTTCCGCTCGGACCACTTCCCCTTTGCCAAGCGCGGCGTGCCAGCCATCTCCTTCGGCTCCGGACAGGACCTCATCGACGGCGGCCGGACCCGGGGCGAGGCCCTGGCCCGGGACTACACGACCAACCGCTACCACCAGCCCGCCGACGAGTGGTCGCCCAGCTGGAACCTGGCCGGGGCGGCCCAGGACGGGGGCCTGCTCTACGACCTTGGTCGGGAGCTGGCCAATTCCCGCCGCTGGCCCGACTGGAAGGCGGGCTCGGAGTTCCGGGGGGTCCGCTCCGGCTCGGCCGACCAGCGGAAGTAGGCGGGGAGGGGGGCTCGACGGGCGCGCACGATGCCGTATGGTGACGCGCGTCAACTTCTGAGCGAGCCCATGTCCGACACCGCCCTCGCCCCAGCCGGGAAGCGCGAGATCACCAAGGCCCAGAACCGCCAGGCCATCCTGGACGCGGCCCGGGAGGTGTTCGGCGATTCCGGCTTCGAGACGGTGACGGTGCGCGACATCATCCGGCGGACCGGCCTGGCCTCTGGGACCTTCTACAACTACTTCCGATCGAAGGAGGAGGTGGCCGCGGCCCTCTTCCGGGACGGCGCCCGCAGATTCTCGCCGGTGCTGAAGGCCCAGCGCGAGCGGGCCCAGACCTGGGAGGCCTTCGTGCGCGGGGCGATCAGCGCCTACTACGGTTTCCTGGCCAGCGAACACGACAACTGGCTGGCCCGCCGTCCGGCCGAGGAGGCGGGCCTGACCCTGATGGGCGAGACCCCCGAGATGGCGGCGGTCTATGAGGAGGTCCGCCGGTCCATCGTCGACGAGGCCGAGCGGGGCGGGGCCCGGGGCGTCGACGCTGACTTCCTGGCCGCCGCCTGCATCGGCGTGGCGCGGGAGGTCGGGCAGAAGATGCTGGCCCGCCGGCCCATCGACACCACCGCCGCCACCGACTTCGCCGTCGCCCTGATCCTGGGCGGAACGGCCGGGCTGTCCGGAGCTGCGCCATGAGCCGCCAGACCTCGCAGACGGCCCTCCTGGCCTGGGTCCTGTCCCTGCCGGCGCCGGTCCTGCGCCTGCTGTCAGGGGGCGGCGCCGTCCACCGCGCAGGCCGTACCCTCGATCCCCGCCTGCAGTTCCTGGCCTCGGGCGCCCGCCGCGGCCGGCCAATGAGCGCCATGTCCCCCGAAGAGGCCCGCCAGGCCAGCGCCACCGCCTTCGCCCTGACGGGGGAGGCCCTGCCCCCGGGCGTGCGCACGGAGTCCCTGCAGGTTCCCGGCGGCGACGGCGACCGGCCCGCGCGACTTTACCGCCCCGCCCGTACCGCCCCGGACGCCCCCATCCTGGTCTTCGCCCACATGGGCGGCGGGGTGATCGGCGACATCGACACCACCGACGGCTTCTGCGGACGCCTGGCCGAGGCCCTTCAGGGGCCCGTGCTCTCGGTGGACTACCGGCTGGCGCCAGAGCACCGGTTCCCGGCCGGCTATGAGGACGTGCTGGCGGCCTTCCGCTGGGCGCGGGAGGCGGGTGAGCGCTTCGGAGCCGCGCCAGGCCGGGTGGCGATCGGCGGGGACTCCATGGGCGGCCTCTTCGCCGCCGCCCTGGCCCAGGAAATGCGCCGTGCGGGTGAGCCTGGCCCTGTCCTCCAGCTGCTGGTCTATCCGGCCGTGGACATGGCCAGCGAGACCCCCTCCCTGACCACCTTCGCCGACGCCTTTCCCCTGGACCGGGCGACCCTGGACTGGTTTTTGGGCCACTACCTCGCCGCTGGCGCGGACCCCTCTGACCCGCGGCTGGCGCCCGGGCGGACCGAGGACCTGTCGGGCCTGCCCCCGGCGGTCATCGCCACCGCCGGTTTCGATCCCCTGGTGGACCAGGGCGAGGCCTACGCCCGGCGCCTGGCCGCGGCCGGAGTGCCTGTGGACTACCGGCGCTATGACAGCCTGGTCCACGGCTTTACCGCCTTCGGCGGCGTGATCCCGGCGGCGCGGACGGCCAGCGCGGAGATCTGCGCCCTGGCCGCCGCCCGCCTCTCCCGAGATACCTGAAAGGACTGACCCATGCGTGCGCTCGTCGTCGAGGAACTGGCCGCAGAATACGCTGGCTGCCGGGTCAAGGACCTGCCGGACCCGACCCCTGGTCCGGGCGAGGTGCTCATCAAGGTCCGCGCTGGGGCGATAAACTTCCCCGACCTTATGCAGACCCGGGGCGAGCACCAGCACAAGCCACAGGTTCCCTTCACCCCGGGCATGGAGCTGGCCGGGGACGTGGTGGCCGTGGGGGAGGGCGTCACCGCCTGGAAGCCCGGCGACGCCGTGGCCGGCGGCTCGCGCACGGGCGCCTTCGCCGAATACGCCATCAGCCCCGCCGCCGCCCTGCACCGCAAGCCCGAGACCCTGACCTATGGCCAGGCCGCCAGCTACCAGGTCTGCTACCTGACCGCCTGGGTCGCCCTGGTCCGCCGGGCCCAGGTCCAGCCGGGCGAGTGGGTCCTGGTGCACGGCGCGGCCGGGGGCACCGGTCTTGCCGCCGTGGACCTGGCCCGCCACCTGGGCTGCCGGGTCATCGCCGCCTCGGCCTCCGACGCCAAGCTGGCCGTGATCGAAAAGGAATACGCCCCCGATGCGGTGGTGAACGTTTCCCGGGGCTTCAAGGACCGGGTCAAGGAGATCACCGGGGGTCGCGGCGCCGACGTGATTTACGACCCGGTCGGCGGCGACGTCTTCGACGAGAGCGTGCGCTGCATCGCCTTCGACGGCCGGATCCTGTCGATTGGCTTTACCTCGGGCCGGCTGCCGGTGCTGCCGGTCAACTACGCCCTGATCAAGGGCTTCTCGGTCATGGGGGTCCGGGCCGGCGAATACGGCCGGCAATTCCCCGACAGGGGCCGGGAGAACAACGCGGCGATCTGGAAGCTGGCCGCCGAGGGTGCCATGCGCCCACGGGTCGACCGGGAGTTCCCCCTGGATGGCTGGCGCGAGGCCTTCGACACCCTGGCCGAGCGCACCGTGGTGGGAAAGACCATCATCCGCCCCGACCTTTGAGGCTGGGTTCAGGCCCTTCTGCCCTGGGCGCCATTGACAGGGACCCGGGCATCCCCTATTCCCGCCGCTCGATTTTCTCCCGGAGTTGGTCCCGTGAAGCGCACCTTTCAGCCCTCCCGTCTCGTGCGTGCGCGCCGTCACGGCTGGCGCGCCCGCATGGCCACCAAGAACGGCCGCAAGGTCGTCGCCCGCCGCCGGGCCAAGGGTCGCAAGCGTCTGACCGCCTGACGGCGCGAAACCTGCAACCCCCAGGGCCCCTCCGGATGGAGGAACGCGCCCCCCCCATGGAACGTCTCAAGACCCGGCCGGGCTTTCTCGCCGCCGCCAAGGGCCGCGCCTGTGCGCGTGGCGCCGTGCTCCTGCAGGTGCGCGAGCGCCAGGATGGCGACGCCCGGATCCGGGTGGGCTTTACCGCCACCCGCCGGATCGGCGGGGCGGTCGTTCGCAACCGGGCCAAGCGACGGCTGCGGGAGGCCGCGCGGCGGCTTGTCCCCGACTTTGGACGTCCCGGCTGCGACTATGTTCTGATCGCCAGGGGCGGTGCGCCGACCCGTCCTTGGGACCGCCTGCTTGACGATGTGAAAAGCGCGCTGATAAGCCTCGCGACAGAAGGCGGTCCTCCCGCCCGCGCGCCTGACAGCGCCCCCTCTCCAACAGACTGAGCGCGCGCCCGAATGCCCGACAATACGAACCGCAACACCGTGATCTTCGTGGTCCTGTCGATGGTCCTGCTGTTTGGCTACCAGGCCCTCGTCCTCGGTCCCCAGAACCGGCAGCGGGATGCCGAACTCAAGGCCCGCGAGACCCCTGCAGCCGCACAGGTCGCACCCGGCGCCGTCGCCGGGGCTCCCGCCCTGGCCGGCCCGGCCGCGCCAGTCTTCGTCACCCGGGACGCCGCCATCGCCGGGGCACCCAGGATCGTTGTGGATACGCCAGCCCTGCAGGGTTCGGTCTCCCTTCGCGGCGGGCGCATCGATGACCTCTTCCTGCGCGACTACCGGGTAGACGTGGACCCGAAGTCGCCGCCTGTGGAGTTGCTGCGCCCCGAGGGCGTCCAGGACGCCTGGTTCGCGGATTTCGGATGGACGGGCTCCAACCTGCCGGGCCTGCCCGGCGCCAGCGCCCTGTGGACCCAGGTCCAGGGCGACCGGCTTTCGCCCGGCCGTCCCGTGGTGCTGCGCTATGACGCCGGCCAGGGCCTGGTCTTCACCCGCCGGATCGAGGTCGACGACCGCTTCATGTTCACTGTGACCGACACGGTGGCCAACAGCCTTCCCGGCCCCGTCACCATCGCCCCCTACGCCTCGGTCCAGCGCCGCGGCGCGCCGGCCGTCCCCGCCGCCAATGCCCATGAGGGCACCGTGGGCGTAATGGACGGCGTCCTGGAGATGCTGAAGTACAAGCAGCTCAAGAAGGATGGCGAGAAGGTCTTCAAGGCGACCGGCGGATGGCTGGGGGTGACCGACAAGTACTGGCTGGCGGCTGTGGTCCCCGAGCAGAAGGAGGCGGTGAACGCCGCCTACCGCGCCACGTCGGTCTCAGGCCTGGACATCTACGAAGCCAACTTCGTCGCCAACCCCCGGGTCGTCCAGCCAGGTGGTACCTATACCCACGTCAGCCGCCTGTTCGCCGGCGCCAAGACTGTCCCGGTCCTGCGGGCCTACGAGAAATCCTTGGGCATCCCGCGGCTGCAGGATGCGGTGGACTGGGGCCGGCTCTACTTCCTGACCAAGCCAATCTTCTGGCTGCTGGAAATCTTCTTCGGCTTCCTCAACAACTTCGGTCTGGCCATCCTGGCCCTGACCGTCGTCATCCGCCTCCTGCTCTTCTATCCGGCGAACCTGTCCTACGAGTCGCTGACCAAGATGAAGAAGATCCAGCCCAAGGTCGAGGACCTGAGGGCGCGCCTGAAGGATGATCCCCAGCGCCAGCAGCAGGAGCTGATGGGCCTTTATAAGGCGGAGAAGATCAATCCGTTGATGGGCTGCCTGCCCATGCTGGCGACCATCCCGGTCTTCCTGTCCCTGTTCAAGGTGCTGTCGGTGTCCATCGAGATGCGACACGCCCCCTTCTACGGCTGGATCCGTGACCTCTCGGCCCGGGATCCCACGACCATCTTCAACCTGTTCGGCCTGATCCCCTGGGATCCGTCGACCCTGCCCTACATCGGCGGCCTGCTGACCGGGCCCCTGCATATCGGCATCTGGCCCCTGGCCTATGGATTGACCCAGTGGCTCTCCATGAAGCTGAGCCCTCCGGCGCCGGATCCCATGCAGCAGAGGATGATGGAGCTGATGCCGGTGATCTTCACCTTCGTCATGGCCCCGTTCGCTGTCGGCCTGATGATCTACTATACTTGGAGCAACGTCCTCACGATCCTCCAGCAGTACGTCATCATGCGGAGGTACCAGGTGGCGAACCCCATCGACGACTTCATCGCCAGACTTCGGGCGCGGAAGGTCGCCGGGTGAGCGCAGAGGGCGCGCCAACGCCGGATGAGGAGGCCTTTTCGGACGAGGCGATCGAGACAGCGCGCGTGCTGTTCGCCCGCCCCGCCGTGTTCCTCATGGGCGCAGTCTCGGTGGACGGCCTACCGGAACCGGACCTTCCCGAGGTGGCCTTTGCCGGTCGCTCCAACGTGGGCAAGTCTTCCCTGATCAACGGCCTGGTCGGCCAAAAGCACCTGGCCCGGGCGTCGAACGAGCCGGGGCGCACCCGGGAGGTAAACTTCTTCGTGGTCGACGAACGGGTGCGGTTGGTGGACCTGCCGGGCTATGGCTGGGCCAGGGCGGGCAAGGGCGAGGTGAAGAAGTTCCAGGCCCTGGGGCGCGACTATCTGCGCGGCCGGCCCAACCTGCGCCGGGCCTACCTGCTGATCGACGCCCGCCATGGCCTTAAGGACGTGGATGAGGAGCCCATGGCCACCTTTGACCGGGCGGCGGTCTCCTACCAGGTGATCCTGACCAAGGCCGACAAGCTCAGGCCCGCCGAGGTCGAGGCCGTCCGCGCCCAGACCGAGGCCAAGATCGCCAAGCGGCCCGCCGCCTTTCCCGGGGTCATTGCCACCTCCTCGGAAAAGGGGACCGGCCTGCCGGAACTTCGAGCCGCCATTGCAAAGGCCTGCGGGCTCGGGGACTCGCCTGACGCCGCGTGAGGCGGCATAGAGTCTCCTCCTAGGCAGAGGACGACGGGAGACCCCCATGCTCGACACTTCAGGACGCACCCTTTTCGACGAGGACCTGGCAATCTTCCGGGGGCAGGTCCGCAAGGTCTTCGCCCAGCACCTGACGCCCCACCTGGACCGGTGGGAGGAAGAGGGCGTCATCGACCGGGCCTTCTGGCTGGCCTGTGGCGACGCGGGCCTGCTCTGCCCGCAGGTCCCGCAGGCCTATGGCGGCCTGGACCTGGACTACCGCTACAACGCCGTGATCGGCGAGGAGCTGACCTATGCCGGCTCGACGGCGGGCATTACCCTGCAGTCGGACATCGTGGTCCCCTACGTGATCCACTATGCAAGCGAGGCGCTGAAGCAGGCCTGGCTACCGAGGATGGTGTCGGGCGAGGCCATCGCCGCCATTGCCATGACCGAGCCCGGCGCGGGCTCGGACCTTCAGGGGGTGCGGACCACTGCCCGCCGGGACGGCGACGACTATGTGATCTCGGGGTCCAAGACCTATATCACCAACGGCCAGACCGCCGACATCGTCGTCGTTGTGGCCAAGACCGACCCGGACAAGGGCTCCAAGGGCATCTCCCTGATCCTGGTAGAGGCCACCCGCGAGGGCTTCCGGCGCGGGCGCAACCTGGACAAGATCGGCCAGAACTCGGCCGACACCTCCGAGCTTTTCTTTGACGACGTCCGGGTTCCTGCCGGCAACCTGCTGGGCCAGGAGAACCAGGGCTTCGTCCATCTGATGACCCAGCTGCCCCAGGAGCGGCTGCAGATCGCCATCTCGGGCCAGGCCGGCGCCCAGAGGGCCTTTGACGAGGCGGTGAAGTTCACCAAGGACCGCAAGGCCTTCCGGCAGACCGTCTTCGACTTCCAGAACACCCGCTTCACCCTGGCCAACCTGAAGGCCAAGCTGCAGGCCGGATGGGCGCACCTGGACTGGTGCACGGCCCGCCACCTGAGGGGCGAGCTGACCGCGGCCGAGGCCTCGGCCGCCAAGCTCTTCCACACCGAGCTGCAGTGGGAGGTCTGCGACGCGGCCCTGCAGCTGCATGGCGGTGCCGGCTATATGAACGAGTATCCCATCGCCCGGCTTTGGCGCGACGCCCGGGTGCAACGCATCTACGGCGGCACCTCCGAAATCATGAAGGAGGTCGTGGCCCGCTCGCTCTGACCTGCCCCTGGGGGAGGACCCTGAGCGCAAATTGCTCCCCATCAGGGGGAGCTCCCGGCGGAGCCGGGTGAGGGGGTCAACGGCGCTTGAACAGGC
>Ga0209598_10003466_pt1 | contig 11900 bp, 11 predicted proteins | sample M_140807_EF_Meta_FD_187317 | JGI IMG/M metagenome (GOLD analysis project Ga0209598, IMG submission 187317) | Freshwater microbial communities from Lake Montjoie, Canada to study carbon cycling - M_140807_EF_MetaG (SPAdes) (version 2) | ecosystem: Environmental > Aquatic > Freshwater > Lake... | reverse complement strand
CGCGCGTGCTCGTGTCCATCGCAACGCTCGACGCCGCCGCCAACCCAAGCTCAGAGGTCTGAGCGCAGGTCCTCACGCAGCGCGGCCTGCACCGCGTCGGGCACAGGGCTCTCGGTCGTCAGCGCCTCGGCGTCGAAGCCGAAGGCCACAGGCACCCCACCGCGCACGTCGAACTTGAGGTACTGCACGGACGACAGGCGCGTATCCCCGACCTGGCGGGCATCGTACTGAGCCCGCACTCTCTCCCCCGAGGCGAGCCGCGCGTAGAGCCCGGGCATAACGCCCCGCCACGCCGTGAGCAGGCGCGACCGCTCGTCGGCGTCGTCGATCTCGATCAGCATCGTCGCCCCGAGCTCGCCCGGCCCGCCGAGCAGCTCGTTGTAGGTGTCGAGCTCGTGCCGAATGTCGGCGTCACGCACGATCTGCTCGGCCCGCATCATCTCTTGAACCTGGTAGCGCACGGTCAGCGCGTTCTCGAACAGGAACGTGAACGCCGGCGCGACGTGCAGCCGCCGCGGCGCCTTCGCCTCGAGCACCTGCGCGCGAAACGCGTCCCGGGTCTCGTTGTAGGTCACGTAGTCCACAATCTCGCTGCGGTCGACCTTGCGCATTGCTCAGCCCTTCTTGGCGGCGTCGCCCTTCGGCGGCACCTTGGTGGGGAACCCGTCCTCGGTGTAGGCCCGCGCGAGCAGGGTCATCGGGTGCATCGGGCGCTTGCCCGCGTGCTGCCCGAACTGCGTCGCGGCGAGCGGGCAGTCGGTCGCCCAGACCTCGGCGCCCTCGGCGTCCTTCATGCCCTCGAACGCCTTCTGGCCGATGCGAATCGACGGCTCGAAGCCGTCCGTCCGCATCGCGTACGTGCCGTCGTGCCCGCAGCACTCCATGACCGTGTGCGGCGAGACGCCCGGGATCTTGCGCATCAGGTCGCGGCCCTTGAAGCCCTTGCCCTGCGCGCGCAGGTGGCACGGCGCGTGGTACGCGACCTTGTCGCCGGGCGTGCTCTTGAAGTCCGTGTTGAAGCGCGGCTCGTTGCGGATGGACCACAAGAACTCGGACGGGTCCATGACCAGCGCGGCGAGCTTCTCGGCGCGCGCCTTGTCCTCGGGGGCGACGAGCTCCGGGTACTCGCGGCGCAGCATCATCGAGCAGGTCGGGTTGATGGCCAGCACCTTCTGACCCCGCTCCACGAACGGCTCGAGGGCGTCCAGGTTCTTTTTGGCCTGCGCCCGCACGCCCTCGATGTCGCCGCGCTCCCAGCGGGGCATGCCGCAGCACGCCTGACCTTGCGGACAGTCGACTTCGACCTGGCTCTGCTCGAGCACGAAGAGCGTGTCCTTGCCGATGTCCGGCTCGTTGTGCTCGACATAGCAGGTGGGAAACAGCGCGACCTCGCCGTGCGGCGCTTGGCTGCGCCCCGTCTCCTCGACCCACGACGAGAAGGTCTGGTCGGCGAAGACCGGCAGGTCCTTGTCACGGTGAACACCGGCGATCTTCTCGAAGAAGACCCGGTGGAGCTTGACACGGTTGAGCACGTTCACGAGGCCGAGGCTCACGCGCGCCATCAGGCCCGCCGTGTCGGGATCGCCGAGCAGGCGGTCCTGCAGCGTGAAGCCCTCGCGCTTCTTGCGCACCGCTTGGTAGCGGTGCACGAGCTTGGGGAAGTCGAGCTGGAACTCGTGCTTGTCGCGCGGCGTGTACGGGCACTGGACCTCGCACAGCTTGCACTGGAAGCACTGGTCCATCACGCCGTCAATCTCGCCCGGCGAGAGCTTGCGCACATCGCCGCCGTGCGTGTCGTCGATGAGCTTGAAGAGCGACGGGAACGAGTCGCAGTACTTGAAGCACATCCGACAGCCGTGACAAATCTCGAACGCGCGCTCGATCTCGAGCTTGAGCGCGGCTGGATCCCAGTATTTGGGCTCGTTCGGATCGTACGTGAGCCCCTCGGAGGGCTGGTACGAGATGTTGTGCCCCTCCGTCGTGGGGGGTCGCTCAAAGCTCGCCCCGTGCGGGTCGTGCGGATCGTGGCTCATGCGGGCCTCTCGCGGGCAGCAGGGCGGGGGCTTGGGGGGCGCGCGCCGGCGGATTCAGCCGCGGCGCGCGCCGCGCGGCTCAGACGAGCTCGTCGAGCAGCTTCTGGAAGCGACCGGCGTGGGACTTCTCGGCCTTCGCGAGGGTCTCGAACCAGTCGGCGATCTCGTGGTGGCCCTCTTCGCGGGCCGTCTTCGCCATGCCGGGGTACATGTCGGTGTACTCGTGCGTCTCGCCGGCCACGGAGGCCTTGAGGTTGAGCACGGTGTCGCCGAGCGGCAGGCCCGTGGCGGGGTCACCGACGCGCTTGATGTAGTCGAGGTGGCCGTGGGCGTGGCCCGTCTCACCCTCCGCCGTCTCGCGGAAGTTCGACGCGATCTCGGGCAAGCCCTCCACGTCCGCGACCTTTGCGAAGTACAGGTAACGGCGGTTCGCCTGGCTCTCGCCCGCGAAGGCGGCCTTGAGGTTCTCGAACGTCTTGGAGCCCTTCAGCTCGGCCATGTCTCGTCTCCTTGTGTCTACCAGTCTGCTCGCCCTCACGGGGCGACCTGCTACAGAGCATACGCAAAAACTCCACAGCGGCTAGGGGATGCGTCAAGCCGTCGTCGCGTTTCACCAAATCGACGCCGCGTGAGGCGCCGCCCGCGCCGCCGCCTTGACCGCACCCGCGCCCTCGGGCACACCCCGCCGTGCTTATGCGCGTCGCCTTCGTCACAGACGAGGTCCTGCCGTCGACCGGCGCGGACACGATCCAGTTCATCAATGCCCTGTCGGCGCTCGCGACCCGAGGCGTCGATGTCGACCTGGTGCTGCCCATCGAACCCGACGCTCAAGGCGAGCCCGAGGCGATTCGGGCCCGCCTCATCGAGCACTACGGCGCCGCCTGCGGTTTTCGCGTCGTGCCCGTGCGCGCCGCGCTCACGGACCTGCCCAGGGTGTTCACGAAGCTCGCCGCCGGCGCGCTCGGCTCGGCGCGCGCTCTGAGCGCGCGGCCCGACCTGGTGCACACCCGCACACTCCTCCCCTCGCTGGCCGCGCTCGCGGTCGGCCGCCCGCTCTTCTTCGAGACCTATCGACCGCTGACCCGCCAGTTCGCCGCGACGCGCCCCGTCTTCCGCACGCTCACCCGCGCCCGGGCGTTCGGCGGGCTCGTCGTCCACTCCAACGTCGCGCGGGACGCCTTCGTCGAGGATGGCGTGGCGAGCGACCGGGTCGTCACGCTCTACAACGGCTTCACCTCGAGCCTGCTCGACCGCGCCGTGCCCGCCCCGCAGGCCCGCGCGCAGCTTGGCTGGGTCGAGGCGCCCACCCTCGTGTACGCCGGCCGCCTGAGCCTGGCGAAGGGGCTCGACCTCTTCATCGAGGCGGCCCGGCGCCTCCCTCAGGCCCAGCTTGTGCTCGTCGGCAACGCCGAGACCGACGAGGCCCGGGCTGTTCAAGCCGCGACCGCGGGGCTCCCGAACGTCCGCTACACGGGCTTTCTATCGGCGCAGGCGCTCGACCTCGCCCACCAAGCGGCCGACGTTCTGCTGATTCCGCCGAGCCGCAAGCCGCTCGAGCAGGACGGGACGACCGTGCTGCCCATCAAGACGTTCAACTACATGGCGGCGGGGCGCGCGATCCTGGCCGGCGACCTCGTCGACGCGCGGGAGCTGCTGCGCGACGACGACAATGCCGTGCTGGTGGCGCCGGACGACGTGGACGCGCTCGTGAGCGCCCTCGCCGCGCTCCTGGCCGACGCCCCGCGCCGCGCACGCCTCGGGGCGGCCGCGCGCGCCCTCGCCGCGACCCTCACCTGGGACCACCGGGCCGCGCGCCTCGTCGAGTTCTACGCGCGTCGCCTGGAAGCGCTGCGTTAGACGCCCACACCCACGGGGCAGGTCACGCCCGTCCCCCCGAGGCCGCAGTAGCCATCGGGGTTCTTGTGCAGGTATTGCTGGTGGTAGGCCTCCGCGTAGTAGAAGGGCCCAGCGTCCCTGACCTCGGTCGTGATCGTGCCCCGGCCAGCGGCGCGCAGCGCCTCTTGGTAGGCCGCGTGGCTGCGGTCGGCGATTCGCCGCTGGTCGTCGTCCGCGACGTAGATGCCCGAGCGGTACTGCGTGCCGACATCGTTCCCCTGCCGCATGCCCTGCGTGGGGTCGTGGCTCTCCCAGAAGACCTTGAGCAGGCGCTCAAACGCGATTTGCGCGGGGTCGAAGGCGACGAGCACGACCTCGTTGTGCGCCGTCAGGCCCGTGCAGACCTCGCGGTAGGTCGGGTTCGGGGTGTGCCCCGCGGCGTAGCCCACAGCGGTCGAGTAGACGCCGTCGAGCGACCAGAACTTGCGCTCGGCCCCCCAGAAGCAGCCCATGCCGAAGACCGCGCGCTGCAGCCCGCCCGGAAAGGGCGGGGCGAGGCGCCGGCCATGAACGGCGTGCAGCGGCGGCACCTCCAGGGGCGCGGGTCGCCCCGGCAGACAGTCCTCGCGGTCGAGCAGGGCGGGCTTGCGGCGGTCGATGAAGTGAAACATCGCCTTCACGATACATGATTGACCGCCCGGGTCGCGCGTGCAGACAATGCGGACGTGACGACCGGCACCGAATGGCTCCTCGACGCCCACGGCTGCCCGCCGGAGCGGCTGCGCGACGCAGACGCCCTGCGCGGCCTGCTCGACGCGATCGTCGCCCGCCTCGCGCTCACTGTCGTCGGCGACCCGCTCTGGCACACCTTCGGCGGCGAGGGCGGCGTCACCGGCCTCTACCTGCTCTCGGAGTCGCACCTCACGGTGCACACCTACCCTGAGCATGGCTTCGCGGCGCTGAATCTATACTGCTGCCGACCGGGGCTGCGACCTGAGCTCAGCGGAGTGGTCACGGAAGCGCTTCACGCGGAGCGCGTCGTCGTGCGCGAGCTCACGCGAGGCGAAGCATGAGCGCGCCGACCGCGGAGCCGACGAGCGTGCGTTGCCCCGCGTGTCGCAGCGACGTGTCCCTCGACCTCGAGTCGACCTGTGTGACTGTCTGCGCGCGCTGCCTGTCCGTGCTTGAGCGCTCGAGCGTCGGCCTGCGCGCGATCGGCGTGTCCGGCAAGCTCCGCGACCACGGCTCGAAGCTGCACAGCGGACTGCGGCTCCGCATCGGCCGGTCGTACGTCAACGTCATGGGCCGCACCCAGCCCGAAGACTCGAGCGGCAACCGCTGGGACGAGTGGTACGTCGAGCAGGACGACGGCACATGGGCCTGGCTCGCCGAGGACCAAGGCCGCTACTTCTTGACCGAGCCGCTCGGCGGCGGCCCGACGCTGAACCACGCCGAGGTGGAGTCGCTTGAGCCGGGCGCGCGCGTCATGCTCGGCGGCGAGCCCTTCACGGTGGACGAGCGCGACCAGAGCGTCATCCGCGCCGCCGAGGGGCAAATCCCGTTCTTCTTTCGACTCGACGAGACCTCGACGTTCGTCGACCTGTCGGGCGAGGGCGGCCGCTTCGCGACGCTCGACGCGAGCCACGACCCGCCGCGCGCCTACGTCGGTCGGGAGGTCCAAGCGAGCGAGCTGGTCTTTCCCCACCCCGGCGACCCGACCTATCGAGCGCCCCCGCCCACGGGTGGGCGCGTCGCGGTCGAGGGCAAGTGCGGCGGCTGCGCCTTTCCCCTGAAGGTCCGCGTGCCTGCGGAGAGCGTTCGGGTGTTCTGCACGTCGTGCGGCGAGGCGCATGACATCGACGGTGACGCCGTGCGGCACGTCCGCGGCGTCGGGCGCGACATCGGCAAGCGGCAGCCCTTCATCCCGCTTGGGAGTGAGGGCACGCTCTTCGGCGAGAAGCTCACCCTGGTCGGCTGGGTCCGGCGGGTCGCGCTCACGCCCGAGGGTGAGTTTCCCTGGGACGAGCACCTGATGGCCGTTCAGGGCGGAGGCTTTCGATGGCTCGTCCTGAACCAAGGGACGCTGACGCTCGGTCGGCCTATCCCGGCGGGACAAGTCGCCCCATCCGGCGCGCGCGTCGCCGTCCAAGGCGTGGACTTCGAGCCCTTTACGATCGGCAAGGCACGCACGGAGCGCGCCGTGGGTGAGTTCCCGTGGCGCCTCACCCCGGGCGAGGTCACGGAGACCGCGGACTGGACTCGCCCGCCCTACGCGCTCTCGCGCGAGCAGCACGGCACCGAGGCCAACTGGGTGCTGGCGCGGCACGTCGACGCCGAGACGTTTGAGGCCGGCTTCCCCGGTCGGGCTGCGCCGACGCCGGCGGGGGTCGGTATGGCGCAGCCCTTCAAGCACGCCGCGGCGCTGCGCGTCTCGCTCTATGCCGCGATCGTGGCGTTCGCGATCTTCACAGCACAGCGACTGACTGCGGACAACCGCGTCGCCACACGCCTCGAGGCGACGATCGAGGCGACGGCGTCCGAGGCGACCCCGCAGTCCGTCTTTGGCGAGCCCTTCACGCTCAACGGCGGCGAAGCCATCACGGTGCGCGTCGCTTCGGGCGTTCGGTCGAACTGGGCGTTCGTCGACGGCGCCTTGGTCAACGCGGACACGGGCGTCGCGCAGCCCTTCGGCATCGAGGTCTCGCAGTACAGCGGCGTCGACGATGGGGAGTCGTGGTCCGAGGGGGACCCCAACGGCGCCGCCTCTTTCTCCGCGCTCCCGCCTGGGCCCTACACGCTGCAGCTCAACGTCATCCGTGGCCCAGAGCGCAGCGCCAACGCCCCCTCCATCGCCCTGCGCGCCGAGGTCGTCGAGGGCGACCCGAGCTTCGGCTGGCCCCTGCTCGTCTTTCTCGTCATCGGCGCGGCGACCATCGTGCTGCTCATGATGCGAAGCGCCCATGACCGCCAACGCTTCGCCTACAGCGACTTCCCGCGAGATGCGTCATGAAGCTCGACCTCAGGACTCGCCCGTCTAAGGCATCGAAGGTCTACGCGGTCTCGCTCGCCGTGCTGCTCGTGCTTTACGGCCACGCGGCGCTCACGGGCAGCGAGCTCAACGACGACGAGCGCGACACGATCCCGTCCGAGGAGCGCGCCTCGTCCGGCCACTCCCGGCCGGGCGGTTTCATCTATTTCCCCGGCTACCGGGGTGGCAAGTGAGGCACCCATGTTGAACGAAGCGCACCTCAGCAGCGCGCTCGTCTTCTCGGCGATCGGCATCGTCGTCTTCGGCCTGGTCTTCTGGATCATGGCCAAGGTCTCGCCCTTCTCCATTCGCAAGGAGATCGAGCAGGACCAGAACACCGCGCTCGGCATCGTCATCGGTTCAATCATCCTGGGGCTCGCGCACATCATCGCGTCCGCGATTCAGGGATAAATGCCGCGGCTCTCGCTGCTCTACCTGAACGTCCTGGTCGTCGCGACGTGCGGGCTCATCTACGAGCTCCTGGCAGGCACGCTCGCGTCGCACGTTCTGGGCGACTCGGTCACGCAGTTCTCGATCATCATCGGGCTCTACCTGAGCGCGATGGGCGTCGGCTCGTGGCTCTCGGGGCATCTCGACCGCGCCCTCGCGACCCGCTTTCTCGATGTCGAGCTCGGCGTCGCGCTCTTGGGCGGCCTGAGCGCCCCGATTCTGCTCTTCGCGTTCGCGCGCCTCTCGTGGTTTCCGGTCGTCCTCTACGGGCTCGTCTTCCTGATCGGTGCGCTCGTCGGCCTCGAGATCCCGCTGCTCATGCGCATCTGCAAGGACCAGCTCGACTTCAAGGACCTCGTCTCCCGCATCCTGTCGTTCGACTACCTCGGCGCGCTCGTCGCGTCGATCGCGTTCCCGCTCTTCTTCGTCCCGCACTTCGGCCTCGTGCGGACCTCGATCTTCTTCGGGCTATGCAACGCGGCCGTCGCGCTCTGGGGCACGTTCTTGCTCCGCCCGCTCCTCGGCGCACAGGTCAACTTCCTGCGGGCACGCGCGGCGCTGGTCATCGCAGTGCTCGCGGTGAGCATGGCGCAAGCCGAGCGCCTGACCGAGGTCGCGGAGCAGGACTTGTTCGCCGACCCCGTCGTGCACGCGCAGACCACGCCGTATCAGCGCATCGTCGTGACGCAAGGCGCCCGCGGCTTCAGCCTGTTCTTGAACGGCAATCTCCAGTTCGCCGAGCACGACGAGTACCGCTACCACGAGGCGCTCGTGCTGCCTGCGCTCTCGACCGCGCCAACGCCCCCCAAGCGCGTGCTCATCCTTGGCGGCGGCGACGGCCTCGCGGCGCGCGAGGTGCTGCGGTCGCCCACCGTTGAGCAGGTCGTGCTCGTCGACCTCGACCCCGCGATGACCCAGATGGCGCGATCACTCCCCGCGCTGCGGGCGCTCAACCAGGCCAGCCTCGACGACCCGCGCGTGACCGTCGTGAACACAGACGCGAGCCTCTGGATCGACGCCGCCGACCCGAGCGGCCCCTACGACGTCGCGCTGGTCGACTTTCCTGACCCCAACAACTACGCCCTCGGCAAGCTCTACACGCGCAACTTCTACCAGCGGCTCGCGCGGGTGCTCACCCCCGAGGGTGTCGTCGCGGTGCAGACCACGTCGCCCCTGTACGCCCGCCGCTCATTCTGGACCATCGTCGACACGATGCAGGCCGCGGGCTGGCATGTGCGCCCCTACCAGGTCACGGTGCCGAGCTTCGGCGTCTGGGGCTACGCCCTCGCGCGGCGCGTCCCCTTCGACGCCCCGACGGCCCTGCGCACGCCGAGCGTCTCGCCCCGATTCATCACGGACGCCACGCTGCCGGGGCTCTTCGTGTTCTCGCCCGATATGGACCGCCCCGACCCCGCGACGGACCCCCACGGGCCGCTCGAGGTCAATCGGCTGGACAACCAAGCGCTGGTCCGAGAGTACGAGCGGGAGTGGCACCGGTGGGAGTGACGCGCCGCGGCGCGCTCACGGGCCTCGCCGGCCTCGCCGGCCTCGCGAGCGGGTGCGACCGCGACCGTCCGCAGCGCCCCGAGGACATCGACGCGGAGATTAGCCTGTCCTCGGAGCGGGTCGGTCACGCGCTCCGCGACGGGGCGCGCGTCGAGCCGGGCGCGGACGCTTGGACGGACGTGCCCCTGCTCATCATCGGGGCGGGCGTCGCGGGGCTGGCCTGCGCATGGCGGCTGCGACGCGCAAGCTTCAACGACTTTCGCGTGGTCGAGCTCGAGGCCACCCCGGGTGGCACCGCCCGCTCCGGTGAGTCCGCGGTCAGCAAGCACCCGTGGGGGGCGCACTACGTCAACGCGCCGAGCGCGCAGCACGCGTCGATGGTCGCCTTGCTCAACGAGGTCGGCGCCCTCGACGGCGTGGACGCGCAGGGCGACCCGCAGGTGCACGAAGCTGCTGCTGTGCGCGACCCCGAATCGCGCATCTTTCGCGCGGGCCGCTGGTACGAGGGCCTCTACCTCAATGCGGGCGAGTCCCCCGAGGACGTTCGGCAGCGGCTCGCGTTCGAGGCGGAGCTCTCGCGGCTCGCGGCGCTCCGCGATGGGCGAGGCCGGCGGGCGTTCACCGTCCCGGTGTCGCAGTGCAGCGACGACCCCGACCTCATCGCGCTCGACCGCGAGCCCTTCTCTGCGTGGCTCGACCGCAAAGGCTTCACCGGCGAGCGCCTGCGCTGGCTGTGCGACTACGCGTGCCGCGACGACTTCGGCGCGACGCCCGATCGCGTGAGCGCCTGGGCGGGCCTGTTCTACTTCTTGGCGCGGCGCACCGGCCAAGGCGAGGACACTCGCCCCGTGATCACGTGGCCCGAGGGCAACGGCCGGCTGGTATCGCACCTCGCCGCGGGGCTGGGTGAGCGGCTGCAGACGGGCGTCGCCGTCGCGGACATCGAGCCGTCGATGGAACCCGGCGGGGTCGCGCGGGTGCGGGCGCTCGATCTGCGCGGCGATAGCGCTCGCGCGGTCGGTTTTCGAGCGCGGCAAGTCGTAGTCGCGGCGCCCGTCGCCTTTACGCGCTTCATGCTCAGGCCGTGGCGGGAGACACGCCCCGCTTTCGCCTCAGCGTTCGAGAGCGCGCCCTGGTGTGTCGCGCAGCTCGAGCTCCGCCATCGACCCGGCGGGCGAGGCTTTCCTCGGGCGTGGGACAACGTGGCGTGGGGCTCACGATCGCTCGGCTACATCGTGGCGACGCACCAGCGCGGGCCCGACTTTGGCCCCGATGTCTGGACATGGTACGAGGCGCTCGCCGACGACCCGCCTCGACGCGCGCGGGAGCGGCTGCTGAGCTGGACCGCCGCCGACCTGCGGGACCGCGTGCTCGCCGACCTGAGGCCCGTGCACCCCGACATCGACCAGGCTGTGACGCGGATGCGCTTCGCGCGACATGGGCACGCGATGGTGCATCCTGCACCAGGACTGATGTGGGGCGGCGCACGGGCGGCTGCGGCGCAAGCGGTCGGGAATGTGCGCCTCGCCCACACAGACCTGTCGGGCATGGCGCTCTTCGAGGAGGCTTTCGACCATGGCTTGCGGGCGGCCGAGCAAGCGCTCGCGGCGATGGGGCTCCCCGCGCCCGGGGGATTTGGGTGAGCGGACGCGCCTCGGTCTGGCTCTTCGACGCCCGCACCGACCTGACCGTCTTCGGCGGGAGCGCGGCGCTCTCTTTCGCGCTCTTGGGCTTGGGCGCGCTGACAGGGCTGCTGCACGCCGAGACGCCCGTATGGCTCTGGATCGTCGCGGTCCTGCTGGTCGACGTCGCGCACGTTTGGACGACCCTCTTTCGGGTGTACCTCGACCCGGTCGAGCGCGCTCGGCGCCCTGCGCTCTATTGGGGTGTGCCGCTTGGCGTTTTTGCAGGCGGCGCGTGGTTGAGCGCGCTCGACGCCGACCTGTTTTGGCGCGTCGTGGCCTACGCCGCCGCATTTCACTTCGTGCGCCAGCAATACGGTTGGATGGCGCTGTACCGCGCCCGGGCGGGCGAGACGACAGGGCGCGCGCTCGACGTCGCCGCGATCTACATCGCCACGCTGCATCCCCTGCTCGTCTGGCACCTGTCGAGCCCGCGCGCCTTCGCGTGGATGCGGCCGGGCGACTTCTTCGACGCGGGCGCATGGCTCGGGCAAGCCGCGCCGCAGGTCATCATCGCGTCACGTTGCCTGTGGGCGGCGGTCCTCGGCGCCTACGCGTTGCGGGCGAGCCTGCGCGCAATGCGAGGACGAGCGCAGCCGGGCAAGGACCTGCTGGTGGTCACCACCGCCGCGACGTGGTCGGTGGGCATTGAGTGGCTCAACAGTGACTTCGCGTTCACCGTGATGAATGTGTTCGTGCACGGCGTACCCTACGCCGCGCTCGTCTGGCGCCATGCGCGGGCGCACGCCTCGCCCGGCAGCCTCGCCGCACGCATGGCGCAAGCGGGCCTGTGGCCGATGCTCGCCGTGGTCTGGGGGCTCGCGTTCGTCGAAGAGCTGATGTGGGACCGGGGCGTTTGGCACGAGCACCCCGACCTCTTCGGCTACGGCTTCGACGCGGGGACCGCGCTGCCCGCGCTCGTCGCGCTCCTCGCGATGCCGCAGCTGACGCACTATGTGCTCGACGCTTTCATCTGGAAGCGTCACGAGCCGACGATGGGAGGCCTCCGCCTGTGACCTGCCCCCGTTCGTTAGGCCACGGATAGCGTGAGGTCGGCGACGACCAGCTCCAGCGACGGCAGATACGACCGCACCGCGGCGTCGTGCAGGCGAATCCGCGCGAGGTCCAAGTGCAGAAGCGCCCTGAGGCGCTTCGGCAGAATGAGCTTGAGCAGCCCCGCGATGTCACGGCCTCATGCCGCTCCCTCAAGCCCGCAAGAGCTCCGCCAGCCCGCTCGCCCGGGTGATACGGCGCTCGAGCGCGCCGCGGAGCACCGACTCCGCGCCCACCCACGTCAGCCGATTCGAGGCGCGCGTCACGCCGGTGTAGACCAGTTCGCGGGTCTGGATCGGCGAGTCATGGTCC
>Ga0209598_10003465_pt1 | contig 11902 bp, 8 predicted proteins | sample M_140807_EF_Meta_FD_187317 | JGI IMG/M metagenome (GOLD analysis project Ga0209598, IMG submission 187317) | Freshwater microbial communities from Lake Montjoie, Canada to study carbon cycling - M_140807_EF_MetaG (SPAdes) (version 2) | ecosystem: Environmental > Aquatic > Freshwater > Lake... | reverse complement strand
CACGTGAGACAGCCCATGATCAGGGCCAAACCATCCATATGCATCTCTGTCCGAATTAGGAAGTTTGACGCGGGACGTATGACATTGACGTGGTCGTGTACGAGGCCCGCACAGGCACAGAAGCGCTCGCTTTCTGTGTGGACTTCTTTCTGGAAAGTGAAGGAGACATCGCCACATGCGTCGAGTGTTCATCGCTCGCGCGGCGGCGCGCGCCTTGCTCGTCCGGCCCTCACTCACCCGGCCCTCTTGCAGCCCCAACCTCGTCATCACCCTCCCGCGACGCCCGATACGCCACGCGGCCAGAGCCATCACTAGCGCTGCTGTAGGCCTCTCCGCGGGCGCATTGGTTGGATGGACTGACGCACCATCGGCCGTCCAGTGCGACGCGGCACCTGCGCGAGCCGCGGCATACCTGACGGCCAACTTCATCGCCGATGCGGCCGAAAAGGCATGCCCCGCGCTCGTCCACATCAGGGTCGGCAACGGCTTCGGACAATCCTCAGGCTCGGGCTTCGTGATCGACCCGAGCGGGGTCATCTTGACCAACTGTCACGTCGTGCGCGACGCCCTCACGCGCTCCGGCGGCGGCAGATGCGCGGTGACGCTCTACGATGGCACCGAGTTCCAAGGCGTCGTGCAGCACGCCGACCCCGTCTCGGACATTGCGATCGTCAAGGTGAGCGCCACTCAAGCACTGCCCACTGTCGCGCTCGGCTCAAGCTCCGGGCTGCGAGTGGGCGAGTTCGTGGTGGCGCTGGGCGCGCCCGCGGGCCTGACGAATTCGGTGAGCGCGGGTATCGTCTCCTCGGTCGACCGTACGCGCTCTGACCTCGGGCTCGATCGGCGCAGCCTGATCGGTGGGCAGGCGAGTAACCACCGAGCTGCCGGGATGCATTACATCCAGACGGATGCCGCGATCAACCAGGGCAACAGCGGCGGGCCGCTGCTCAATTTGGCGGGCGAGGTGATCGGAGTGAACACGATGAAGGTCTCGGGCATGGACGGCATCGCATTCGCGGTCCCCATCGATGAAGTGAAGCGCGTCGTCGTCCAATTGACGAAGCACGGTAGGGTGCTACGCCCGTACCTAGGGATCAAGTTTGTGGAGCTTGATGCGCAGACGAAGCGACAGCTTGAGCAGAGCAGCCGCGCGAGCGGCGGCACGCAGCCGGCCCCCCTTCCCTCGGCCGGCCTCTTCGTCATGCATGTGGCGCCCGACTCTCCTGCACAGCGCGCGGGCGTGCGCGCGGGCGCGGGCCTGCTGGCGCTCAAGGGCGCCCGCGTCTTCGTGTCGGCCCGTGCGGACGGCACCGACCAAGACGATATCCTGCTGCGAAACGACAAGAACCCGAACCGCAAGGGCGTTGAGGTTCTGTTCGGCGTGCTGCCCGATACGGCCGCGCTGCGCGCTGCGGTTGCAGACGGCGACGTGACCCACGTGCTGGCGCTGGGCGGCACGTTCAGCGCGGACGACGTCCAAGGCGCCACCGTCATCGCCGCGAGTGTGCACGCGACCGACGCCGTGCGCGCTGCGGAGGTGGTGCTGCCCCTGCAGAGCCACGCGGAGCATGACGGCTCGTTCACGAACTTCGCGGGCCAGGTCCAGCGATTCCAAGCGGGCATCGCGCCTGTGGGCGAGGCTGTGGCGGGTTGGGAGCTGGTCTCGCGCATCGCCCGCGCGCTCGGTCACGACCTGCAGCTCAGCTCGGCAGGCGGCGCGCTCAAGGCGCTCGCCAAGGAGCAGCCCGATTTCACGGGGTTCACGCACATCAGCCTCGGGGCGACCGGTCGCAAGCTCGGCAGCGGGCTCGTCGTCGAAGCCCCCGCAGAGCCCACCGCTACGGCGCCCTGACCCGCGCTACCAGGACACGGCATGCTTCTCCTCATCGCCCTCACGCTGCTCAAGATCGTCGCGATCGTGCTCGTTTTTGTCATGGTCGTCGCGACGCTCATGACCTGGGCCGACCGCAAGCAGTCGGCTCTCATTCAGGACCGCATCGGACCGAACCGCGCCAACATCGGCAACGTTCGGGCTGCGGGCCTCGTGCACATCCTCGCGGACGCGCTCAAGACCCTCTTCAAAGAGGACTTCGTACCGCGGGACGCGAACTCTGCGCTCTTCGGTATCGCCCCGTTCTTGGCGTTCGTACCCGCGCTGCTCTCGTTCGCGGTCATCCCGGTCGGTGACACGTGGTGCCCGGACGGCCAGATCGCGGTGCAGAACTTCCGGGACGTGTGCCTCGCCGGCGAGCCGCAGTCGTACTTCCAGATCAGCTCGATGGGCGCGGGGTTGCTGTGCATCTTCGCGATCGTCTCTCTCGGCGTGTATGGCTCGTCCATCGGCGGGTGGGCCAGCAACAACAAGTACGCCCTCATCGGCGGCGTGCGCGTGTCCGCCCAGATGGTCTCGTACGAGGTCACGATGGGCCTGACGCTCGTCGGACTGCTGATGATCTACCAGAGCGTGGACCTGAACGAGATGGTGCGCGCGCAGGGTGAGCTGCTGTGGGGCTTCGTGCCGAAGTGGGGCGTGGTCGTTCAGCCGCTCTCGTTCGTGCTGTTCTTCACGGCAGCGATCGCGGAGACGAAGCGGCCGCCCTTCGATATTCCTGAGGCGGAGTCTGAGCTGGGCGCGGGCTACTTCATCGAGTACAGCGCCATGCGCTTCGCGCTCTTCACGCTGTCGGAGTATGTCGCCTCGGTGCTCGTCGCGATGATGGTGACCACGCTGTTCCTCGGCGGCTGGCAGGTGCCGTGGCTCTATGGCGACGGCTTCCACAATCCGTTGACCGGCGACCTCGCCCTCGCGCTGCCCTACGCCGTGGTCAAGCTGATTCAGGTCGGCGCGTTCTGCTTCAAGACAATCTTGCTGTGCTGGTTCCAGCTCATGATCCGCTGGACGCTGCCGCGCTTCCGCTACGACCAGCTCATGCGGCTCGGGTGGAAGGTCATCCTCCCGCTCTCGCTCGCCAACGTCCTCATCACGGCCGTCTGGCTCCTCTGGATCGACAGCCCCCAGTGAGGCGTTCCGCGTTGGGTGACCGGCCCAGCGCGCCGACCGTTGGACCCACCTCGGCCGCTTGACAGCAGTGGCCGCGTGCCTAGCCTCTCGCCAGACATGCCCGCCGACTACTATCAGCTCCTTGAGGTCCCCCGAGACGCAGACGAGAAGGCCCTGAAGAAGGCCTACCGTGCGCTCGCGATGCAGTACCACCCGGACCGCAACCCCGGCGACGCGAAGGCCGAGGCGAAGTTCAAAGAGGTCAGCGAGGCCTACGAGGTCCTCGCGGACCCGCAGAAGCGGCGCATCTACGACCAATATGGTCACGACGGCCTCAAGAGCCAAGGCTTCGGCGGGTTCCAGGGCGCGAACGTCGAGGACATCTTCGGGCACTTCGGTGACTTGTTCGGAGACCTCTTCGGCTTCGGTGGCCGCGGCGGTCAACGCGCTCGACGCGGCTCAGACCTGCTCGTGGAGTTGGCGGTCGACCTAGCGAGCTGCCTTGAGCAGAGCCAGCACACGCTCGAGGTCCCGCGCGACGTGACATGCTCTCCGTGCAACGGTTCAGGTGCGGCGCCGGGCACCCAGCCCGAGACCTGTCGAACCTGCGGGGGGGCGGGTCAGGTAGCCATGTCGCGCGGCTTCATCGCGATGCAGACGACCTGCCCCAAGTGTCGCGGGGCGGGCAAGTCGGTCGCCTCCCCCTGCAAAGAGTGTCGAGGCCGCGGTCTGCAACGTCAGACCCGCAGCGTCCGGGTCACGGTCCCTGCAGGCATCGAGAACGGCATGCGGCTTCGGCTCAATGGGCAGGGCGAAGAGGGGCCGAAGGGCGCGGAGCCGGGTGACCTGTACGTTCAGGTCGCCGTGGAGGACCACCCGCGCTTCGAGCGCCACGGCCCTGACTTGGTCGCCGAGCTCGGCGTCTCCATGGTCGGCGCGTGCCTTGGAGAGAAGCTCACATTCGAGGGCCTAGACGGTCCGGTGGAGGTTGACCTCCCCCCGGGTACTCAGCCCGAGACCGTCATTCACGTCGCGGGCCGGGGCATGCCCCAAGTTCAGCGTCGCGGTCGCGGTCACCTGCACCTGCGCGTGCGCGTCGATATCCCGACACAGCTCACCAAGGCGGAGCGGGACTATTTGGTCGCGTTCAAGTCGCAGCGTGAAAAAAACACCGAACGGCGCGGTGACGGCTGAACGACTCGACGCGACTGCGCGCGCTTGGGCTAGACTCGGGCCATGTCGCTCACACGCCCGATCTGGACGCTCATCTTCGCCCTGCTCCCCACGGGCGCGCTCGCGCGCGGCGGCGGACCGTTCGGCTTGGGTATCATCATCGGCGACCCGAGCGGGCTGTCGGGTAAGCTGAAGCTCGATGGCACCCACGCGGTCGACGGTGCGCTCGCGTTCAGCGCGATCGACGACGTGCTCTACGTCCACGCGGACTACCTGTTTCACGCCTCGCCGCTCCACGCGCACGGGCTGAGCGGCCACCGCTTCGTCCCCTACGTCGGCATCGGCGGCTTCATCGGGGTCTTCGATGAGCGCAAGAAGGACCGGGACACCGACGGCGCGATCGGCGCGCGCGTGCCGCTTGGCATCGCGTGGGAGCCGCCCATCCCCATCGATGTCTTCCTTGAGATCGTGCCGCTCATGCGGATCGTGCCCGAGACGGACGCGGGCTTAGACGTCGGGCTGGGCGTTCGATACTTCTTCTGAGGGGGCTTACCGTGGCGCACCACACGCTGACTGTTCCGCGACGTGCAGACGCGCGCCTCGTGACTTGGGCAATCGTCACAACGAGCTTGGTCGTCGGCGTCGCCTGCTCCGACAGCGCCTCGAGCGGCAAGGTCCGCGGCGACGCGGAGCCTCGTCGGGTCATCGACGCTCAGGTCGACGCCGCGGCGGACGCGGCGCCCATGGTGATTCAGGAGTGTGACGCGGGCGCGTCGCGACCTTGTGGTCTCTCCGTGGGTGTGTGTCGCGAGGGCGTACAGACGTGCGTCCAGGGCCTTTGGTCAACGAGCTGCGACGGCGCGACGGGGCCGCTCGAGGAGCGCTGCGACGGCCTCGACAATGACTGCGACGCCGCGATGGACGAGGGGTTCGCGCTCGGTGCGCCATGCAAGTTCGACGACGAGCGGGGCGTCCCGCAGGACGGCGTGACCGCGTGCGATGTCGCGACGGGATCGCTGACCTGCATCGCGGGCATGGACTGCTCCACCGACGCAGACGGGGACGGGTTCAACATATGCGTCGACTGTGACGACAACGACCGCCGCGCCGCGCCGGGCGGGGTTGAGCGCTGCGATGGCGTCGACAACGACTGCGACGGCTTCGAAGACGAAGCGTTCGACTTTCAGACGATCTGCTACGTCGGCGAGGGTATCTGCCGCCGCGGCGGCGAGGCGGTCTGCACGCCCGACGGCGACCTGGGCTGTGACGCCGCGCCCGGTGAGCCCGAGATTGAAGAGCGCTGCGGGAATGGCGAGGACGACGACTGCGACGGCAACACCGACGAGGGCTTCGATCTCGGCGCCGCCTGCGCAGCGGGTATCGGCGCGTGCCGCGCCGAGGGCCACATCGACTGCGTGCCCGGTGGGCGAGGCGTGGCGTGCGACGCGCAGCCCGGCGCACCGTCGCCGGAGCGCTGTGGCAACCAGTCGGACGACGACTGCGACGGGAACACGGACGAGGGCTTCCCCCTCGGGGGTGAGTGCGTCGTGGGCCGAGGGGCGTGCGAACGACGCGGCAACTGGTTCTGTGACGGCGCCTCAGGCCAGGCGGCGTGCAGCGCGGAGGCCGCTGGACCCCGCCCGGAGCTGTGCGGCAACCAGATGGACGACGATTGTGATGGCGCCACGGACGAAGGCTTCGACCTGGGCGCCGCCTGCGGTGCAGGGCTGGGACAGTGCGCCCGCGCAGGCGCTCGAGTGTGCGCGCCCGACGGGCAGAGCACAGTCTGCAACGTCAGCGCAGGTCCGCCGAGCGATGAGCTGTGTGGCAGTTCGGCGGACGAAGACTGCGACGGCCTGACGGACGAAGGCTTCGACGCGGGGCAGCCCTGCTCCGCGGGCCTCGGGGAGTGCCGCCGACTCGGCGTGTATGCGTGCGCGCCCAACGGCCTGGGCACCCAGTGTCTGGCCGAGCCGGGGCCAGCGGCGTCCGAGCAGTGCAATGGGCTCGATGACGACTGCGACGGGACCGCCGACGAGGGCTTCGACGTCGGGGGCGCGTGCGCCATCGGCGTCGGCGCGTGTCGACGCGATGGCGCGGTGGCCTGCGATGCGAATGGCGGCCTCTACTGCCGTGCGCAGGTCGTGCCCCCAGGGCAAGAGCGCTGCGGCAATCGATTGGATGACGACTGCGATGGTCGCACTGACGAGGGGTACGACGTCGGCGCCTCGTGCTCGGTCGGCGTTGGCCTCTGCGCGCGAACCGGCGCGCTCGTCTGCACCTTTGACCAGCTCCGGACAGAGTGCGATGCGTCGCCGGGGCTCTCGGCCCCCGAAGTCTGCGGTAACCGCGCGGACGACGACTGCGATGGGACCACGGACGAGGGCTTCGACGTCGGCGCGGCTTGTCAGGTCGGCGTGGGGAGCTGCAGGCGGAGCGGCGCCAAGGTCTGCAATCCAAACGGCGGTGGGACAATATGCGGGGTAGAGCCGGGGCTCCCCCGCGCGGAGCTCTGTGGCACGTCGGAGGACGAGGACTGCGATGGGCGCACAGACGAGGGCTTCGACGTCGGCGCGGCGTGCACGGTGGGCCGCGGGGAGTGTTTTCGGCGGGGTCAACGTATCTGCGCCGTCGACGGCCTGACGACCATCTGCGGTGCCCAGGAAGGCGCGCCCGCGTCCGAGCGATGTGACACCCTCGACAACGACTGCGACGGTCGAAGCGACGAGACTTTTACGGTCGGTCAGGCGTGCACCGTGGGGAGCGGCCTGTGCCGCAACCAAGGCCTGCAAGTCTGCAGGGCGGACGGCGTAACGACGGTCTGCGACGGGCAGCCGCTGCCCGGGCAAGCCGAGCGCTGTGACAGCGTCGATAACGACTGCGACAACCGAGTCGACGAGGACTTTCTCGCGAGCCTCGACGGGCCGTGTGACCTGCCCAATGACGTCGACCAATGCGCGAACGGCTACTACGCCTGCGACGCAGTCACCGGCGGGCTGGCGTGCCTTGATGACGCGCCGAGTCCTGAGGTCTGCGACTACCGAGACAACGACTGCGACGGTGTGGACGACAACGGCATTGACCTGCTCAACGACGAGCAGAACTGCGGCGCGTGCGGTGAGGTCTGTCCGGTGCCTTTCGGCAAGTGCCGTCAGGGCGTTTGCTACCGCGAGTACTGGGTCGACGCCGTGAACGGCTCGAACGCGAACGGTAACGGTTCGCGCGACACGCCGTGGCGGACAATCCGACACGCGTCGGGGCAAGTCTTTGGTCCGCGGGCCGCCATCATGGTGCTGCCCGGGACGTACTCCGCGGCGATGCACCCGACGGAGTTCGAGGTCTTTCCGGTGACCGTGCGGGACGGCGTCCAGATCAGCGGCTTCGCGACGGCCGCGCTGACGATCGTCGACCCGAACAACGCGCAGTCGGCGTTCATCTACTCGAACGCCGTTGACCCGACGAACCTGATCGAGCGCCTTACGATCCGCCGCGGCGGCTACTTCAACGCAGGCGGGCTCGATCGCGGCGCGATCCGCACGCAGAGCAGCACGACGACCTTGCGCGAGCTGCGGGTCGAGGGCGCGGTGTCCTTCTCGATGGCTGCAGCGCTGCAAGTCGACGGGGGTGATGTCACGGTCGATGACTGCGAGTTCGTCGGGAACGGGCGCGCGGGCTTGGACAACGAGGCCATCGTCGCGGTCGCCGCGGGGGGTACGCTGCGTATCTATCGGTCGCTGTTCAAGGACAACGACGCGGGCGTGGCACCAGACGCCGAGGGCGTGGTTCAGGCGCTCGGCGGCGCGCTGGAGATGTACAACTCCGTCGTCACCGGGAGCACGGGCAACGGGGTGCTCATCCAGTTCGCCGGCTCTCCAGTGACCATGCACAACAACACGATTGCGGCGAACGCAGGCACCGGGCTCTTCATCTACACGCAGGCCTCAGCACGACTCGCGAACAACATCTTCGCGAACAACGCCCGTTACGGCATCTACGAGCTCGGCGCGACGGCCGACCCGCCTTATCTGCGCAACAACATCTTCTGGCAGAACACGCTCGGTCAGTACGTCAACGAGGGCCCGGCTGCAGGCAACCCCGCCGCCAATCTGGTCTTGAATACTGCCAACGCGATAAACGGGTTGAACGGTGCCCCTGCGGGTTCTGTGTCCACGGGGAACATCGTCGCAGACCCCCGCTTCTTCAGCGTCCCCGCGGCGAACTTCCGCCTCACGGCAGGCTCCGCCGCCATCGACACCGCGGACCAGAACTACTCCGTCGGCGACGACTTCGATGGTCGCGTCAGACCGCGAGGTGCCGGCTTCGACATCGGCGCCCACGAGTACTGAGCCCGGTCAAGCGCGCGAGAGCAGCCGACCGGTGCCCGTCAGGTGTTGGTAGACGCGCTCGACGAGGGCTTCCAGCGATGCACCCGACGTGTCCAGACGCAGCTCAGGCGAGTCGGGCGGCTCATAGGGTGAATCGATGCCCGTGAATCGCGGGAGCTCGCCGGCACGCGCCTTCGCGTAGAGCCCCTTGGGGTCGCGCCGCTCGCACTCCGCGAGCGGCGTCGCGACGTGGACCTCGATGAAGGCGCCGGCAGGCAAGAGCGCGCGCGCCAGGTCGCGCTCGGCCCGAAATGGCGAGATGAACGCTGTCGAGGCGATCATCCCTGCGTGCGCAAAGAGCGCAGCGACGTGGGCGACGCGGCGCACGTTCTCCCGGCGATCCTCGTCGCTGAAGCCCAAGTCCGCGCAGAGCCCGTGCCGGACGTTGTCGCCGTCGAGCACACACGTCGGTCGACCTTCCGCGATGAGGCGCGCTTCGAGCGCCGTCGAGAGGGTCGACTTTCCCGAGCCCGAGAGGCCCGTGAACCACAGAACAGTGCCACGCTGACCGAGGGCAGCGGCGCGAGCCTCGGGCGTGACCTGCGAGGCATGCCAGATAAGATGGGGCGTTCTCGTTTCCACACGCGACATTGAACACTTTCTTCGGCGGTGACGCCACTCGCGGCCCAGCGTGAGACCCGCTCGAATCTGGACCGTCATGGCACGCGTGATACGCTCTCGGGGATGTCGTCACACGCGCGGACTCTCCGAATCCGCCGCCTCGCAGAGCGGGAGGCGGTCCTCTCCGAGCAGGAGCACGCCCTGTTGGCGCGGCGTGACGAGCTCGACGACCCAGCGCGCGCGCTACTCGACGCCTCGGTGGATCTCGATGCCATGTTAGACGCGCGCGAGGCCGCCGCGGCCACACGCGGCGCAGTCCTCCTCGCGTGGAGTGCGCATCTTGAGGCCGCTGAGCGCGCGCGGGTGCAAGCGCGAACGCCCTCCGAGGGCCCCCTGCCCGCCGCTCCCGAGTTCTGGGGCGCGCTCGGGGCCCACTTATCGACCGTCCTGAGCGCAGAGATTGGTGAGCTCCAGCGAGACGAGGTCCGGGCAGCGGTCGACCGCGCGATCTCGGCGCTCGGTGGGTCGGCGCCCCCGCAGGCGCAGCCGCCGCCGGAGCTTGACCCCGTTGGGCTGACCGCCCCCTCGCACACGGCCATGGCCGAGGAGGCGGAGCTCCTCGCGGGGATGAAAACGCCGCCGCCGATCGAGCTCGCGCTCGGTGGTTTGCTGCCCACGGAGACACCGCGACCGACGCCATTCGAAGCGCAAGACTTGGGCTTTCGGATGACCGAAGAGTTCGAGTTGCCGGGCCGCGTCGACGCCTTCTACGCGCCACCCCCGCCCGCGCCGAGCACCCCGCTCGAGGAAGACCCGTTCGCGAACCTGCAGGCATCCCTCGCCGAGTTCGACGCCCTGCTCGATGAGGAGACGCCGGCGCCCGCGCCGCCGTCCGCATCGTCGGCGCCAACGCAGCACGAGGCGGCGCCGCCACGGGTCGCGACGACGCACTCCGCCCCCCCAGCGCCCATCCCGACTGAAGTCGCCTTCGACGACCCAAACTTCGACCCCTTCGCAGACTTGGCCGCGGAGCTCGAGGCGCTCGCGCCAGACGAACCCCTCTCCGCGCTGCGACCGCAGACGGACCCGTCTCCAGGCAGTGCGGAAGCCGAGATCGACAGCGCCGTCCTCGAGCCCATTCCCGGATACGACGCCGCAGAGCCGGTGAGCGCAGCCTCACCCGCCCCTGCGAGCCCTCGACCGGCGGCGCCCATGGCGTCTGTGTCCCCCGCTGACCCTTTCGCGGACCGATTTCGCCCGACGCGCGGGCGCCTCGCGGGGGCGGCGCCGCAGCGCGATGATTCGCCGGTCAACTCAACGCTCCCCCGCCCTGCACCCACCCCGCCAAAGCGCAGCGCAGCGACGTTCTCGGCATTCGCAGAGGAGCTCAGCTCCGGGCTGAGGGACCCGTGGAGCGAGCTCGATATCAGCGACTATACGCAGGCAGGGCACCCCGGGCCTCTGCCTCAAGGGCGAGCGTCGCACGCCCCCTCCGCAGCGGCGCACCCGCGTGCGCCCGACGACCGCCCTCGCGAGTTTCGGGCGGGGCTCTCAGCAAAGGTCGGCATCGAGCACGGCAACCACTTCTTCACGGGGTTCACGGGCAACGTCAGCCGGGGTGGCCTCTTCGTCTCGACGTCGAACACCCTGCCGCTGAATGCGCGCGTCGAGGTGTTCTTCGAGATGCCCGACGGTCACTCCATCTCGGCGCCCGCGGATGTGTGCTGGCAGCGGCCCGCCGATCAGGCGGCGATTGAGGGACTACCGGCAGGCTTAGGCCTCAGGTTCGCGAGCCTGTCGCACGACGACGAGATCGCACTTGAGCGTTTCATCGCGTCCCAGGAGCACCCGAGCCAGTTTGGTCTCTAGAGCGCTCGGTCGAAGATCAGCAGGTACTGTCGCGGCAGGAAGCCCTCCGACCTCGTCTGAAGGCGCCACCCAGCGGCTCTGAGCTCGTCGATCACGGCGTCGGGTGACAACCGCATCGCCATGGGCGGGCCAGGGAGGGTCGCGTCGACCTTGTAATCAACAATGACGAGGCGTCCGCCGGGCCGGACGCTCGCTGCAAGGGCGCTGAAGTACGCCTCGCGCCCCTCGATGTGATGGTAGGTGTCGACGAGCAGCACGACGTCGACCGGCTCAGGCAGATTCGGCGCAGTCGGCGACGCGACGACGCCTTGCACGTTCTGCAGCCCTGCGGTCTGCGCCCGCTTCACGGCGAAGTCGACCATCGTGGGCTCGATGTCGACCGCGTAGACCCGACCAACGGGGACCTGAGGCGCGATCCGCATGACAAAGTAGCCCGTGCCCGCGCCGATGTCCGCGACGCGGCTATCGCTCGACAGCGTGAGGTGACGCACGACCTGCTCGGGCTTCTGCCAAGCGTCTCGAGCGGGATCATCGAAGCGCGCCGACCACGCCGCAGCGTCTGCGAACGACGCGTGCGCGTGCTGCGCGTGGCTTGCCCCCGCATGGTGCCCCGTGACATGCGACCCCCCGCACGCGGCGAGCGGCGAGGCGAGGCAGAAGGCTGCCGCGGTGGAGAGGCGAGCACGGGGAGTCAAGGCTTCAGTCGGCATAGAGCAAGTCCACGTAGTCGCGCACTTGGCGGTGCGTCGAGAAGTTCGGCGTGACCGTCGCGATGGCGTGCTTGGCGCGGGCAATCCATGCGTGCGGCACGCCACCTGGCCCGCGTTCGAACCAGAGCGGGAGGACCTCGCGCTCGAGCAGCGCGTAGAGCGAAGCGGCGTCCGCGGCGTCCTGCTCAACCTCGGACGCGAAA
>Ga0209598_10003461_pt1 | contig 11912 bp, 9 predicted proteins | sample M_140807_EF_Meta_FD_187317 | JGI IMG/M metagenome (GOLD analysis project Ga0209598, IMG submission 187317) | Freshwater microbial communities from Lake Montjoie, Canada to study carbon cycling - M_140807_EF_MetaG (SPAdes) (version 2) | ecosystem: Environmental > Aquatic > Freshwater > Lake... | reverse complement strand
GACCAGACAGTTGAAGGTGAAGCCCGCCCCGGCCAGAAGCGAAATGCCCAGCGTGCCGAACACCAGCACCTGCCAGGGCACGGCCTGCGAGGTCGCCAGCACCATGCCGATCACCGCGCAAAACGCGGTGAGCATCACGATGCGCGGCTTGGTCAGTTCGAGGTACTGGCCAAGCAGATGAGCGATCGATGACTGAGAGCGGTGAAGAAGTTCCATTGGATTGCGGTCAGGCGCGCAGGGTGGACGCGGCCTGCCTGGGGGGCGCATCGGGTTGAGGCGTGTGGCCGAAACGGGATTCAGCCGGACGCGCAGGTGACGGCACCGCGCTGGCGAAGGCTACCACGAGCACCACACCCAGCAGGCCGGCAGCGCCACCGGTGTGGGCCACCGCGGCCACCAGTGGCCAGTCGAGAAAGACATTGGTCAGGCCCGTGAGCGCCTGCAGCGCCAGCAAGGCCACCAGGAGCTGGCCGTACAGGCGTACGGCTGGGGTTGAGAGCGCACGCACCGCCAGCCAGCCAATCAGGAGAAACGCCAGGCCCGCCCACATCCGGTGGACCATATGGATGGCGGTCAATGCCTGAAACGGTAAGGCACGGCCATCGGCACTGACGCCCAGCGGACGCCACAACTCGAAGCCACGGGCGAAGTCCATGGGTGGCCACCACTGCCCCTGGCAGCCCGGGAACGACTGGCAGGCCAGGGTTGCGTAATTCGTGCTCACCCAGCCGCCCAGCGCGATCTGCACAAAGAGCACCGCCAGTGCAACCCAGGCCAGCAGTCTCAGCGGCTGCGCGTCGTGCATCACGGTCGGCCCCGCGATGCGGCTCCACTGCGCCACCAGCAGGCCGAACAGCACCATGCCGCCCAGAAGGTGGGCGGTGACGATCGCGGGCTGCAGCTTGAGTGTCACGGTCAGCGCGCCAAACGCGCCCTGCAGGATGATCCAGGCCAGGGTGAACCAGGCCAGCCAGACGCCGGGCGGGCGCTTGACCGCCGGATCTCGCCGGGCCCGGGTGGCCGCAACCGCCAGGCCGATCACGATCAGGCCCAGACCCGCCGCAATGTAGCGATGCAGCATCTCGACCCAGGCCTTGAACACGGTGACCGGGCCATCGGGGCGGACAGCCGCCTCGGCGCGGATCGAGTCAAGCGCGCCCAGCGGCGTCGCCTTGCCATAGCAACCCGGCCAATCCGGACAACCCAGACCGGCATCGGTGATCCGCACGAAGGCGCCGAACATGATCAGGTCGAAGGTCAGAAAAAGGGCGAAAAGCAGCAGGCGGGAATACACCGTCTTCATCGGTCCGTCCTGTGGCCTCAGCCGACCCGCGAGGCCCGCAACAGGCGCGAGATGTCCTTGCGGATACGAGCCGGCTCGCCATCAGCCGGAAAGCGCATCATCAGGTTGCCCATCGGGTCGATCAGGTAGAGGTAGTCCTCGATGCGTCGGCCCGGCTCGACCGGCAGCAGTGCGGCCAGCGCGGCGGGGTCGGCTCGATACATCAGCGTGCCGGCATAGTCGGTCGACAGCACCTGCGCGGGTTGCGCCGCATCGGTGATCAGCCACAGCCGCTCGATTCGATCGCGGTCCTTGCCGGTCATGGTGCGGTGCTGGCGCAGGGCATAGAGCTTATCGACGCAGGCTCTGGCGCACAGCGCAGAGTCGGCATGCACGATGACCCATTGCCCGAGCAGCGGTTTGAAGGGCTGCTCGGCTCCCTCAAGGGTGCGCAGAGGCAAGCCCGTGGCCGCGCGCTGCGGCTCGATCAGGGTGCCGAAATTGGTCCGACCCGACGGGGGAATCACGTAGTACATCAGGTAGGACGCGATCACCGGTGCTGCACACACGAGCAAGATGGCCAACAGCTTCAGGCGTTGGATGCGACGGCGCCGGTCAGTCGTGCCGACAGCAGCGTTGGAGGATTGGGCAGCAGTCATCATCCGGATTCTAACGGTCGGGCGGTCCGCGCCCAGCGGTGACGCCACACGGATTAAGGGCTCTGCCTGCCCGCCCGACTGAGCAGGCTCAACGCCAAGCCGGCGCATCTGCAGCACGATCGGGCGAATGAAGACCCGCCTCAGACGCTTGCGCTGCCCGTCGACCGACCGCACGCCTGGTCGCCCTTCCGGGCCCAGGCGATTTGCCCTGATCGGGCTGCTCGTGCTGGCAACGCCCGGCGCAGCCGGCCTGTTTGCTGCCCAGCCCACCGCGACGCGTCTGATCCTTCGCGACGGCTGGCTGCTGCATCGCAACGACAGCTGATGTTTGCCGAGTCGCTCGAAGCGGTCGCACGAGGTGGTCGGCGCTTCGATGTCTGCCTGATCGGCTCGGGCCCGGCCGGCATCACGCTGGCGACCGAACTGGGCGCCCGCGGCTGGTCGGTCCTGCTGCTTGAAGCCGGCGGCGCCCATGTCGACCCGGACTCGCAGGCCATGTACGAAGGCGAGGTGGTCGGGCCGTTGAAATTCGACCTGGACGTCGGTCGGTTGCGCTGCTTTGGTGGCAGCTCGAACCACTGGGGCGGCTTTTGCCAGACGCTCGATGCGATCGACTTCGAGGACAAGGTCCCCGGGATCGACACGAAATGGCCGATCGGGCGCAGCGACCTCGATCCCTTCCTGGCGCGCGCCGAGTCGATCCTGGAGCTGACCGCGCACCAGCCCGACCGCCCCTATGGCGAGGCCCTGCGCCTGACCACGATGCGCTATTCGCCACCGGTCAATTTCGCAGCCAAATACCGGCCCGTGCTCAAGCGCATGGACCCGGTGACGGTGGTGCTGGATGCCTGCGTGGTCGATCTGCACGAAGACGCCGGCGCCATCGTGGCGGTCGAGGCCTGCGGTCGCGAGGGCAGCCGCCACCGGCTTGCTGCGCGGCAGTTCGTGCTGTGTGCCGGTGGCATCGAGAACAGCCGCATCCTGCTGTGGGCCAATCGGAAGCACGCCGGTCGAATCGTGAAAGAGCCGGCGGCCCTGGGCCGCTATTGGATCGAGCATCCGCATTTCACCGTGGGCGAAGCACTGCTCGAGGCGCAGGCACCCATGGTGTTCGATCGCTGGTCCATTGCCTGGTCCGCACCGACCGCGGCCGCCATGCGCGATCACGGCCTGCTCAATGCCGGCTTGCGGCTGACCCGAAGGCCGCGCGAGGCCGCCCGCGAAATGGCCGTGCGACTGGCCTGTGTGGCGCCTGAACTCGGGCAGCGCGTGATGGCCGGGCTGAACCGGCGCCTGTTTTGCGGTGCCCTGCTGCGCGCATCCTGGGAGCAGGCGCCGCGGCCCTGGAACCGGGTGGTGCTCGGTGCCGACCTCGATCGCAATGGGGTGCCAAAGGCCGAGCTGCACTGGCGCATCGACGAGGTCGATCGGCAGACGGTTCGCGGGGCCGCACTGTTGCTGGCGGAAACGCTGGCCGCACGCGGACACGGGCGGGTGCGACTCGATCCCTGGGTACTGGGCCAGGGGATGTTCCCAGCCGATGACGAGATCAAGGGCAACCATCACATGGGCGGCACGCGCATGTCGGTCGACCCGCGTCGCGGCGTGGTCGATGCGCACGGCTTGGTCCACGGACTGACCAATCTGCATGTCGCAGGCTCGTCGGTCTTTCCGAGTGGCGGCGCAGTCAACCCGACCCTGACGATCGTGCAGCTCTCGCTGCGCCTGGCCGATCACCTGAGCGGGCCGATGCGTTTTTCGAGGGCGGCCTGAGTGAGCGCGCGCCGCATCCGGGTCGTTCTGATTCTGGCCCTGATTGGCGCAGGCCTGCTGCTGCACGCGGTCAGGCTTCGAACCGCGGTGCCCGGCTGGAACGAGCGTGCAAAGCCGATCGCCACGCGGGTCACACCGCAATCCGAGGTGGCGCGCCGCTTTTCACCCGGGCGCGCGGACCATCCGGGTTCAGCCGACTATGAAGCGCTGGCACGCCACCTGATGGAGGGCTTCGCCAACTACCGCACGGCAAGCGGCGAACGCGCGCACTATCCGGGCGAACCCAGCCAGGCGGGTCGAAGCGCCGACGGCCTGGAGGGCTTTTCGCGCATCTTCCCGTTGGCTGCCGCCTGGCTCGCCAGCGGGCGTCCAGGCTCGATCGAAGTGGCAAGCGGGCGCCTTGATCTGGCGCAGGCCTTTGCACGGGGCATTGCGGTCGGCACTGATCCGAACCACCCCGCCTACTGGGGGGATGTGGGCGACTACAGCCCGCAGCTGGTCGAGTCGGCCGACATTGCGCTGGGCCTGTGGCTGGCACGCGAGCAGGTTTGGGCCCGGCTCGATGCCACCGAACAGGCCCGGGTGGTGGCATGGCTGTCGCAATCGCTGCAGCGCCAGGCCTGGGACGGCAACTGGCAGCTCTTTGCACTGACGGTGCACCGGGCATTGCGGGCCCTGGGCGCAGATGTCTCGCGGTATGACGAGCGGATGCAGACCAGCTGGGAGATTTTGCGAAGCCTGTACCGCGGCCAGGGCTGGTTTGCGGATCCACCCAATGGCTTCGATTTCTACAACGCCTGGTCCTTCCACTACTCGCTGTACTGGCTGCAGCAGATGGACCCGGGCTTCGAGCCGGAATTCATCGACCCGGCGCGATCGGAGTTCGTCTCGACCTGGCGCCATCTGCTGGGGCCGCGCGGCCATCCCCTGATGGGCCGCAGTGCCTGTTATCGCATGGCCGCCCCGGTGCCGCTGCTCGCACAGATCGGCCAGCCGGCGGGTCTGCGCGGCACGCCCGCGGCCGAACACGCGCGCGGCGAAGCACTGCGCGCCCTCGACACCACCTGGTCGTGGTTCATTTCGCACGGCGCACTCGAGGCGGGGCGGGTGACCTCGGGCTTTTGCGGCGACGACCCTGCGCTGCAGGCTTCGTACTCCGGGCCTGCCAGTTGCCTGTGGTCGCTTCGCTCGCTGGTCATGGCCTTCGCGCAGGACCGCAACGGTCAGCTGCTCGATGCGCCGCGCTCACCACTGCCGGTCGAGCTCGGTGATTTCCGCATCGAAAGTTCGGTCCCGGGCTGGACGATCACTGGATCGCAGGCCCTGCAGCGCGTCGAACTCACCATCGAAGGCAACGACGCCGCGCCCGAACCCCCGATGCGCCGCCACGGTCTGCTCGAGAGGCTTCGCGAGTCGATCGTCCACGCACCTAGGCGACCCGACAATCACGCGGCCTTGTACGGCCGCAGGCGCTATGCAAGCGACCTTCCGCCGGGGCGCTGCACCCCCTGAACCGGCTTTGCCCGGAGCCGGCGTCAGCGCAATACGACGGGGCTGATCGGAGAGACGCCGTTCATCACCGACCAGCGTCCGCACAGCGGTATGGCCAGGCTGACAGCTTGACAATTCAAGCTTGACGGCCATCGATCGGCGCAGGTAGTCCGCCGGTCCAGCCGACCCCTTAAGCCAAGCTTTCCGCCCGATACGGTGCGTTCCGGAGGCCATCCCGATGGTCCTTCTCACGGTCCGCACGCACCGTCCGCCAACACGGCAGACAGCGCACCGCGGTTGCCCCCTGCGCCAGAGCCACCGGCTCGAAGCGCCCGCACCCATGGAAGTCGTCATGCGATCCCTACGTCCTTTCCCCTTGTTTCGACCCGCCTCGGGCCTGTCACTGCTGATCGCCGCCGGTCTCGCTGGCTGCGGCGGCGCCGACACGTCCGCCTCACTGCAGACCGTGGCCAACGCGCTCACCAGCGCTGCAACCGCACTGACCACCGGCAATACCAGCACCACCGTCGCAACCGCCCTGAACAGCGCAGCCGATTCATTGACTGCTGGCGCAACCCCGACACCCAAGCCCACCCCCACACCAACTCCCACTCCCACTCCCACACCAACCCCCACCCCTACCCCCACGCCGACACCGACACCGACACCGACACCGACACCAACACCAACGCCAGCTCCTGTTCCGGCCCCGACCACAGTCAATTCGATCGACACGATCATCGACGACATGACCCTGCCTCACGAGGGCACCCCGATCGCCTTCCCGGGCTGGGGCACGCTCACCGGACCGGGTCTGGACTACGGCAACAACCCGCCCACCGCCTGGGGATATGCGCTGCCCTGGGGGGTGATCTTCGTGGCCAAGGAGGGCAGCCCGGCCACCAACACCCGAGTCGAGATGCGCAACATGCGGGTCTATGTGCTCAGCAAGAGCAAGGGCACCTGGACCCGGATCGGAGCCTCGACCACGGTCGACGGCTCGTTCTACAACGAGGACTTCCGGCTGGGCAACGATGTGAAGACCGCGCCCATGCGCACCGAGCCCGACGGCGGCGTGTCGACCACACCGGTCTGGCCCTACGCCTACCACTTCTGGTGCTGCGGCCGTCAGCCCTTCGACCGTGCCGACCTCGGCGGTGTCTATGCGACCTATCAGGCCAAGCTGGTGGTCAACAATCCGAGCCTGCCGGATGACCGCGCCAAGGCACGCTTCCTCGCCTACACCGGGCTGGACTACTGGCGTGACCTGACCTCGGGCTGGGCGGCGGGTCAGCCGAACAACGGCGAGGCCGGACACGGTCGCATGAAGTACGTCACCAATAACTGGCGGGCGATCAACATGAGCACCGTCTCGGCTGCGACACTTCGCAGCAACCCCCCGCCCATCGAGTAAGGCCACGGCAGCGCGGGTCGGCCTCAACCGACCCGATGATGATGAAAACGCGGGCACTGCGCTTGCTAAGGCAAGGGCATGCTCGCGCCTCGCGTATCGCAGTGCTTCACGATTGTGCTCCTGATGGTGCTGTCGGCCTGCAGCCGCGGGCAGACCGCGGCTGAAGCACCTGCAGGCGCTCTGAGCGATCCACCGAGCGCAATGATCGGACGTGTGGCGACCGACGCAGACCCGTCTGCATCGACGCGCCTCAATTCGCTCACAACGCTGATCACCGACATGAGCCTGCCCAATGACCTGCCCCTGGCCGGCGTGCCGCAGCAGGCCGGGTGGGCGAAGGGGCCCGGACATGTGGTGATGGGCAATGACCCGCGCGGCACCCGAACGCCGCGCTGGTGGCAGCCCGCCGACCCGCGCTACAAAAGCGCCCAGTGGTGGACGGTGCTGGTGCCCTGGTTCGTGGTGTTCGATGGCGAAGGGCATGCATCGATGAACACACGGGTTGAAGTGCGCAGGATGCAGGTCTTCGTCCTGAGCCGAGCCACTGGACAGTGGCAATCGCTGGCTCGAAATGGTCGCATCGAAGGCGCCCTGTATCCGAAAACACTCAGCGGCGACGCGGTGGCAAGCGCCGATGTGCGGCCCACAGCCGACGCCGGCGCATCGATCGCAGTGCCCGGTGGTGACCGAGTCTTTCATGGCTGGTGCTGCGGACGGCTGAACATCGACGCGCCCGATGTTGGCGCAGTCTTCGTCACCCTGCAGGCACGGCTGCTGGCCAACGGCGTCGACGACCGTGCACAGGCCCGCCTGCTGCTGCAGGTCGGCGCCGACTATTACCCGAATGCCGCCACGCTGGTCTCTGCATTCACACCCGCGGCCTACAACCCCGGGGTCGGCCTGTCCCGGGCCAAGCGCTTGAGCGCCGATTGGCAGGCGTTCAACTTCACCACGCTGGATGTCGGTGTTCAGGACCCGGGTGGTGCCGCGATCAGCGAGACCGCGCTGCGGGCTGCCCCGCCGCCTCTGGAATAGCCTGTTGCGCCACACGCAGCAGCAGGTCTTCGTACGAGGCGAGGATGTCGTTCCAGTGCAATCCGGACTCGAAGCGACGCACGCTGGCGGCCCGCATGGCATCGAGCCGCCCCGGCTGCGACTGCAGGTCGGTCAGCAGGCCGTCCACTTCGTCGGACGTCCTGAAATAGCAGGCGCCCTCACCCGCCACCCAGCGATTGAAGCGGTTGTCATGCGCCAGCACCGCATTGCCCGCACCCAGCGCCTCGACCAGTGAGGGGTTGGTGCCGCCCACCTGATGGCCATGCACATAGGCCATCGAATGAACACGCAGCGAACACACCACCTCGCGATCGTAGATCGCCCCCAGAAACAGCACCTCGTCGCTGGCCGCAGCCCGAACGGCTCGATGAAACGGGTTGTCTGCCGAATAGTGGCCCAGCACCGCCAGGGTCACGCCTCGAGGCCTGCGGGAAAACCCCTGAATCACTTCGAGAATCGAGTTCTCCGGCTCGGGCCGGGCGATCAGGCTCAGATACTGCCCCGGCTGCAGACCCAGCGCCCGCACCGGTGCGTCGGATGCATCCACGATGCGATCGGCACCATAGGCGATCATGGTGATCCGATGCGCGGGCGCCTGACGGCGCAGGTGCGCTTCGATCTCGGGATGGTCTGCCACCAGATGGTCGCCCAGGCGGCAGCCCGCGGCTTCGTTCAAGCGAAACCAGGTGCGCGCAAGCGGCCCCCACTTGGCGCGCGACCATTCAATGCCGTCCATGTTGATGATGTTGCGAACGCCGCGGGCCTTGAGCAGCGCGCAGAACACCGCGGTGTTGTAGCCCAGGGTCAGGCACAGGTCGCGGTGCTGCGCAGCATGCAGTGTGGCCTTCCAGTCAAAGGCAATCGTGGAAGTCGCACCGCGCCCCGGCACGGCAATGCGCACCCGCTCGATGCCCTGCCAGCGATCCTCGCGCAGCGCAGCCCGGCCCTCATCCTGGCTGTAGACCACCACACGCCATCCGCGTGCGACCAGATACAGAGCCAGGCGCTGCGCAAAGGTTTCGAATCCGCCGTGGGCCGCCGGAATCCCCCGGGTGCCCAGAATGCGCAGCACTCGCTGTTCCATGTCAGACCCTCGCACCGAGGCCGGCATACAACTCGAGCATCTGCGCCACATAGCGCTCAGGCGCGAAGCGCTGCTCGACGGTGCGACGTGCGCAGCGGCCCATGTCCTGCAGCCGCGAGTCGGCCAGGGCCGCGACATGCGACAGGGTGAACGCCAGTTCTTCGACATGGCCGCTCTCGAAGGTCCATCCGGTCGATCCATGATCGATGAGCTCGGGGATGCCACCGATATCAGCACCGATCACCGGCTTGCCCATTGCGAACGCCTCGAGCACGCTCATCGGCGCGTTCTCGTACCACTGGGACGGCAGCACGACCGCCCGCGCGCCCCGGATCAGCGCGTGCAGTGCGTCACCTGATCTGAAACCCAGAAACTCACCCACCTCGCCGAGTTCGGCATTCAGGTCGCGCAGCGCCGACTCCTCGGGGCCGCTGCCCGCCAGCTTCAGCGGCACCCCGGCGCGTGCTGCCGCACGCAGCAGCGTGCCAACGCCTTTTTCGGGCGCCATCCGGCCGAAGTAAAGGAAGTAGTCGCCCGGCGCCGGGTCGGGCCTGAAGCGGGCGGCATCGACGCAATTCGGAATGAACACGAACTGCTCTCTGGGCCAGCCCCATTCGACGAATTTCTCCAGAAAAAATCGGCTCGGTGCGACGATGCGATCGATGTGCCGGCCCCAGGTCTGCAAGGCGCCATGGACACCGCTTTCGATGGCCACCACCACGCTGGCGGCCAGCGAGCCTCGAATACACCGATGGCGGACCACATTGAGCACCGAGCCCTGCCGGCAGCGCTCGCAGATGCCAGTGTCATTGAGCATCTTGTAGGCCGGGCAGGCGATCTTCAGGTCATGCGCGGTCATCACCACCGGAATGCCGCGCTCATGAAGCACCGGCAGCACCGAGGGCGACAGGTGATGGTAGATGCAGTGCACATGCGCCACATCGGGTTGGAACTCGGCCAGCAGCCCGCGCAGCCTGCGCTGCGCCTCGAAGGAATAGACCACCTTCGTGGCCATGGCGATACGGTCCATCGTGCGATAGGCATGGCCGAACTCCAGTTCGTCCACAAAGTGCCGCGACCAGGGCGTGGGCAGATTGCGCGGGTGGTGCATCGAAAAGAAGGCGTTGTCCCAACCCTGTTCGGCCATCAGTTCGGCGTGCTGGAAGTAGACGCTGTCGGAGCCGCCTCGCAGATAGTGGTAACTGTTCAGGCTGAGCAGTCGATTGGGCTGGGTCGGCATCGTCGGATTCGCAAAATCGCCGCAGGCGCGGCAGGCTGATTCACCAGTGATCAGTTGATGCGGCAAAGCCAGCAGCTTTTCATTGCCCAGCCCGCGCCAACAGCCCAGGACACCCCGCCTTCAGGCAGGACTGCACCCCTTCAGATGCGCACCCGAGAACGCATGAACTGGCCCAGCAGGGACCACTCGGTCGCATCGATCAGGGCGAGCTTGCGGGCCATGAGCACGAAGGCTGACCCGGTCATCAGAAACGTCAGCACGGTGCCCGCCTGCGAGGGCCACAGCGAGCGCAGAGCCAGTCCGAGCAGGGCTGAGAACACGCAGGTCAACGCCAGCCGCCCCCAGCGGGTGAGGTTGAAATCGATCGACTCGCCCACCGCATCCATCGCACGCAGGGCCAACACGATGAACAGGCCATCGGCGACCAGCACTGCAAACGGCGCGGCCGCAGGCTCGCCGGTTCGCAACAGCAGCACCGTGAGCGGTGGCGCCAGCAGGCAGGCCACTGCAGCACGGGCAAAGTCACCGGAGCGGCCGCGAACATAGGCCATCAGTTCCACACCACGGCGAATCGTGTGACTGGCCAGAATCGGCAACAGCGCAACCAGAACGGTGCGAGCGTGTGCGAACTGCCCCTGTGACAACAGGTCGACCAGGGCATCGCCCACGGCCAGGCTCATCGACAGCACGAAGCCGACCGCAATCAGATTGGCATCGACCATCCGGTTGCAGTCCTGCATCAGGGCAGCCCGATCCTGACCACCCGCTTCATAGCGCCCGATCGCCGCCGGTCTGACCACGCCCCAGAACAGGTCCATCGGCAGGTACCGCCGGGCCATCTCGACCAGCCGCACCACGAAGCCGAATGCCGCAGTCGCCTCGGCACCGAGGCAGCGTGCCACCAGTGCGGTCATCACATCGGTGCCCACCAGCAGCATCAGCACGATGCTGAAATAGGCATGGCCCGCAAAGCGCAGCGAACGCCAGCCCACCCAGGGCGCAATCGAGGCATCTCGCGGGCCAGCCTGCGCGTGGGCACATGCGCTGCCCTCCCCCAGGCTGCGCGACATCGACTGACGTTCAGATCGCAGCTGGTGGATCAGGCCACCCAAGGCAATCAGCAGACCGATGGCCGCGGCAGCGATCTCGATGCGGCCCAGCGCAATCGCATCGAGCGTGTGCCCGGTGAGCAGCACGGCGGCCACCATCACGAAGACCGCCACCACCCGCACCACCAGCGAGACCTGGCCGATGCGCTGCAGCAGCAGCACGGCCATCAGGCTGTCGCGCAGGATGCGGGCTGGCCCTTCGAGCACCAGCACCACCGCATACACGCGCAGCAGGTCGGGTGCAGCCACACCGCCGAGCAGCTCGCTCACCCGATCTGCCTGCATCCACAAGGCGGTCCCGAGCAGCCCGTAGGACACGAAGGGCACGGCACCCAAACGGAAAACCGCGCGGCGCAATTGCAGGCCATTGCCGTGCACCCGGATGGCCGCCAGCGAGGTCTGCATCACCCACTCCACGCCGAAGGTGCCCAGTACCACGCAGATCTCCAGCACGGCAGCCGCAGCGATATAGCTTGCGTACTCGGCGCGCTGCATGACCGAAGCCAGCAGCAGGATCAGCAGCAAGGACAGCGGCGCACTGATTGCCTTGCCGATGGAATAGGCCACCAGACTGGCCCGGATCTGCGCGCCTGAATACGGCTGGGGGCTCATTCGAATCGTGTCCGTGCCGTGATCAGCGGGAACCGGCCGAGCCCGGGGCGATCCGGGCCGCCTGCCGGACCCGGTGCCCGTCGATGACCTCGGTGAGCACGGCAGCAAGCTGCGCGCCGATCACGTCATAGCTGCGGTGACGGCGCACCCAGTCACGCGCCGCTGCGGCGCGCGCCGCAGCGTGAGGCGATC
>Ga0209598_10003456_pt1 | contig 11916 bp, 12 predicted proteins | sample M_140807_EF_Meta_FD_187317 | JGI IMG/M metagenome (GOLD analysis project Ga0209598, IMG submission 187317) | Freshwater microbial communities from Lake Montjoie, Canada to study carbon cycling - M_140807_EF_MetaG (SPAdes) (version 2) | ecosystem: Environmental > Aquatic > Freshwater > Lake... | reverse complement strand
GTCATAACCAGCGCCGTCCCTACCCGTTTGGGGGAGAAAGGCGATCAGGGCTGAGCTATCGATGGCAACTAGCGCCCCAAAGGGAAGCATGCTCGCCCGCACTGGGCGCCAGGCCCGATGCCGTTCATCCACCTTCCAGCAGTGGCGACCACTGCCCCGTAGCCCCAACAAAATCAGCCGCTGGGCCCGCTCCAACAGCTCCGGTAGGCGTTTTCGGGCGGCTTCGGCCCCAACAATCTCCATTTTTCCTGTTTCCTTTTTCCTGTGTGGTTCTGTTCGGTTGGTTTGCTGGTTATCGCCGTACCCGTTGATTACCCGTTTTGATGCCTGACTCGGCTTGATGTCTGTCTCTGCTTGATGCCTGCCTCGGCCTTCGCTCGGGCCTCGGGCTCGGGCCTCGGACTTATCCCCGCAGCGGATTTCGAGTTCTGTACGGCCCGTACAGAACGCCGTTTCGCCTCAAAAGAGTTACTTCGCCCCCAGGCTCAGCCCTGGTTCCACCCGACCGGTCCAGCTCCAGCCTTGTTTTTCCAGGCTTGTCTTTACCCATTCTTTACCCATCGTCTGAGTCTGGTTGCTTTTCAGTGTTCCCCTATCCGAGAGTTCCGCCCCCCTTCCCCAAAGTTCACCCTCGCCTTTTTCTCCAGTTCTCTGCCTTTTCCTCCAGTTCTCTTGCCTTTTTTCTCGAGATCCCTCGCCTTTTTTTATTTCCTTCGCATTTTTCAGTTCCCCCTCTTTTTTGCCAAGCTCCCGTTTTAAAACCATTTCCCCGGTCGATTTCCCACTTTGAGCGCCAAAAACGAGCCAGAACCCACCATTGACCCCCTCAGCTCATCCAGCTCACTGGATCATCCGATTTTCACGGAGAGTGTGGGGCGGATTCGGGCTTGGCTTGGACCCACAGGCCTAGGGGCCCCAGAGCAGGAACTGCTGGAAAGGTTGGTGCACAGCAGTGGCGACCTGGCCCTAGCCCCGTTGCTGCGTTTTTCGCCAGGGGCCTGTGCCAAGGGCATGGCGGCCCTGGCCGGGGGGGCCCCGATCCTCACGGACACAGCCATGGCGGCCGCGGCGGTGGCACCCATGGCGCGGCGCACCTTTGGCAATCGCGTTTGCAGCGTGCTCGCTTGGGCCCCAGCTGCAGCACCCCCGGGGGGCACCCGCAGCGCAGAAGGAATGGCCGCGGCCCTGGCGGCCCATCCCGCAGCCGTGGTGTTGATCGGCAGTGCCCCCACCGCCCTGGAGCGCCTGTTGGAACTTTGCCCAGCGGAGCACTTTGAGTTGCACAGAGACCCTGCGCTAGCAAGAAACCCATCACCCGCTCTGGTGATCGGCATGCCGGTGGGTTTTGTGGGGGTGGCGGAAAGCAAACAACACCTGGCCGCCAGTGGCCTGGCCCAGATCCGCCTGGAGGGCAGCCGCGGCGGTGCTGGCCTGGTGGCGGCGGCGGTGAATGCCCTGCTGCGCCGCGCCTGGCTGGATCAGGCTTCCCCTGGCCCAGCACTAATCGTTTGATTCGCTTCGATGCGGCTCAGGATCTGGCGGGCCCGTTGCACCACCGCCGCCGGCACCCCCGCCAGCCGGGCCGCTTCGATGCCGTAGCTGCGGTTGGCGCCACCGGCCACCACCCGGTGCAGAAACACCAGCTCTTCCCCCTGTTCCTCCACAGCCACCTGGAAGTTGGCCACGTTGCCCCAGGCATTCGCCAGCTCATTTAGCTCGTGGTAGTGGGTGGCAAACACCGACCGGGAGCGCAACTCGGCGGCGAGATGTTCAGCCACGGCCCAGGCAATGGACAGGCCATCGAAGGTGGCGGTGCCGCGGCCGATCTCATCCAGCAACACCAGGCTGCGGTCGCTGGCGTGTTGAAGGATGTTGGCGGTTTCGGCCATCTCCACCATGAAGGTGGACTGGCCACTGGCCAGGTCATCCACGGCCCCCACCCGGGTAAAAATCCGATCCGCCAACCCCAGCCGGGCGGAGCGGGCCGGAATCCAGCTGCCCAGTTGGGCCATTAGTTGCAGCACGCCGGTTTGGCGCAGATAACAACTCTTGCCGCTGGCATTGGGGCCTGTGAGCACGATCAGATCGGTGCTTTCGCCCAGGTCAATGTCGTTGGGTTCAAAGTTGCTGTCGATCAGCAGTTGTTCCACCACCGGATGGCGGCCGGCTTCGATCACCAGGGCGCGACCCTCAACAATTTCCGGTGGGCAATAGCCCTGGGTGGCGGCCAGTTCCGCCAGGCCCGCCAGGGCATCAAGGGCGGCCACGGCCCGCGCCGCCTCGCGGATTGGTGCCGCCAGCTCAGCCACCTGCTGGCGTAAACGGCAAAACAGGTCGTATTCCTTCTGGTAACTGCGGGCCTTGAGCTGCAGGATCCGCCCCTCCCGTTCCTTGAGTTCGGGGGTTACAAAGCGTTCTTCGTTGGTGAGGGTTTGGCGGCGGATCCAGTGGTCGGGCACGGTGGCGGCCTTGGCCCTACTAACGCTGAGGAAATAGCCAAAGCTGCGGTGGAATTGCAGCCGCAGGTTGCCGTTGCCACTGGCCTGGCGTTCCCGCCGTTCCACCTCCGCCAGCCAGTTCTCCTGTTCATCTAGGCGGTTGCGCAGGTCATCGAGGTCCCCATCAACGCCGTCGTGGATAAGGCCCCCCTCCAGCAGCGCTAGCGGTGGACTATCCACCAGCTGATGGCGCAACAGCTGGGCCAGTGCCGCCAGTGCCGGCCGCGGCTGCTGCAACGCTGCCAGCGGTTCACTGGTGCTGGCCTTGAGCAGGGCCGCCAGGGGCGGCAGCCGTTCGAGGCCATCGGCCAGGGCCACCAGGTCGCGGGCGCTGGCACTGCCGGCGGCACAACGGCCCGCCAGCCGTTCCAGGTCGGCCATCGGCCGCAGCAGCCGCCGCACCGCCAGGCGCAGGGGCCGTTGGCCCACGAAATCCGCAATCGCCTGCTGGCGGCCGCGGATGCCGTTGGGGTCCATCAGTGGTGCCTCCAGCCAGCGGCGTAGGGCCCGGGCCCCCATGGCGGTGTGGGTGCGATCCAGGGCCCAGAGCAGGGAGCCCTGGAAGAGGCCATCCCGTTGGGTGGCGGTGAGTTCGAGGTTGCGGCGGGTTTGGTGGTCGATCACCAGGGCATCGCCGGCAAAGAAACTCACCGGCCGTTCCAGGGGCAGGGTGCTGCCGGGTTGGCTTTCGTCGAGGTAATTCACCAGGCCGCCGGCGGCCCGCAGGGCCAGGGGCTGGTCCGCCAGGCCCAGGCCCTCCAGGGAGGCGAGCCCAAAGCGTTGCTTGAGGCAGCGGCTGGCGGCGGCCTTCTCAAAGGGGGTGCGGGCCAGGGGCGTGATGCCCAGGGCTTCCGGACACCAGGGGGGCCGCTCCTGCAACCCCGGCAGCAACAGTTCGGCGGCCTCCAGCTGCAGCAGTTCCTGCTGGAGGCGGTCTAGGCCTTGCCGTTCCGTAACCCGAAACTCACCGGTAGACACATCAGCCACCGCCAGACCCCAGCGGCCCCCGTCCCCCAACAGCACTGCCGCCAACCAGTTGTTGCGGCGGGCCGAAAGCATGCCCTCTTCCAACACGGTGCCTGGGGTGAGCACCCGGGTGATGTCGCGTTTGAGCAGGGCGCCCTTGGCGGCGGTGGTTTCCAGTTGGTCGCAGAGCGCCACCGCATGGCCGCGACGCACCAGCTCGCCGCAGTAGCGCTCGGCGGCGTGGTGGGGAATGCCGGCCATGGGCACCCGGCCAAAGGCCTTGCCCGCTTCTTTGCCGGTGAGGGTGAGCTCCAGCAGGCGATTCACCAGCAGGGCGTCCTCAAAGAAGCACTCAAAAAAGTCGCCGAGCCGATAGAGCAACACCCGCTCCGGATGGGCGGCCTTGAGCTCCACGTAGTGGCGCAGCATCGGCGTGAGCTGGGCGGCCTCCACCAGGCTGTGGTGATGCCAGCGGGGCAGGTCGCTGGCGGTGGAGTTGTCGTCCTGGGCGTCGTCGCAGAGCTGCTCGCCCGCCTCTATGCTCGCCCCTGGGTTGTCGCTGGTGGCGTTGAAGTTTTTCACCCCCGGGTGCTGACGGCGGAGGCGGCTGGAGTTGGGCTCGGTATCTTCTTGGTCTTGGTATTGGTTTTGATCTTGGGTCTGGTCGAGGCCCTGGGGCTGCCCCTGCCCCTGGGTTTCGGCTGCGCTGGGTTGCGGCGGACCAAACAGGCTGCCCTGGATGGCGCTTTCTGGCACCAGCGACAGTTGTTGTTCGCCGGCGGCCACGGCAGCGGATCAGGGGGCCTGATCGTAGGCAGGGCCCAGCGGGGGGGTCTGCGGGGGTTCAGCGGAGTTTCAGTGCGGCTTCAGCGTGGCTTGCCCAGGTTCAGCACGGGCCAGCAGAGTTTCACTGGAGTTCAGCAGCGGCAGGTACCTGGAAGTAACTGGAAGTAAAGGGGAGTACCTGGGAGTCAATGGGATTACCGGGGATTTAGGCCTCTGGACTTTCTGCGTCACCGTCGGTCTCGGGGATCACGATCACGCCCGCCACGGCGCCGCCGCCCGCTGCGGACTTGAAGCTCTGCTCCAGGGTGAGCACGGTGGCGTTTTGACTGCGGGCCGTGGCTAGCACGATGCTTTCCGCCAGCGGTAGTTGGTATTGAAGGCTGAGTTCAGCGGCCTGGAGGGCTAGGGGGGTGGTGAGGGGCACCACCGTGGCCTGTTGCATCAGTGCCACCGCCTGCATGGCTGGGGTGGCGCCATGGTTGCGACCCACCCACTGGAACACCTCCATCAGGCTGAGACTCGCCACCACCAAGCCCTGGGATTCTTCGATGGCGCTGGCAAAGGCGCCGGCGTTTGGACCATTGGTGAAATATTCGATCCAACCGGAGGAATCCACCAACTGGGGGCCGGTCTCCACTGAATGGAGGTCAAATGGATAGAGCTCAGAGTTGTCTGCCGCGTTGCCTATCGCAAGGAAGTTCATAGACGATCCACTTCACGGTCAAAGTTGTTTGCGCCGGGCAGAAAGCCCCGCAGGGCAGGGGCCGGTTGCAGGGGCACCAGTTCCAAACGATGGGCCAAGGCCACCCATTGGAGCCGCTGGCCGGCATTAAGCCCATAGAGCTCCCGCAGCCGCTGGGGGATCACCACCTGAAATTTGCTGGAGAGCGTTACGGCATCCATGGGCGCTGGGGCAAGGGGGTGATGGGGAAGGGGATTGGGGGACGGTTGGGTCAAATGTTCCTCAGCGACCAGAGATTGGCCTCGAAGTTGCTGACATGCCAGTGATTGCTAGCAATTGGGGTCGATGCCAGCGATTGCTCGCAATTTGCTCCGATGCCAGCCCTGCCTGAGATGGGAACGCTGAGCTCCCGAGTGTTCCCCATAGGTAACGCGCCACTCGACCATCGATGGCATAAGCGTAAAATGCACTACCGATCGATCAGGCGAACTGGCCAGGGAGTTATCGCCCAAGGCCCAGTTGAAATTCATTAGGTGCCCAATGAGGTGCCCAATTAGGAGCCCATGGGTGCCCATAGGTGCCCAAAATTGCCAGTATCAAGCCCAAAATTGCCCTCATCCCAGCGCCTTAGGGGAGCAGCCGCTGGCGTATCGATGGCAAAGCCGTAAAACGCTCTGCCGATCGATCAGGTTGAGGGGCCTAGCAGTTATCGCCCCTGGCCAGTTCCAGTGCCCCCACCCTGCTCGGTTCAAATGCTCGCTCTCCTTCCTGCCCACCATGGGCTGCCCAATAGGGGCTGTGCAGCTGGCTTATCGATGGCTTAGACGTAAAACGCTCTATCGATCGATCGGCGGAAGGCCCTAGTTGGTTTGTTGCCCCAGCCCCAGCCCCAGCCTCACCCTCACCCTCAACCCCAGCTCCAGCAGCACCCGCAGTTGTCGGGGCCGCCTGCCGCTCGGTACCACCACAACCTGTGAAGTTCCGGTCGGCTGTCCCCCCGGGGCGACGCATCCCCATGGGAGAATCCACGGAACCAGTCCCATGGTTGCGCCTTCGCCATGCAGATTCTCAACACCCTCACCGTCTTGGCGCTGGTGGTGATGTCCTTCGTTTTGATTGTTGCTGTTCCCGTGCTGTATGCCAGCAATGAGGACAGTGGCCGCAGCAATCGGTTGATCCTGCTGGGTGGCATCGCCTGGGTGGCCCTAGTGCTGGTTAATTGGGGCATGAGCTTCTTCGTGGTCTGATAGGGGCTGGATACCGCGCCCCTCAGGCATGACCGTTTTTGAAGGCCGTTTCACCGATGCCGCAGACCTGCGCATCGCTGTGGTGATCGCCCGTTTCAACGATCTCGTCACGGGCAAATTGCTTAGCGGTTGCCTCGATTGCCTCGGTCGCCATGGCATCGACACCGCCCCCACCAGTGCCCAGCTGGATTTGGCCTGGGTGCCGGGCAGCTTTGAAATCCCCCTGGTGGCCCAAAATCTGGCCCGTTCCGGTCGCTACGACGTGCTGATCACCCTTGGGGCAGTTATCCGTGGCGATACCCCCCATTTTGACGTGGTGGTGAACGAGGTGAGCAAGGGCGTAGCCGCCGTCGCCCGCGACACCGGGGTGCCGGTGATTTTTGGCGTGCTCACCACCGACAACCTGCAACAGGCCCTCGAGCGGGCCGGCATCAAGAGCAACTTGGGCTGGAGCTACGGTCTGCAGGCCCTCGAAATGGGCAGCTTGCTGAAGGCATTGTCTTGATCGTTGTGCTGGTCATCCTGCGGATTTTTTGCAGGGCCCCACATCTGCACCTGTGAAACAATCCCCCCAGCTAGACCCGGCAGCCGTGGCACGTAAGGGGATCATCCTGGCTGGCGGCAGAGGCACTCGCCTGGCACCGATGACCAAGGCGGTCAGCAAACAGCTGATGCCGGTGTACGACAAGCCGATGATTTATTACCCGCTCAGCACCTTGATGCTGGCCGGGATCCGGGAGGTGTTGGTGATCAGCACCCCGGTGGACCTGCCCGCCTTTGAACGGCTGCTGGGGGATGGCAGCGCCTGGGGCATGGAGATCCGCTATGCGGAACAGCCCAGCCCCGATGGCCTTGCCCAGGCGTTTTTGATCGGCTCTGATTTCCTGGCCGGCGCCCCGGCGGCCCTGGTGCTGGGCGACAACCTTTTCCATGGCCACGACCTCTGCATACCCCTGCAGGCTGCCTTTAAATCGGTCCCTGGCGCCACGGTTTTTGCCTATGCGGTGCGGGATCCGCAGCGCTATGGGGTGGTGGAATTTTCAGAAGACGGCCGGGTGCTCAGCCTGGAGGAGAAGCCTTTAAAACCTAAGAGTCGTTTTGCTGTGACCGGCCTTTATTTCTACGACGCCACCGTGGTGGAAAGGGCCCGCCAGGTGCGGCCCTCCCCCCGGGGCGAACTAGAGATCACCGACCTTAACCGCTCTTACTTAGAGGAGGGCCTGCTGCGGGTGGAGCTGATGGGCAGGGGCATGGCCTGGCTGGATACGGGTACCCCGGATTCCATGCATGAGGCGGCCGCCTACATCCGCACCCTTGAACATCGCCAGGGCATGAAGGTGGGCTGTCCTGAGGAGGTGGCCTATCGCATGGGCTGGATTGCTGGTGAGCAGCTGGAGCGCTTGGCCCAGCCGCTGCGCAAGAGCGGTTACGGCGACTATCTACTCGAGTTGATCGCCGAGCGGCAGGTGGCGCTATGAAGCTCGAAAAGTTTGCGGTGGAAGGCCCCTTGCTGCTCACCCCGCGGGTGTTTGGCGATGACCGCGGTTTTTTCCAGGAAAGCTGGAATGCCAAGGCCTTTGCCGAAGCCCTAGCGGAGGCTGCCCCTGGCGCATCAGGGGGTTTTCAGCAGGCCCCAGTATTTGTGCAAGACAACCATTCCCGCTCGATCCGCGGGGTACTGCGGGGCCTGCATATGCAGGTGGCGCCCCACCCCCAGGCGAAGTTGGTGCGCTGTGTGGTGGGGGAAATTTTTGATGTGGCGGTGGATTTGCGGCCCGGTTCCGCCAGCCATGGCCAGTGGGTGGGGGCGCGGCTCAGCGCCGAAAACCACCAACAGCTTTGGATACCCGAGGGCTTCGCCCATGGTTTCCTCACCATGAGTGCCGTGGCTGATGTGCTCTACAAAACCAGTGACTACTGGAGCAAGGAGAGCGAACGTTCCTTGCGCTGGGATGACCCCGATCTGGCGATTGCTTGGCCCCTGGCGGAGCTGGGCGGCCTGGAGCCATTGTTGTCTGAGAAGGATGCGGTTGCGCCGCTGTTGGCTGCCACCTAGGTGTGGGCCAGTGTCAGGATCGCCCGGCGCCTCCCCCTGAGATCAACATGCGTGTTTTGCTCACCGGTGCCGGCGGCCAGTTGGGCTATGCGCTGCAGGCCAGTTGTCCGGAGGGGGTGGACCTGATTGCCACGGACCTGGCCCAGCTTGATCTAAGCGATCAAGGTGCTTGCCGCCGGATGGTGGCCGAGTTGCGGCCCGATTGGTTGCTGAATGGCGGTGCCTACACGGCCGTAGACCAGGCCGAACAGCAGCCGCAACTGGCGGAGGCCGTGAATGCCGGCGCCCCCCAGGCCTTTGCCGAGGCCCTGGCGGAATTAGGTAGCGGTCGCATGCTGCAGATCAGCACGGATTTTGTGTTCAGTGGCCAGCAGGGGCACCCCTACGGCCCCCAGGACCCGGTGGCCCCCCTGGGGGTCTATGGCGCCACCAAGGCCCGGGGTGAGGCGGCGGTGCTGGAGTTGCTGGGGCCGGAGCGGGCCTGTGTGCTGCGCACCAGTTGGCTTTATGGGCCGGTGGGTAAGAACTTCTGCCTCACGATGTTGCGCCTGCACCGGGAGCGGTCGGAGCTGGGGGTGGTGGCCGACCAGGTGGGCTGCCCCACCCACACCCGCGGCCTGGCGGCGGCCTGCTGGGCGGTCCTGGCCAAGGGGGTGGGGGGTGTGCAGCAGTGGAGCGATGCCGGCGCCGCCAGCTGGTACGACTTCGCGGTGGCGATCGGCGAGGAGGGCCAGGCCCTGGGGCTTCTGGAGCGCCAGGCCCTGGTGAAACCGCTGACCACGGCCGAGTACCCCACCCCGGCCCAGCGGCCCGCCTATTCGCTGATGGATTGCAGCCCCAGCCGCGAGGCCTTGGGCCTCGCTCCGCTGCACTGGCGCCAGGGATTACGCCAGGTGCTGGCTGCCATCGCTAGCCAGTGATTTGACAGCCCCCGTTGCTGGTGTCCCTTAATTTTCAATCCCAACTATTAACTCAGCGGTTCCCGCCAGCGCCAGCACCGCTGGTACCAATCCGCCCGCCGTCGTAACCAGCCCGTTGGCGCACATTCTCACACCAAGGGAGGTTGTTGAGATACCAACGCACGGTGGCCCCTAAGCCAGCGGAGAAGCCATGGCCCGGTTGCCAGCCCAGTTCCTCGGTGATCCGGGTTGGGTCGATGGCGTAGCGGCGGTCGTGGCCAGGGCGGTCCTTCACTGGCGTAATCAGCCGGGCGTGGGGGGCGCCTTCCGGGCGCAGTTGATCCAGCAGGCTGCAGATTTCCTCCACCACCTGCTTATTGCTGCGTTCCCCATGGCCGCCCACGCAGTAGCTGCGGCCGATGGCGCCCCGGGTAGCGGCCAGCAGCAGGGCCTCCACGTGGTCGTCCACATAGAGCCAATCGCGCACGTTGGCGCCATCGCCATAGAGCGGTATGGGCTCGCCCGCCACCGCCTTCAGCAACACCACTGGGATCAGCTTTTCGGGAAACTGCCAGGGGCCGTAGTTGTTGCTGCAGTTGGTGAGCACCACCGGCAGGCCATAGGTGTGGTGCCAGGCGCTCACCAGGTGATCGCTGGCCGCCTTGCTGGCCGAATAGGGACTGCGCGGGTCGTAGGGGGTTGTTTCCGAAAAGCGACCGCTTTCCCCCAGGGAACCAAACACCTCATCGGTGCTGATGTGATGGAAACGAAATTGGGCCCGCCGTTCCTCCGGCAGTTGTTCGTGGTGGGCGCGCACCGCCTGCAACAACTGGAAGGTGCCTGTCACATTGCTGTCGATAAAGGCCCCCGGCCCATCAATGGAGCGGTCCACATGGCTTTCCGCCGCCAGGTGCAACACCAGATCTGGATCCGCCAGCTGCACCGCCTCCGCCGTGGCGACGCCGTCCACAAGATCCACCTGGAGCAGGGTGTGACGCGGTCCCCCGGCGGTTTCTGAGGCGCTGCCCAGCTGTTTGAGGCTGGCCTCGATGCCGCTGAGATCGCTGGCATAGCCCAGCTTGTCGAGGTTGAACACCTGGGCGTCGCTGGCGAGCAGCAACTTGCGCACCACCGCCCCGCCAATGAAACCGGCCCCCCCGGTCACCAACACCCGATGGGTGGAAGCAGGCAGCAAGGGGGCCATCGGAGCGCTTCAGCTGGGGGCGATTGTGGCAGGACCGCAGGCCGGGGATCAGCGCATAAACAAATGTGGCTGGGTTGAAGGCCCCATCAATGCCCTGCTGGTAAATCCCAGGGGTAATGGATCGGTCAATCAGAGGTATGAAAGCTTTTCTATGGGGCTTAGTTTTGCTGGCCCTTGGCAGTATTCATGCGGCCAATCTCTCTATTGATCTCTGCATTTAAGCCTGATGGTGTTAAGGGGAATTTTTACGGTTTGGCTAATTTTGTGGGAGCTGAGCGATGCCTCTGCCGGCCCCCTGGGGGTAGGGGCTTGAACTGGGGCTGCGGTGTTGTAAGATATTTGGATCGGCCGTGGGCCGCGATGCGGATGTAGCTCAGTGGTAGAGCATCTCCTTGCCAAGGAGAGGGTCGAGAGTTCGAATCTCTTCATCCGCTTGATCTTTTAGTAGTTTTACTGTGCCCTGGGGCTGCGCTGGGCCTGGGATGGCTAGCCCTAAGGTCCGCCAGCTGCACTGCGATGCTTAGTTTTAACTCCCCAGAGATAGCTGAATTTATTTGCTTTGTTTTTTCTGCTTGATTCGCCTCAACTTGTGGCAGCATTGCTTCTCTTAAGTAGCATCAACTGTTGTTGGTCAGCGGCTTGGAAGCCGAGTTGTTCGTAGAAGCCCCGTTGGTGGGTAGTCATTAGATAAATCCTCTCCACTGGGGCCACGGCGGGGTGCTTCAACAGTGCTTCTACCAGCGCCCGCCCATGGCCCTGGCCCTGGTGACTGTCTGCCACAACCACATCCCAGAGCACCGCTCGATACACCCCATCACTGCTGGCCCGGCCAAAGCCCAGCAATTGCTTGCCCTCCCAGAGACTCACCACCGCTTGGCTGCCGCGCAACATCCGTCTCAGGTCAGTCTTTGTGCGCTGCTGGGCCCAGAAGCTGTGCTGGTGCAGCAGTTGTTGCAGGGCAGTGAGGGGTAAGCGCCAGCAACGGCCGCTGTGGCAGATCAATCGGATCACGGGCTGATCATGGGGCATACGGGGAGGCCAAGGGGATAAATCTGTCCACAGAAGGAATCTGCTCCCCCATTGGTAACAGTCATTTTTTGCGTCCAGGATGCCGGCCGCCACTGACATTGAGCGACCAATTTAAGGTTTTTGATCCTTATCCCCATGGGAACCTGCACTTACTTGGGAATTGCTAGAAATTCCCTTCAACTATATGGTTTCGAGTCTTTATGCCCACCCATATTTCGCATTCCGTATGGCCAGTACAGAATCCAAAATTGCCACCAACAACACTCCCTCAACCCCTAAGGCCAACCCCTAGCACCAGTAGCAACTAACCGCGCCCCATCGCCGCCGGCGTCTCAGCCCTCGTCAGAGGGACAAAAAAGGCCGAAGGGATCGCTTAAAACCCTTGCCACCACTGCTTTTTCCCGCTATGCCAGCGGCTTGGCGGTGGTAGAGTGTATCTCAATCACTGGTTCGTTTCATGCTCAAGCTCCTGCTGGGTGATCCCAACGCCCGCAAGCTGAAGCGTTACCAGCCCCTGGTTTCAGACATAAATCTGTTGGAGGAGGACAT
>Ga0209598_10003454_pt1 | contig 11918 bp, 11 predicted proteins | sample M_140807_EF_Meta_FD_187317 | JGI IMG/M metagenome (GOLD analysis project Ga0209598, IMG submission 187317) | Freshwater microbial communities from Lake Montjoie, Canada to study carbon cycling - M_140807_EF_MetaG (SPAdes) (version 2) | ecosystem: Environmental > Aquatic > Freshwater > Lake... | reverse complement strand
TAACATGACTTTAACTCCTTGTTTATCGTTATTTTAGCTTTTTATACTATCTATAATAGCTGATTTTATTAGACTTTTTTCGACGTTCAACACTTCTGGCGTTGCTGGTAAGTCATATGCTTTTCAATCTTTGGGGGGAAACAGTAAGAAGAGGGAAATATAGGAGATTATGACGGGTTCAAGACTTATTTAAACTTCTTTTAAGAAGCCAACTTATAGCTAATATAGCGATTAAGACTAACATTTTCTTCCGCCGCTTCAATCACTAAACGACGATGCAATTCTGGGGTAATCCTAACTTGAAACTTACCACTGTACTGTCTTTCTGAAATCGGTTCGAGTAAAGATTCCCCATTCGCCTTCATGTCTTCCACGACAGAGCGCACTAACTCAGTGATACCTCCAAGAGCCTGTAGTTGATCCTCATGGAGATAGGACAAACTGGGATATTCAGCACACAGTCCCACATATTCTTGATCTTCGGCTGACCAAATAACCTTATAAACGTAGTGATCGGGATTAATCATTGCTCTGTGCCTCTAATTTTTCTATCGCAGATAAAATTTGCTTGACTTGATAGGGTTTCGCTTTACCGTAGGAAATTTATCTTGATCATAGTCTCATTATTGATACTGACCAACCGTGTATTACCTCGGCGATCGCGTTTTTAATAGATAATGGATAACTATCAACTATTCACTATCCATTAATCAGCGATCGCTTTTTTAAATAGACTCCAAACTATCAGACAAAGCCGAAGCAATTAGTTTCATCACACGGCGATCGCTGGGCATCCAGGTATGAACCGCCACAGGCAAGGAAATTATTTAGCGATAAGCTTTGGGAATTGATCCATGAAATATATTTATCTACACGGCTTTGCCTCTAGTCCCGATTCTGCAAAGGCTCGATACATCCGCGATCGCTTTTTAGAAAAACAAATTTCCCTGAGTGTCCCCGACCTCAATCAAAATAATTTTTCAGAGTTAACCCTGACGCGACAAATGAGGCAAGTTTCCCAGGAATTTAGCGATGTCCCCGTCACCCTCATCGGTTCTAGTTTGGGGGGATTAACGGCCGCTTGGCTTGGGGAGAAATATCCTCAAATTGAGTGTTTAGTTCTCCTTGCTCCTGCCTTTGGTTTTCTTTCCCATTATTTAACCCGACTAGGCTCAGATGCCGTCCAACATTGGCAAGAATCGGGCTTTCTTTCGGTTTATCACTACGCCGAAAAGCGATCAATCCCCCTAAGTTATCAATTTGTCCTCGATAGTCAAAACTATTCAGATCACGCTCTCAGGCGATCGATTCCGACCCTGATTTTGCATGGTCAACAGGATGAAGTCATTCCCCTAACCGCTAGTCAAGAGTATGCCCAGTCTCGGCCTTGGGTAGAATTAATCGAACTCGATAGTGATCACGGATTAGGCGATGCCTTACCCGAAATTTGGTCAAAAATTCAATTATTTTGTAATTTAAATTAATCCAGATTAAATTGTTAAAATCGTAACTTTTTGGCGCAAGACTTCGGCAAGTTTAATCGAAAATGCTGTGTCCTTAAACAAGCTTTAAAATCAGGAATTAAGAATGAATTATTGATTAAACTCATAGATTAGAAAAATACCAATTCCTATACCAATAATATTTGGTAACCAAGCGGCCATAATGGGGGTTAAAATTTCAACCATCCCTAAACTTCCCATAATAAAAGCCAGTAAATAATAGGTAAAAATAATGGCAATACTTAAACCAAAACTGGTGGCACGGCTAACCTGATGGGGACGCGAACCCAAGGCAGAACCTACTAATCCAAAGACAATACAGACAAAGGGAAATGCAATTTTTTGTTCTGTTCTAACGGAGAAAAAAGTTAATTTCTTTGTGTCTCCAATTAACCGTAAAATTTTCATATATTGTTTCGCTTCTCCCACATTCATTTCGTAGGGATCTCTACCCTGCATGGCAAAATCAAAGGCGGCTTTGGGGAGGGCAATTTTTTCATGTTTAAAAGAAGAAGATTTTCCCAGGGAAGCATCCGCCGCTAATTTGTAGATCGTACCGTTAAAAAAATCCCATTTTTGTGATTCGTTATTCCAAGTCGCGTTATCCGATAAAACAATTTGTTCTAAGCTATTCCCTGTCCATTTTAAAATTGTTAAATCTTTCATTTTTTTGCCGTCAAAATGTTCGGCATAGACTAAACTTTTTAAGCGTCTTTCTTTGCTGCCATCGGGTAAAATCACTTCTTCAAAATCTGGATAAAAAATGTCTTTATTTTGCCAAAAAGGATGTTCTTCTTGGATAGAATTCACTAAAATAGAAGTGGCTTGATAATTGGCGGCGGGAACCACAAATTCAGTCACAGAAAAAGTTAGTCCCGTCACAACAATACTGAGAAATAAAGCGGGCGCAATAATACGATAAAGGCTAATTCCACACCCCCGCATGGCAATCAATTCACTATCACTACTCAGGCGACCATAGGTGATTAGGGTTGCTAACATTACTGCAATCGGCAAGGAATAGGCGACAAATTCAGGCACTTTTAAGAGGAGAATTTCTGCGGCCTGAAGTAGGGGTAAATGTTTATCGACAATTTTGTTGGCTAGGTCGGATAAATAGGCGATCGCGACTCCCAGGGTTGCAACTAATCCTACGCTAAAAAGAAAAGGAGGGAGCAACTGGGTCATGAGATAGCGGTCCATGATCGACAAAATAGAGCCATTTAGCCATAGTTGTCGTCGATAGAAGATGGGTTTGGGAAAAAACATAACCTGAGAATAAGGGAGGCACGATTCTATCGCCTATCAGAATAGGCCAAAATTCGTCAATTGAACATGGCTTGGTTAGAAATAGCACAAAACCGACTGCTTTTTGGGGTTAAACAGCCGGTTTACAAACGAGGAGTTAGGATGATTTTTCGCGTTAGCGGTCTAAAACTTCTTGGACTTGTCGTAGGGCCGCCGCACCGATATTAACAAGGGCCCAAACAGCCGCAATGATTAGGGGACTCAGAACGATCACAATACGCCAATCCATAGTTTAACCTCTCGGAATTTGTTTAGAAATTTAAGATTTTTTAATTATTCGTTATTTAATATATATAGCTTAATCTTGGCATCTTGTGAATCCAGGATCAATTCCTTTTCCTGCGTGAACCAGGGCCAGTTTGGCGTAATATTGGGCGTGATTGATTAATTCCTGGGCTTCTTCTTCGGAAACATCCCGTATTTTCTTGCCAGGAACTCCCATAATCAGCGATCGCGCCTCGACATCTTTAGTGACGACCGCTCCTGCTCCGATGATGCTACCTTCACCAATTCGTACCCCATTGAGGATAATTGCGCCAATGCCGATCAAACAGCCTTTTTCAATATATGCTCCATGAATGACCGCTCGATGACCAACGGTGACATATTCCCCTAAAAAAGTGACTTGACCTGGATCGCCGTGCAGTATGGCTCCATCCTGGACATTGCTATAGGCTCCAATTTCAATTTTTTCCACATCTCCCCGCACAACGGCACTGTACCAAATACTTACTCCCCTTGCGATCGCGACTTGTCCCATGACTGAGGCGGTAGGGGCAATAAAAGCGGCTTGGGAAAAATCGGGAAGACTAACCGTAAGATTGGGTTGATGAGGATCTAACATTGGAGTTGCAAATTAATTTTTGAGAAGTTTGAACAGAAAAGGCGATCGCTAAAGTCTTAAAGACTGACCCATTCAAAAATATCCAATTTTTTGTAGCGCGGGCATCTTGCCTGCTCAATCACAAGGACAGGCAGGATGCCTATCCCACAAGATAGATGTATTTTTGGGCATTCTCTTAGACAAATCTAAGAAGGGTTTAGATCCCCAAACTGGGCGCGATATTGGTTTAATAAAGCTTCCATTTCATCGGCGCGTTTTTTTTCCGCTTCTGCCCGTTGCCGCTCTTCTCTCAAGAGGACGTTAACTTCATGGTAGGAATGAAAGGGCGTACCATCGGGACAATAAATTTTTAATTCTTCTTCTGATTGATCAAAACGAATCCCCAAACAGGGACTGACCCAAGCGTGCATTTCTGGAATACTTTCTAGACTTCCATTTTCTCCCTTCAGCCACCCCTCTAATTGATCGCGATCGGGGTCATAAATGTAATATTCCATCACGCCATAACGGTCATAGAAGAGTAATTTTTTATCCATTTCCGTTTTACTGTTAGAAGGCGAAAGAATCTCAAAAACTACCTGGGGAGCAACATTTTCTTCTTCCCACTGTTTGTAGGAACCCCGATCGCCCTTGGGTCTGCCGAAAACCACGAGAACATCGGGAGCCGTCACAATATTAGAACGCCATTCAACGGGATACCAAAACAAATCGCCTGCCACAAAAACCTGGGGATCTTGGGCATAGAGCCAGTCTAGATTTTGCTCGATCACCAGAATCCAGCGAAATTGTTTAGTATTGTCTGCCATTGGTTTACCGTCGCTTTCGGGGTAATAAATTGTTGGTAATTGAGCGATCATGACGAGACTTTCCTCCTGATATTAGGATAGATTTTAACTTGTCAGTAGCATTTGAATACACAACCCATCCTATCATTTTTTACAATGCGTAACTCCTATCGATCTTAAAATTTAGGCGATCGCCTAATGCCGAATCCGTTATCCTAAAATAACAAAGAAAAATCATAAACTTCTCTATTTATTGAAAACTTATCAAGGAATACTGAGCTATGCCTACCCTAACCGACACCGACCTCAAAGAAATAAAAGATTTAATTACATCGGGGCTTAGTCGTCTTGATACTGAGATCACTGAAATAAAAATAGGGCAAGAAAGATTGTCAGGACAAATAATGACCCTAGATGAGAAAGTGTCAGGAACGAATAAACGACTAGATATTATCGAGAGTCGGGTTAATAGCTTAACAGGCTGGTTAATCGGTATCTTATTGGCATTTGTCGGAGGACTCTTGGGAATTTTAGGAAAGATTGCTTTTTTCCCTAATCCCTAAAATGGCAAATGGTGTCGGTAGGACAGGTGGATCTTATGAGTTTTAAAACCCAATCGGCTTTTATTTTTTGTGAACGCGATCACAACTTTGAGTCTTTTCCCTGAATATTAAATTACTCAAACAATCGAAAATAAGGATAACGTTTAGGGACACCAGGCTCTTTTTCGAGATCAAAATTAATCACATCCCAACAAGGAACATCCTTGGCTTCGGGACTAAATTCTACGGGCAACCCATAGAGACGGGGAATGGGATTTTCTTCATTGCCACGCCAGGAGGAATTCCGTTCTAGATAGGCATTGACCAACGCTCGATAACGCTCCGCAATCACCACTTTAGTCGCTCGATAACCCTCGGTATAAAGGCGGTCTACCTCATGGATTTCAAACCGAATGCCATCGGGATGGGTGTCTTGACGATACCATTCTCCCTTCCAAAAACGCCAATATCTGCCTGATTGGAGATGAACCAAATCCTTTGTCTCAGGATTCACTTCAAACGCGCCGTGACGATCGCAAAGATAGGTATCGGTCAAGGTCAATCCTGGAATCATCTGACGACAATGGGGACACTGAATTTCGGGGCCAAAAAAGGGATATTGCAAACCAAGATTCATGATTTTACTAACGAGTTGCGTCTTTGCCGTTCTTTGTGCATATATTATATCGATTTAGTTTGAGGAGATTCGGGCGATCGCCTGGACAAGATGGATTTGAGCAAGTAAATTAAACCCCGTCTAGTTTGAGAACTAAAGTTTACCGCCCCCCTGCCCCCAACTTTGGGGGAGTTTGCAACCTGTCTGAGTTCAAAGTCCCCCAGAATTGGGGGATTTAGGGGGCGATCTTCAAAACTACGAGTTCGATTTAGACGCGGTTTAGTGAGCTTTTTTCTCTAAAAGTGGCGATAATCTCTGCCAAGCTCCGATAAAGCGTCCCTGCATGACCAAAGCAATTCCTTTCAGGGCGTTAATTTCTAAATTATCAGGAGCTAATTTTAAAGCGGGTTCTAGGGCAATTTCCGCCTCTTTTCCTTGCCAATCGTAGAGATAAACAAAGGCTAAATAGGCGTGGGAGTAGGGATTTTGGGGATCGAGTTTGACCAAGGATTGCAATGACGCGATCGCCGCTTGGGGATTTTGTTGTAAGACTCTGGCGAGAACCTGAGCATACGTCCAATCAAGAGAATTTTGGGATTTTTTCTGAAGACGATAACCAAGAGAAACATCCACTTGTTTGAGATAATCTTGACTTGGATCATAAACGTTAAGTCTGTCCACCTGTCGAAAAACAGGATCTAATCCCTTGACTCCCTTGGGTAAATTTAATGCTAGTTGTCGCAATTGGGTTACAAAATCCAGGTTAGCCGAGGATAATTGAGGAGTGTTATTATCCAGGGTAATCGTAAATTTTGGAACCGTAATCTCTTCCGTTTTTCCTGTTTGATAATCTAAAAAAGTTGCTTTTAATTCGTATTCTCCCTCTGGTAAATCGCCTGTCGGTAACATCGCGGTAGATTCAATTACTTGTAAAACTTGATTTTTATCCGCATCCTTTGGACTTATTAAGGAACCTAACCCAATGGCATGATCATGAATCCAAAAAGCATCAGGATTCGTCCGCGATCGCCAGGTTAACAAAACTAAACCAGAGGTTAATTTTTCCCAAGAACCAGACCATTGATAATTAATACTAACAGGTCTTTCTCCCGCAATTTTATCTGCCACACTCACTAAGTCTAAATGAATATTATCTAAGCGTTTATTGAGAGGAAGAACTGCAACAGATGGATTATTACGATGGTAAAGTTCTAGGATATTTTTATCAGGCAATGACCAATTTTTAATTAATTGAAAACTAGAATCACTTACCAAGGTTTTAGCAAAAGCTAATTGAGGTTCTCTAGCAAATCCATTGTCTCCTGTTTGGGTGATAAACCAATCAAAATTTTGGCTATCTTCCGCGACAGTTTCTGGGGTATTTCCGAGTTCTCTACCATAAACCTGAAAATTCCTTAAGGCTCCAAAATAATTGAGAGTGTTATGATTAACGGAACTAGTATTGGGAATGACTCCTAAGTTAGCAATTTGATAGGGTGTTGTTTGAATTGTTTTTTCGATGAGTTCTGCGTTAGGAACAGGTGTTCCCAAATAGGGACGAAATAAAACCCCTGGACTCATGGCTAAGGTCAATTGATCACTATTCGGAATCGGGAATAGGTTCATGATCATCACCACAAACGCGATCGCCAACGTTCCCCAGCGTACAAACTGCCAACGTCCCCGCCAAAGCGTTAAACAATAGGCTAAAAAGATACCTAAAATTGGTAAATAGGGAATAATATAACGACTATCTTTGTTATATAGGGCCGAACAAATGATGTAGGTACTGACGAAAAATACACTTAACCAAATAATACCAGGAAAGGCTTTTTTAGCGTCAATTAATAATCCCCTGTTGGGAAAACGTCCTAATAAATGTAACAATAAACCGACTAAAGGCACAATTAATAAAACCCAGGAAGCCGCTAGGGGCAAATCCTTTCCGTAATAAGTCCAAGCCGCTAGAGTATTAACCGCAGGATCACCTTCTAAAGCGGCAGGAGTGGCATTAGAATTTTGGACTGTACTAAAGAGATAAATCCAATTTGTTCGATACCAGGGAAACCAAATAAAAATAGATAGAATAAAACCAACTAAAAGCTGTAAAAATCTTTCCCATTGTCGCTTAAATAAATAACTAATTTTTAACCAGGCAACGGGGCCAACTAAATAAAATAAAATACTTTGTTTCGTAAATAATCCTAAACCAAAACAGAGTCCAAATAGAATTGCGTAAAGCCATTGTTCTCGTTGATTTTTAGCAGTTTTCCAGAGAGTTAAACAAGCAAAACAGGCGATCGCTAATACTAATAACGGCGTATCTAATAAAAATTGCAATCGGGTTTGATAAAGTCGGGGAAACAATACCGAAAAAGCCGCTCCCCAGAGGCCAATTTCTGCATTAAATAGAGTTTTTCCAATAATATAAACCGAAAAAATCAAAACCGCACTATAGAGAAAATTAGCCAATAATGCCTGATCATCGCCCGCTCCCCAAATTTGTTGAAAAGGAACACTTACTAGATAAGTTAAAGGGGGATATTTCGTTGATAACATCCAAAATTGTCGCCACCATTCTCCATTTAAAAAATCAGGATTTTGTAATGCTCTTAAATATTCCAGTGAATAAGTCAGATGATTACTCTGATCCCAGGCAGGAACGGATTGATCCAAGCCCAACCAGAGGTGATCGCAGAAATTACTAACCAACCAAATGATTGCTAGAATAATCCCTATTTTGGGTTTTGTAATCTCTGTTTGTGATTCTTTGATATTTATCATTAAATTAAGGGTTTTAATATAAAGATGCTAACGAATAGTAGTAATTAAGAAATAATGTCAGGATGAAATCCAGGACATCCCAAGACACGACTAAGAGTCGCTTTTGGACTAAGCATCATTACTCATTGTAGAACTGGGATGCTTTCGGTGCGATGGGGATGATTTTACCTCCTGCGATGTCGCAGACACAATTTGCGATCGCCGAACGGTTGTCGAAGGTAATTCTCCAAAGCGTTTTTGATAACTCTGACTACATCTTCCCAGATGCCCAAACTGATATTTGAGCATCAAATCCGTAATTCTTAACAGTGGCATTTCCTGGTTTAATTCCTGATATAAGGCATCCAATCGGGCTTGTTTCAGAAATTGAAGCGGTGAACAGTCGCAATGTCTCGCAAAAGAGCGTTCCAAAGAGCGTCCACTCACCCCGATCGCCGAAGCAATATCCCCTAAACTAATCGGTTTTTGTAAATTTGCCCTCATAAATTCCTTGGCTAGATGGACTTGGCGATCGCCGACCATTCGCTCGTTTTTTTGAAGAGAGACAGAATAATTATGGGAATGATATTGCAATAATCCCGTCAGGAAAGTTTGCTCTAATTGGGGTAAAAATAGAGAATTATTGGCCGTCGCTTGCCAGGCAAACAGAATTAATTCTTTCAAGCTATGACCAAAGGTCGTCGTCAGATCAATTTCGGGTTGAAAAGTAATTAATGAATTGATAGATTTATCCGATAAATTGGCGAGTTCTTGGTGTAATTTTTGGCGAGGAATACAGATAGAAATACCTTGCCCGACAGAACTAATTTGACCCATTAAGTGTAGCTGGGGAGTAAATAAATGGGCTGTTTTAATTGAGGAGAATATTGGCTCAGACTGGTTGATTTTTTCCTGAATTATTCCCTCCAAAGGAAGATAAAAAACATACAGATCATCGGGTTGATATCGGATTAGTTTTTGCGCTCCTTGCCACTGTAAATAAATCATTGTTGATTGATTGAAATTTGCATGGTAATAACGGGTTAAAAAGTGAGAATGGGGTTCTAAAAATTCACTTTTACAAGGGCCAATTAACTGTGCCAACATCGCCTCTGCTTCTTCGTAGTTATTACTTTCAAGTAGAGGCGTTTTATCTAGAGGGAACAATAATTTATGATTCATTTACAAACATAAGCGGGGCGAAAAGCAACCAAACCCAAAACTGAATATAGCAAGTTATACTACCTTTTATCCAAAAAACGACAACCTAGCTCTAAAATTGTCGCCAATTGGATAGCTGTCAACTGATAAAACCTATAGAGTTATAGCTATAGGGTTTGCATTGTACTCAGGACTTTGGGTCTAACCCGATTTGCGAAAAAAAGGAGACATAATCATGAAAAAAACAATCCCAGGAATGATCGCAACCTTCTTACTAGCCTCGGTTGGTTTTGTGCTTGCAACTCAGCCTGCCTCGGCGGAAACCATCAACGGGATGGTACAGAAGGGAGGGTCAAATTGCAAAATGAAAGCGGTAGAGCAGTTTAGTGTTCCCATGTCGGACGTTAGTGTTTCCTTGGGAGAGACTTTTAAGGAATCCATTGACAAGGGAGACATTGATTTAAAGGATATCAAAAAAAATGGCTTATCTTTTAATTGGGTCGTTACCAGGGATGGCCAAAAAACTCAAGGGTATTGCAATACCGACGGAAAAGGAAAGATCACTGAGTTTAAGCAGTAATTTTCTGCTTTTTTAAACTTAAAATATAGTATGGGAAGAGAATGCAACTAAAAACTCATCCCATTTTTTTTAAATTGTGTGAGGAGCGAATGAATGAAAAACTTAGTCATAAAAGCTTTAGAAATACTTCCCCTAATATTAGGTGCGATGGGGATGATTTTACCTCCTGCGATGTCGCAGACACAAGCGATCACGAATGAATTATCGCCCCGAACACTTGAAGTTCTACCTAAAAATGATAGTTCTGAGACAACTTTATCAACATCTGAAGTTGATCCCGCCGCGAGTGAAGTGTTGCAGCAAATTCAGCGAGTCAGACAACCCAAAGGGTTTCAAGCATCAACCAACAATAATGCTATGTCTCAGGTGACAGATGTAAACCAATTGCGGGACGTGGAACCGACGGCTTGGGCCTACGAAGCTCTTAAAAGTTTAGTGGAACGCTACGGTTGTATTGTAGGTTATCCCGATCGCACCTTTAGGGGAAATCGCGCCCTATCTCGTTGGGAATTTGCCGCAGGCTTAAATGCCTGTATGAATACCGTTGAACGCCTGCTCCAGGAAAACGTGGCAGTGTTACGGGAAGATTTAGATAAATTAAAACGTTTAGCGCAGGATTTTCAAGCAGAATTAGTAGCGATGGGAGCGAGGGTAGATAATCTCGAAAGTCGGGTTTCCTATCTCGAAGATCATCAATTTTCAACTACGACTAAATTATTTGGCGCGGCCACAATGTATGTGGCAGGGGCGGCAGGAAATAGAACAGCAACGAGTAATATTATTACGGATCAAGGAATTAAAACTCTTCGTCCTGCGGCCCAGATCCAACGTCAGGCAACCCTTCAATATTCCAGTTTATTATCTTTAACGACAAGTTTCAGTGGAACTGATAGTTTATCGGTAGATTTGTGGACAAGTAATTTAACGCCTTTTAGTTCTTCCATCGCTGGTTTTACGCCTAATGTGACGGGAACTAATATGAGTAGGTTATCCTTTGATGCCCCGCCTTACAATAATAGTTTAGCGATCGCGGATTTGATTTATAAATTCCGTCCCTTTGAGAATCTTTCCGTTTTTATTGATGCCGTTGGCGGAGAAGTTTCAGGGGAATTACTAACCTCAACTCAACCCTTTGCAACCTTTGCACCCTATACGGTTTCCATTAGTCGTTTTGGTCGTTTTGATCCCATTTATTATCAAACCCTAGCCCGTCCAGGGATTGCCGCTAACTACAAATTTAACGATCAATTATCTTTCGGGGCAGGATTCTATGGCGACTTTGACAGTGGCAATCCTCAAACAGGTTTCTTTAATGGCGGTAATGCCGCGATCGCCCAATTAGCCTATTTTCCCACCGACACTCTCGGCATAACCCTGGTTTACGTCCGTTCCTATAATCCTGCGGGGCCAGGCGTTGCCGTATCGGGTCAGACGGGCAGTTTGTATGCAGATCAACCCTTTGGAACCAGTTTTATTCCGCCAGGAACCTTTGGCAATTCAGGCCCTGCCCCTGCTTCCATTGCCACTTCTGCTGATCATGCAACTTTTGGCTTTGGTTGGCGAGCGTTACCTGAATTAGCCTTTACAGGAGATATTGGTTTTGCCTTTGCCCATGCGGAACAACCAAACCCTGCTTTTAACGTTAATCGGGGAGATAGTGCCACTATTTTTGAATGGAATTTTGGTCTATCTTTAATTGATTTATTTGGGCAAGGAAATGTCGGTTCTTTGATGGTAGGAAATCCCTATCGCGTTATTAGTCAAGGTAGTAGTGGATTGCGACCTGAAGGAGATACGGCTTGGCATATTGAAGCCGC
>Ga0209598_10003452_pt1 | contig 11919 bp, 8 predicted proteins | sample M_140807_EF_Meta_FD_187317 | JGI IMG/M metagenome (GOLD analysis project Ga0209598, IMG submission 187317) | Freshwater microbial communities from Lake Montjoie, Canada to study carbon cycling - M_140807_EF_MetaG (SPAdes) (version 2) | ecosystem: Environmental > Aquatic > Freshwater > Lake... | reverse complement strand
CGGAGGGATGATGAATCTCGACAGCCTGCACTGGGATCAAGTTCGGGATCAAGTTCGGGATCAAGTTCGGGATCAAGTTCGGGATCAAGTTCGGGATCCAGTCCCGGATCCGGTCCAGGATGCCGTGGGGCGGTGATCCGTCGCCTCACGGCCCCGGTGTGTTGGCTGCGGCGGTCGTGGCGGCCGGTGGAGTGACCACCGGCGCCGGTCCGACCGGTTGCCAACGCCCCGTGAGGAATTGGCTCCCCTCAGAGCCTGCCGCCGTAAGGCGAACCCGCACCGCCCCCTCGGTGCGCAGCACCCGGGCCGGCCTGTCGGCGCCGGCAGCCGTTGCATAGGCCCGGCGCACCTCCTCGAAGCGCGGCCCCGCCGCGCCGCTGACGATCACCCAAGCCGGCGCCGTCGCCCGCGCCAAGGCCGGGGGGAGGCTGGCGAGGCTGCCATGATGGGGGGCGATAAGGAGATCACACGGCCCGGGATCGGCGGCGACGAACCGGTCGAGCGCCCCCCCTTCGAGATCGCCTGTGAGCAGGACCCGGCGCCCCGCCGACTCGACCGCCACGACGAGGCTCGTCTCGTTGTCGGCGGGGGCCGGCCCTGCACCGCCCCCCGGGCGCGGATGGAGGACTCGCACCCGACAGAGGGGATCGAAGGGGATCTCGTCCCCGGCGGAGACCGCCGACACCGGAACACGCGCGGCGGCGATCCGCGCGAGAACCTCGGCGACCGCCGGTGCCGGGCTGGCCAGGAAGGCTTCGGGAACGACGACGCGGCCGACGTCGAAGCGTTCGAGAAGGTCGGGCACTCCGTTGAAATGATCGGTGTCGGCATGGGAGATGACGAGGGTGTCGATCCGGCCGATCCCCTCGCTCCAGAGGAGCGCCGAAAGACCGCGCCCCGCCGCCACGCCGGCGCCGAGTCTCCCGGCGTCGTAGACCAGACAGCGTCCGGCGGGCCCGCGCACGACCAGGCCGCAGCCATGCCCCATCGCCGCAGCGATCACGTCGAGGCCCGGGGCCGGGCCGACCGCGACCAGGCCGACAGCGAGGCCGACCGCAGCCCACATTCCCGCCGCACAGGCCCAGACCGAGGGGCGCGCCAGCCTGGCTCCGGTGAGAAGGAGGAGCATCGCCACGAGCCCGGCATACCACCCCACCGTCCACCACACCGGCGGCCCCGCCACCCAATGGAAGGCCCCGGGGATCCGCGCGGTGAGATCGACCGCGATCTCGATCGCAGCCAGAGCTGCGTCACAGACCGCCCCCCCGGCAGCGGCGATCGGCCAGCAGACCGGTGCGGCGAGAAGACAGAGGAATCCCCCCATCATCGCCACGCCAACCAGCGGCGCGATGAGGGGATTGAGGAGCAGACCGGCCGGACTGAAGACATGGAAGTGGGCGGCCACCAACGGCGCTGTCGCCAGCCAGACGGCGAACCCGATGAGGAGGGCATCGAAGGCTGCGCGCGCCTGCCGCCGGATCGACCGGTGCAACGGCGAGCGGGAGCGGTCGATGAGCCGCTCGATCGGGTCGTCGTCGCGCCGCCCGGCGCCGACCGCCGTCGCCGCGCCGATGAGGACGGCGGTGGAGAGGAACGACAACTGGCTGCCGATGCGGAGGATCTCCGGCGGGTGCCAGGCGAGGACGACGATCGCCACCGCGGCAAGGGCGTTGAGGCCGGCGGCACGACGACCGCAGACGGCGCCGAGGCAGGCCAACCAGACCAGGAGCGTCGCGCGGAGCACCGGGGTCTCGCCGCCAACGAGGATCATGTAGAGCCCCGTCGCCACCGCCACGAGGAGGAGCGCGGCAGTCCGCGGCAGCCGCAGGAGCCTGGCGACGGCGAACAGGCCGGCCGCGAGGAGCGCGACATGGAGCCCCGAGATCGAGAGGATATGAACCGTCCCGGTGACCATGAACGATTCGGTCATCTCCGGCATCAGTGTCTCGCGCGTACCGAGGAGGAGCGCTGCGGCAAGGGGGCCGCGCTCCGCCGAGAGGTGCGCCCGCAGCGATGCCGCCCCGCGCTCGCGGACCTCCTCGAGGACCGCCGCGAGCGTCGGCCAGCCCCCCGCCGTCAGCCGCTCGATCGCCCCGGCCCCCTCGACCCGGATCACCGACAAGGCGCGTTCCTGTCGGGCGCGGGCGCGCTGGTCGAACTCGCCGGGATTGCCGGGCTGACCGGGGCGCAGCGCCCGCCCCCAGACGCGGCAACGCTCCCCGGCGCCGAGCCGTGGCGGCGGGCCATCGATGACGAGCACCGCCCGGCCGGAGCAGGGGCGCCACGTTTCCCCGTCGCGCACGGCCGTGATCACGAACTGGCAGTCGCTCGACGGCGGGCGCCCGCCGCCTCGGAGCGGATCGGTCGAGCGGGCGAGCGGGCGCGGTGCCGCGACCAGCCTTCCCTCGACGGCCACCGGCAGGGGCCGGTCGGAGAGGCTCCAGGCGAGGTCATCGGCGGCGAACCACCGCCATCGGGCCGTGCCCCAGGCTGCTCCGGCGGCGGCGATCGCCACGAGGAGGAGAGAGGCGGCCATCCCCGGACGCCGCCCGATCGTCCCCCCCCAGCCGCCGAGGGCGATGACGGCCGCGGCCCAGCAGACGGTCGCCGGCAGGGGGAGGAGGAGCGCGGCACCGATGCCTGCCACGAGCGCGGCGGCGCCGACCACCAGCGGCCGGGAGGGAAGGGGATCACGACGGCGATAGCCCCCCGCAAAAGCCGAACGCCATCGGGCCAGGGCCTGACGGAGCCATGCCGACACGTCGGTCATCCCGCCTGGCAACGAACGCATCCCTCGACACCCCCCGACTTCCAGAAAGCCGTCTCCCGGCACCCACGTTCGACGGCGTGGTGCTCCGCTGGACAAATGTCCTACCGTCGCGCGGAGAGGGATGCAACGCCCCGCCGGGAACGCCGCGGGGCGCTTCAGCCCTTCCGGGCCTGGACGATCCTGGGGAGGCCGGCGATGTCGGTGAGCGTCGGGGCGGGGATGAGCCCGGAGTGGCGGCGGATCAGCGCTTCGGCCGCCGCAGCGGTCGACGGGCCGATTTCCACCAACAGCCATCCCCCCGGCACCAAACGGCTCTCGGCCGCCGCGACGAGGCGCTCGACCACCTCGACCCCGGTCGGCCCCGCGACGAGGGCCCCCTTCGGCTCGTGGTCACGGACATCGCGGGGGAGCCCGGCGAGCTCGTCCTCGCGGACATACGGCGGATTGCTGACGATGCAGTCGAAGGGGCCCGCAGCAGCCGGGGCGTCGAGGAGATCGCAGGCGAGCAGTTCGATCCGACCGTCGAGCCCGTGAAGGGCGACGTTTCCCCGGGCGACGTCGAGGGCGTCGCCCGAGATGTCGGTGGCGACCACGCGGGCCTTGGGGAGATGCTTGGCCAGCGCCACCGCGATCGCGCCCGAGCCGGTCCCGACGTCGGCGATCCGTGGAGACTCGAGAGGGCGGCACAGATCGATGGCGCGGACCACGAGCCCCTCGGTCTCCGGGCGGGGAATGAGCACCGCGGGGGAAACGGCCAGCGCCAGCGAGAAGAATTCCCGACTGCCGACCAGGTAGGCAACAGGCTCCCCCTCCCCGCGCCGCTTGACCAGTCCGCGGAACCGGGCCCGCCCGGCCTCGTCGACCGGCTCGCCAAAGGCGGTGTAAAGCGCGATCCGTGGACAGCCACGGACATGGGCGAGGAGCACCTCGGCGTCGAGCCGGGGGGAATCGCTCCCCTTTCCAGCGAGCCACTCGGTTGTCCAGGTGAGCAGGCGCCCCACGGTCCACACGTCATCGGTCATGGTCAGGCCTCCGCTCCGATCAGGGTGTCGCCGGCTTCGCGGAGCGTTCCATGTCGGCCCGGCGCTGTTGTCGGGCGTGCTCCTCAATCGCTTGTATCACCATCGCGAGGCGGCCAGACATCACCTGATCGAGCGTGAAGCTCTCGTTGATCCGATGATCCGTCACCCGGTTCTGCGGGAAATTGTAGGTCCGAATCCGCTGGCTCCGGTCTCCGGAGCCGACGAGCGTGCGCCGCTCGCTGGCCCGCTTCTCGTGCTCGATGCTGCGGCGCAGTTCGTAGAGCCGGGCCTTCAGAACCCGCATCGCCTTGGCGAGGTTCTTGTGCTGGCTTTTTTCGTCCTGGCATTGGACGACGAGGCCCGTTTCGAGATGCGTGAGGCGGACCGCGGAGGCGGTTTTATTGACATGCTGCCCGCCGGGACCACTCGCACAGAACAGGTCTTTGCGGTATTCGTCGGGGCCGATCGTCACCTCGACATCCTCCGGCTCAGGGAGCACCGCCACGGTCGCCGCCGAGGTGTGGATCCGCCCCTTCGTCTCGGTGTCGGGGACACGCTGCACCCGGTGGCCTCCACTCTCCCATTGGAGGCAGCGGAAGATCGCGTCGCCCGAGAGCCCCAGGATGAGATCCTTGAAGCCCCCGAGCTCCGTCGGGCTGGCGTCGAGAACCTCGACCTGCCATCCCTGTTCGGTGGCGTGGCGCCGGTACATCTCGTAGAGATCGCGGACGAACAGCGCCGCCTCATCCCCGCCGGTGCCGGCACGGAGCTCCATGACACAGCGGCCACGATCGGCATCGCCGTCGTCGGAGGAGAGGTCGAGGAGCTCGTCCCACTCCTGATCGCGCCGGGCCCGCAGCTCGGGAAGCTCGGCCTCGGCCAGCCCCTTGAGCTCGAGGTCATTCCCGCGGCACAACGTGTCGAGGTCGGCGATCTGCCGCTCGAGATCGACGAATCCCCGGTAGCGCCGCGCCAGTCGGGCGAGCGATCCGTGCTCACGGGCGACCGCGGCCAACCGCTGCGGCTGGGCCATGACTGCGGGATCGATCAAGTCTCGCTCGAGTTCCTCGAACCGGGCGAGCTTCGCTTCGAGCTGGTCGCGCATCGTCCGGGGAGCCTCGATCCGTCGGCAGAGCGCTTACGCGCGGGAAAGCCGGATCCCCCCGGAAAGGTCGCTCCCACAGGAGATGCCGGAGAAGATCCCGGACGGGCCGCCGTCAGGACGCCGGCTCGGTGGTGGGGACGGCAGCGACGGGCTTCTTCCCCTTCTTGAGGCTCGCATAGCCGGCCTCGGCAAACTTCGATTTGAACTTCTCGATCCGACCGGCCGTGTCGACGAACTTCAGCTTCCCCGTGAAGAACGGATGGCAGACATTGCAGATGTCGACCTTCAACTCGGGCATCGTGCTCCGCGTCCGGAAGGTGTTGCCGCAGCCGCAGCGGACCACGGTCTCGATGTAACGGGGGTGGATGTCGTCTTTCATGGCTTGACTCGGGGCGGGACCCGGATGGAACCGGGCTCAGGAGCGGGGGCATCAGTGAGAAGCCACTCAATGTAGCCGCTGCCGTCCCGCCCCGCAACGGATCCTCCTCGCTCCCCGGCTCACGGCCCCCCAGGGGCGAGTCGGTCGGCAAGGAGCCGGCTGCCGAAGCGCTGCGGCGAGGCATCTTCGCGGAGAAGTCGGGCGGCCTCCTCCCGCTCCCCGAGGGCAAGCCTGGCCCGGGCCAGATTGACCCGTGCGGCATCGGACCAGATCCCCTCGGGATTCGCCCGGAGCGTCATCCTGTCGAGATAGTCGATGGCCGTGTCGTATTCCTCCTCGGCGAGCGTCAGTACCCCGAGCCAATACGTGGCGTCCCCCTTCAATTCGTCATACATCCGCTTCGCCTGCTCGGCCTGCGGCGGCGGCAGTCCACGGAGCATCTCGGTGATCACGGCATTGCCGGGACGCGCGGCCAGATAGGCCATCTTCGCCCCGTCGGGGCCGTCGAGGACGCCGCGGAACTCGCGCAGGCGGGCGGCGTAGAGCGGCCGGAACGACCGCGCCTGGCGGTCGGCATCGGCCTGCTCGATTGCCATTCCCATCACCCCCAACTCCCTGCCGAGCGCCGCATCGACCCCCTGCCGGGGCGCGCGGCGACGGTCGAGCGTCTCCCAGGGGAACTCCCAGAGCAGGGCACGCGGCCCGCCCGCCGCCGCGCTGGTCGACGCCAGGGGAGCGGCGGCCTCGGAGGCTGGGGAAGACGCCGTCGCCGGGAGGGCGGCCAGGGCCCGGGCGGCGACTTTTCCGGCATGAATGGCCAGGTCGACACGGCGGGCTCCGGCGAGTTGCCGGTCGAGGAGATGCATCCGCCGAGACAGGCTCCAAGGCGAGGCGGGGACGAGCACCGTCAGCCGCCCCATGTCGGGCGCCTGGACGGGGTAGGGGCGGTCGGGGAGCGACATCGCGGCAAGGATTGTCGGATCCCCCGCCGCTTGCCGGGCCGTGGCCACCCCCTTGCCCTCTGGCCCCGGGACCGGAAGGCCATACCCCGGATCAAAGAGGTAGGCCTCCTCCCCACACAGCACAGCCGGGATCCAGGGCCGCAGGCTGCCGGCCTCCGCATCGCCAGTCGCGAGCATGACGCCGTCGAGCCCAGCGTGACGGACCAGTTCGAGGAACACCCATGCCCGCTGGGGAGCGCTGGCCCGACCGGCGAGGAGGATCTCCCCCAGCGAGAACCACCGTGTGCCGGGATTGGCATCAGAGGGAACCATCGGCGGGTCGCTCGTGGCGGCCAACGAGCGGATCGTCCAGTCAAACATCGCCCGAGCGACGGCGAGATCTTCGATCGCATCCCCCCGGGCGCTGGCGGCCACGTCGGCCAGCCAGCGTTGGTCGCGGAGGGCGAGGACGTCGGCGGTGGCGTCGAACGCCAAATCGCCGATCCCCTTGGTCACCCCTTCCCCGCGGAGGCGTTCGGGGAGTGTCTCGAGGAGCGGGTCGAGTTGCCATTCGTCGATCGCTCCCGCTCCAACCACCGCATGGCTCCATTGGTTGAGCCGGTCAAACACCTGCGGGAAGGCAACCGCCTCCTCGTAGGTCTCCAGGTTGCCGAGGACATCCATCGCCCCTTCGAGGAGCTTGTCGCGGACTTCCCGCGACATCGTCTGGCCCACCGCGGCGCTCCCGGGCGCCGGCGCTGCGGGGCCGGCCGCCTGCGCGGATGACCGGGGGGCGGCTTGGCCGGTCGGTCGGCCGCGTGCCGCGCGGGGCCCACAGCCGGCCACCATCAACGTCACGAGCACCACACCCCAACGGGCCACCGGGCCAGGGGACTGCGACCACGAACCTGACCGGCAGGGGCGGGGAGGAATCATGCTTCGCCCTCCGCTTCCCCGGCCAGCCGGGCTTCATGGATCCGCAGCACCCGCTCCAGAACGCCGCGGAGACGGTCGAGCGGGACCATGTTCGGCCCGTCGCTCGGGCTCGAATCGGGATCAGGGTGGGTTTCGAGGAACAGTCCGTCGACCCCGACCGCGACGGCGGCTCTGGCGAGGGGCTCGACGAGCGTCCGGTCGCCCCCTGTGGCATCCCCCAGGCTCGACGGTTGCTGCACGGAATGGGTGGCGTCGAAGATCACCGGCACGCCGAAGCGACGCATCACCGGCAGACCTGTGAAGTCGTTGACGAGCCGCCCGTAGCCGAAAAACGTTCCCCGTTCACAGAGCATGATGTCCTGGCATCCACCGGCGAGCAGTTTGGCGACGGCGTGTTTCATGTCGCCGGGAGCGACGAACTGTCCTTTTTTGACATTCACTGCCCGCCCCGTGGCGGCCGCAGCGAGGAGGAGATCGGTCTGACGGCAGAGGAAGGCAGGAATCTGGATCAGGTCACAAACCGCACCGATCGCCGCGGCCTGATCGGGGAGGTGCATGTCGGTCGTCACCGGGAGCCCGGTCGCCGCCCGCACCTTGTCGAGGATGGCGAGGCCTTCGTCGAGCCCGGGGCCGCGGAAGGCCCCGGCGCTGGTCCGGTTCGCCTTGTCGAAAGACGCCTTGAAAACGGCCCGGATCGGGAGCGCTGCGGCGGTGGCGGCGAGCGATTCCGCGACCTGGAGACAGAGGCGCTCGTTCTCCATCACGCACGGCCCGGCGATCACCAAGAGCGGCTGCCCCGGACCGCACCGGTGAGGCCCGACATGGGCAGGAAGGCGGGGGATCACGGGCGGCTCCGCGGCGTCGCGACAGGGGGAAACGCCTTCCTCCGGCAGGACTGGAGCCGGGGAGGGCGACGGTCTGTGCATCATACCGAATGCCGTCGCGACCAACTCCACAGCCGTCGCCGCCGCGATCTGCAACGCACCGGCGCAGAATGCGTCACAGCAGCGGCCGATCGATCGCGCCACCCTCGGCATCGGCCGGCCGGCGGCGCGGGGGGGCGGCTTCCGCATCTGCCGCCCGGAGGGCTGAAAAAAACGACCGCACGCTGTTCCCTACCCGTTTCTAGAACCCATCGAGTCAAAATTCGACGCCGCCGCCAACTTCGGCACGCCATCTGCAATTCTGGATTCTCGTCGGACGGCTCCCACCGCCCGGCACAACCCACACATGAGGTGGGGCCTCTGGCTTACTCCGGGCGTGCGGTCGCCTTGCCCCTGACCCGCACTCCCATGGCGGGATGCTCCTGCCGGGTCGGAGGCCCCACCTTTTTTCTTTGGCTGAATCCACGTCCACGAAGCCATCCGTGGCCGCGTGGAAAACCTCCGGTTTTCTCCAGTGCGCTGCACTCGCGACCGGATCGTGCGGTCGGGCCGGCCGGGCATCCAGCGCCGGCGGGCGGAATACCCGGTGGCAGCCATTTTCCCGGACGACCCTTGACGGTGCCCCGGTCCCTGCGCTAATTTTCGGGGTTCCGACTGACGCGAATCGCCTTGGGCGGATCGCTTCGCCGGGGCGCCGGTGGGCCGTGGGGCCCGCGGCATCCGGGTGGGAACTGCTGCGATCCGTCCCCGGGGAGGGTCGCGGCGATCACTGCCCGGCAGGACCACAGGCCAGCGTAGCTTCAATTGGCAGAGCACCGCATTCGTAATGCGGGGGTTGCGGGTTCGACTCCCGCCGCTGGCTTTTTCCCCTTCTTCCGCTGAAAGGCCGATATGCCCGCCACCGTCGACGTCCGCGATCTGTTCACCGGTACCGGCTCGTTCGGCCCGAACGAAATCGCCGGTTTGATCGGGCTTCTCGGCAGTGATCCGGCCACCCACCGGGATCTCCGCGGGGCCATCAAGGAGCTCGACGGGCAGGAGGAGCGGAGTCCGGCATCGAGCGTCCGTCTCGGTGTGGGGCAATACCTCCTCGGTCGCTGGAAGGACGCGATCCAGACCCTGAAGTCGGCAGACGGTGGCGCGGTCGCGCACTACTACCAGGCTCGGTCGCTTCTCGCGCTGGCGATGGCGGGCGATCACTCCCCCGACCTCCTCACGCGCGCTACTGATGCGTTCGCGGCCGCCCAAAAGGGGGGCTACGATATCACCGCCTGCGCCGTGGGAGTATCCGAGGCGAAGCGTCTTGCCGGCCATTCGAAAGAGGCCGAGACGTCCCTTGCCAAACTCGGCCCGGCCGCGGAATTCTCCGCTGATTTCTGGGCCCAGAAGGCAACGATTGCGGCCGATCTCGGCCTCCCGCTGGCCGACACGATGGTCGCGCTGGAGAAGGCGCTCGCCCTCGATCCGGGGCATCCCGCCGCCCTGTTCGCGATGGGGGTGATCAACGACCGGGTCGGCAACGACGACGAGGCCAAGGCCTGCTACGAGCGGGCCGTGCAGCGGTATCCGGCGTCGGTCGGGGCGCTGATGAACCTCGGCATCCTCTACGAGGACCGCGACGACTTCGTCAACGCCCAGCAGTGCTACAAGCGGATCCTCCAGGTCTATCCCGATCACCCCCGGGCCCGGTTGTTTCTCAAGGATTCGTCCGCCTCCGGCAACCTCCAACTCGACGATCAGGATCAGAAGCAGCGGGATCGTCTCGATCATGTTCTCGCCCTCCCCGTCAGCGATTTCGAACTCTCGGTGCGGAGCCGGAACTGCCTCCAGAAGATGGGGATTGCGACCCTCGGCGATCTTGCCCGCACGACCGAGGCCGAGATCCTCGAGAGCAAGAACTTCGGCGAAACGAGCCTGGTCGAAATCAAGGAGATGCTGGCCACGAAGGGGCTGACCCTCGGCCAGTTGGCGACGGCGGTGGCGACCGAGGAGACGGTGTACGAACCAGAGGCCCCGTCGGCGGATGATCAGGAGGTCCATTCCCTCCCGATCACTGATCTGTCTCTCTCCGTGCGGGCCCGGAAGTGCACGACGAAACTGGGGATCGGCACCATTGGCGAACTGATCCGCCGAACGGCCGAGGATCTCATGGAGTGCAAGAACTTCGGCGTCACGAGCCTGAATGAGGTCCGTGAGAAACTCACTGAGCGGGGGCTCAAGCTCCGCGGCGACTGATCGCTTGGGTCGGCGTCGCCCCCCTCTCGAGAGCGATCTGAAACGCCGGTGGGCGGTGGTGTGGACCAATCACGGTCCTGGTCTGTCCGGGAAAATCGTGACGCCGCCGAGGGACGACTTTCGGCCGATCGACGCGAAAAACACCCCTTAAGGGGGGATCTTCATTTGCGTCAACGCCCCGTCGTCGGTACCGTGGAGTGGTTGGACATCGACCATTTCCCGGGGAAAATCCGTGACAGCCGCGAGTCTGAAGCAGAAGCCGGTTCGTGATCTGGCCCGCTTGGCCAAGCAGCATGGTGTGGCCGGCTGGCACGCCATGAGGAAGGACCAACTGATCCGCGCGCTGGTGCGCAAGGCCCGGGCCCGTCAACCGGTTCCGGCCGCGGCGATGCGCCCGAAAGTCGCGCCGACCCGTCCCACGCCCGCCGAAACGGTGCCGGCCCGGGACGAAGCCGTGGCGCTGCGGATCCAAGAGGCCAGGGAGCGGATCGCCAAGGCGAAGATGCTCGCCACGAGGCCGGAGAATGGCCGTTCGGCAGCCTCGATGCGCGACCGGATCGTCGTCATGGTCCGTGGGCCCCACTGGCTGCACGCCTTCTGGGAGATCAACTCGGCAAGCATCGTCCGCGCCCAGGCGGCCCTCGGCCAGGAATGGCATGCGGCCCGCCCGGTTCTCCGGGTTCTTCAACTCGAGAGTGCCCTCCAGGCTTCTCCTTCGGAACGGGTTGTCCGCACCATCGAGATTCATGGCGGGGTGAAGAACTGGTTCGTCGACATTCGCGAGCCGATGCGCTGTCGCCTCGAGATCGGGTATCAAGCCCCCCACGGGAAGTTCCAGGCCCTGGCCCGATCCAACGCCGTGACCGTTCCGGCCAACTCGCAGGCCGACTCCCTCGACACCCACTGGGGGGACATCGTCGCCGATTGTGAGAAGATCTACGCGATGAGCGGCGGCTTTTCCCCAGAGCACTCGAGCACCGACCTCCAGGAGCTCTTCGAGGAGAAACTGCGGCGGCCGATCGGTCCGCCGGCGCAGCGGTCGTCGGCGGTCGATGGCGAGTTCGCACCGGAGAAATCGAGTGATTTCCAGATTGAGGTCGATGCCGAGATGATCGTCTACGGGGCGACGCAACCGGGTGCCTATGTGACGCTTCAAGGGGAGCCGGTCAAGGTCGGACCGGACGGCACCTTCCGCGTCCGCGTCGACCTGCCGAACAAGCGGCAGGTCCTCCCGATCATCGCCAGCAATCCCAACGGCGTGGAGCGCCAAACCGTGGTGATCGCGGTCGAACGGAACACGAAAACGATGGAAGCGGTCGGCCGAGACATCGCCGACGTCTGACTCCGGCGTGTATGATGATTGAACCAGGCAGGCCATGCCCGCGCGATCCTCCGCGCGGCAGGGAAACCTGGGGCGATGGGTTTTCTGCCATGTTCGTGCTGCTGTCACTCCATGCCGGTGAGCTCTTACCGAGGCTCGTTGGGGGCTGATGAATTGTCCCGGCCGCAGGCCATGCCGGAGTCCGTCGGTTCGCCGGCGGTCGCCCGGATCTCCCGCCCCGGGGTCCAAGGCCCCCTCGTTTTTATCAACGAGCTCTCCGCATCCCAGACACCACGGCATTGCGGTGGAAAACTCATCGCCCCGCG
>Ga0209598_10003451_pt1 | contig 11919 bp, 13 predicted proteins | sample M_140807_EF_Meta_FD_187317 | JGI IMG/M metagenome (GOLD analysis project Ga0209598, IMG submission 187317) | Freshwater microbial communities from Lake Montjoie, Canada to study carbon cycling - M_140807_EF_MetaG (SPAdes) (version 2) | ecosystem: Environmental > Aquatic > Freshwater > Lake... | reverse complement strand
CTCGTGGATCGGGAGGGACGGGCAGGGATCGAGCTGGGGGTCTCCGGCGTGCCCGAGACCTATCTTGTCGATGGCTCGGGCCGGATCCTCGACAAGGTCACCGCCCCCCTCACCGAAGCCGACGCCGCCGGCCTGCTGGCGCGCCTGCAGCGTTAACCTTTCCTGAACCGGGCGCCTTGAGGGTCAGGGTCCATTAACCCTGTTTCGAGGCCGCCATGGTCACTCCAATGCGCTCTGGCGCGCCCACCTTCCCGACCGAAAGGCCCCTGCGTCTCCCCGAGGGTGCCCAGGCCCCCGTCCAGGGGCGCAAAGACCTGAGGGCGGAACCGGGCATCACCGTCCGCACCCAGGCGCAGGGCCTGTCGACAGCGACTTCGGGACAGGAGGTGAAGGCGGCCGCTCCGGACCCGACCGCACCCGTGCGGATGGCCCGGCCGGGGTCCCTCGTAGACATCCGGATCTAGGCTTCGGACTTCTTCGACTTCTTCTTCTTCTTCCCACCAGACTTGCCGGCCAGTTCCGACGCTGCGGCTTCTGGGGTCACGGCGATCAGTCGTCCCAGGTCCTTGAGGAAGCGGGCGCGCTTGTCCTTGGGCAGGCGGGCCAGCAGAGCCTGGTCCACTTCGGCCGCGGCCGGACGGGAGGCGTCGAGGCGTTCGCGTCCCGCCTCTGTCAGGCGGACCTGTTTGGCGCGGGCGTCCGTGGTGGACCGGCTACGCTCCAGAAGGCCCCGCTCGGCCAGCCGCGCGACAAGCTCGGCCAGGGTGGAGCGGTCCACTCCGGTGGCAGCGACCAGTTGAGACTGGGTGGCACCATCTTCGGCTGCGACGGCTTCAAGGATCGCATGCTGGCGGGGTGTCAGGGCACCCGGGCCGGCGATCCCGGCGTGTAGCTCGGCGGCAGTCTGCACGGCGCGGTGCAGCATCCGGCTGATGGAGGGCTCTGCCCCGTCTTCAGGGTTGGGTTTTCTCGACATGTCGGCGCTCCGTTTATTCCACCGGCGGGGGTGGGGTCTCCTCGGATTGGGCATAACGCAGGATCAGGGGGGCCTGGGCCAAGCCGAATGCGACGTGGATAAGGCTCGATCCCGGGAAACGGAAGGCCAGCCAGACGCCCTCGGCCTGGGTGCGCCAGATGACTTCATTCACCCCCGCCATGATGAGGAAGAAAACGCCATAGCGCAGGGTCAGGCGCCTCCAGCCCTCGTCGGGCAAGGGCAGGCTTGAGCCCAGCAGCATCTTCAGGGGGTTCCGCCCGGTTGCAAGGCCGCCCAGCAGTAGGCCGCCGAAGGCGAGGGAGGTCACGGTGGGCTTGACGTAGATGAACCGTGGATCGTGGAAGACCAGGGTCAGGAGGCCAAAAATCAGGGCCAGGACCCCGGCGGCCAGGGGCATGGGGGCGATCCGCCGCTCGAGAATGTAGCCCGTCGCCAGGGCGATGGCCGCGCCGGCCACCAGGCCCCAGCTGGCCAGGACCATGTCCCGGGTGATGACATAGCCGATGACCAGGCCCAGGGGCCAGCCGAAGTCCACGAGGCTGGAAATCCAGCGGCGCGCGCCGCCTTTGGCTTGCGGCATGGCTCAGCCCTCCCCGAGGCCGACGACGGTCCGCGCGAAGGCCCGGGCGTCAAAGGGTTGCAGGTCCTCGATTCCTTCGCCCACGCCAATCAGCTTGATCGGCGAATCCGAGGCCTGGGCCACAGGCACCAGGACGCCGCCCCGGGCCGTGCCATCCAGCTTGGTCATGACGATGCCGCTGACCCCGATCTGGTTGCCGAAGATGTTCTCCTGGGCCAGGGCGTTGCGACCCACCGTGGCGTCCAGCACCAGAAGGGTCTCGTGAGGGGCGTCGGGATCGACCTTCTTGATCACCCGGATCACCTTGAGGAGCTCGTCCATGAGCCCCTGCTTGTTCTGCAGCCGGCCCGCCGTGTCGATCAGCACCACGTCATGGCCCTCGGCGCGGGCCCGCTCGATGGCGTCGTAGGCCAGCCCTGCGGCGTCGGAGCCCGTCGGACGGCTCATGAAGTCGGCACCGGCCCGTTCCGCCCAGACCTTGAGCTGCTCGACGGCTGCGGCGCGGAAGGTGTCGCAGGCCACCACGAGGACCCGGGCGCCACGGCCCTTCAGGTCGGCGGCGATCTTGCCCAGGGTGGTCGTCTTGCCCGAACCATTGACCCCGATGAACAGGACCACATAGGGCCGCGGGCCGGAGAGGGGGTCGAACCGGCCCTCATGCCCCGCCAGTTCGTCGGCGATGGCCTCGGACAGGGCCTCCAGGACCTCAGCCTCGTCCACCGCCTTGCCGAACCGGGTCGCGGCGAAGGCTTCGGTGATCCGCGCCGCGGACTTCGGGCCCAGGTCGGCCTCGATCAGCATCTCCTCAAGGGCGTCCAGCCGGGCCTGGTCGAGGGGCTGGCGCGTCAGGGTCGACGCCACCTGCTCGGTCAGAGCACGGGAGGTCCGGGCAAGGCCGCCCGTGAGCCTCTGGAACCACCCTGTCTTCGGTTCAGTCATGCAGGGTTTCTAGAGCCTGTTCCCTTCAGATGGAACATCTGAAGGGGCAAAACAGGCTCCCAGCCCATAGAGTTAGATCCTGTTTGGATCCGATAACCGGTTCCCACTTATCGGAACAGGATCTAGCGCTTGACTGCCAGCGATCCTAGGGTGGGGTTCGGCCAGAAGCCGACGTCCGTCCTGGCCGGTGACCCGGAAGGTCTGGATCTCCCCGGCAGGGGCGGAACCGGAAAACGCGATCTCCGAGAAGTCTTCGGCCCGCGCCAGCCCTGGCCGCTCGACCAGGCCCTGGACCTCGCCTCCGACCCGGGACGCCAGGTGCCGGGCCAGGGCCGCCTCACCCGCCGCCCGGAGCCGGGCCGCGCGCTCGCGCACTTCCGCCTTCGGGACCGGCGGCATCCGCGCGGCTGGCGTCCCAGGGCGTGGGCTGTAGGGAAAAACATGCAGGAAGGCGAGGCCGGCCGCCTCTACCAGGTCGAGGGTGTTGCGGAACATGGCCTCGGTCTCGGTGGGGAAGCCGGCGATCAGGTCTGCGCCGAAGGCCACGTCCGGGCGCACGGCCCGCACGTCAGCGACGAGCCTGAGGGCGTCGGCCCGGGTGTGGCGGCGCTTCATCCGCTTGAGGATCATGTCGTCCCCGGCCTGCAGGGACAGGTGCAGGTGCGGCATGAAGCGGGGCTCATTCCCCAGCAGGGCCATCAGGTCCGGGTCGATCTCGGCGGCGTCGATGGAGGACAGGCGCAGACGCGGCAGGTCGGGGACCAGGCGCAGGATCCGGCCCGCCAGCTGGCCCAGCGTGGGGGCGCCAGGCAGGTCCGCCCCCCAGCTGGTGACGTCGACCCCGGTCAGCACCACCTCCCGGCAACCCTCGGCCGCCAGACGGCGGACCTGCTCCACCACCTCGCCTGCGGGAACCGACCGGGAGTTTCCGCGGCCGAAGGGAATGACGCAGAAGGTGCAGCGGTGGTCGCAGCCGTTCTGCACCTCGACATAGGCCCGGGCCCGGTCGCGCACGCCGGCGATCAGGTGCCCGGCGGTCTCGCGCACACTCATGATGTCGTTGACCCGCACCCGGGGCCCCTCGGCCAGGGGCGAGAGGGCGCCCGGGCGGGCCTTGTCGGCATTGCCCAGGACAAGGTCGACCTCGGGCATGGCCGCGAAGGTTTCCGGCTCGATCTGGGCGGCGCAGCCTGTGACGATCAGCCGCGCGCCCGGGGTTTCCCGCCGCGCTTTTCGGATCGCCTGCCGGGCCTGGCGCACGGCCTCCCCGGTTACGGCGCAGGTGTTGAAGACCACGGCGTCCGTCACCCCGTCCTCGGCGGCGCGGGCGCGGATCACTTCGCTCTCGTAGGCGTTTAGGCGGCAGCCAAAGGTGACGACCCGGACTTCGGAGCCGGTCATGACAGCCGCCCCTCGAACTCGATCTCGACGTCACCGGTCATGTGGACGTGGCCGTCGACGCCCCAGGCAATCTCCAGGTCGCCGCCGTCGAGGGCGACTAAGGCCTGCGGATCGGCCAGGCCCCGCCGCACGGCAGCGACGAGGGCAGCGCAGGCGCCGGAGCCACAGGCCCGGGTCAGGCCTGCGGCACGCTCCCAGACCCTGAGGCGAAGATGGGACCGGTCCCGGACCTCGGCAAAGCCCACATTCACCCGCTCCGGGAAGACGAGACTGGCTTCGATCCGGGGCCCGAGGCGCCCGGCGTCTGCCGCCTCTGCGGAGGCGACGAAGAAGACAGCATGGGGATTTCCCATGGACAGGCAGGTGGCCGTGCCCAGGTCGCCGGCCTCGGGCACGGGCACGGCGAGGGTGTCGGCGGGACCCGCCAGGGGAAGGGCGCGCCAGTTCAACCGCGGCCGGCCCATGTCCACCGCCACGCGCATCGGCCCCCGGCGCCAGGCCCGAAGCCGGCCACCCGCGGTCTCCAGTCGCACCTCTTCGCCACCGGACTCCTCCAGGAGGCGCCAGGCCACGCAGCGTGTGGCGTTGCCGCAGGCGCTGGCCTCGCCCCCGTCGGGATTCCAGAACCGGACGGTGGCGTCGGCTTCGTGGGCCCTGCCGATAACCACGAACTGGTCGCAGCCGATCCCGCCCGAACGCGCAGCCAGGCGGCGGATCGTCCCGGGGTCGGGGTCGAATCCGTCCTGGCGGGCATCGACGATGATAAAGTCGTTGCCGAGGCCGTTCATCTTGATGAAGGGGCGATCCATGGGGCGCTATATAGACCCCAGAGCTCCGGAGGGCGACGTCCCGGCGGGTTTCTGGCGACATTCGCAGGAATCCGGGCTTAAACAGCGTCATGAAGACCCGTTTCCGGCCCCTCGCCCGGGCCCTGAGCCTCGTCGCCGCCGTCCTGGCCCTGAACCTCGGCCCGGCCCCCCAGGCCTCCCCTGCAGGGGAGGACCCCTTCCTCTGGCTTGAGGACATCGAGTCCCCCCGCGCCCTCGAGTGGGTCGCACGCCAGAACGCCAGGACCTCGGCCGTCCTGGAGTCCGACCGGCGGTATGCGCCCTTCCTGGCCGAGGCCCGGGCCATCTTCACCGCCTCGGACCGTATCGCCTGGCCCTCGCTCCGTGGGTCCGAGGTGGACAATGTCTGGCAGGACGCCGGCCATGTTCAGGGCGTCTGGCGCACCTCCAGCGCCGCCGCCTACCGTTCGGGGCGGCCGGACTGGACGACCCTGATTGACCTCGACGCCCTTTCGAAGGCCGAGGGCCGCCACTGGATCTTCAAGGGCGCGACCTGCCTGCCGCCGGCCGCCAGGCTCTGCCTGGTCAGGCTGTCCGATGGCGGCGGTGATGCCGTGGAGGTCCGGGAGTTCGATGTTGCCCGGCGCGCCTTTGTGGAGGGCGGGTTCCGGTTTCCCGCCTCCAAGCTCACCGTCGACTGGCTGGACGCCGACACCCTGGCGGTGGCCCGGGTCGCCGCCGACGGCGAGGCCACGGCTTCGGGATATCCCTACATACTGCGGACGGTGAACCGCCGGGGCGAGAGCCGGGAGATCTTCCGAGGACAGCCCACGGATGTGTCCGTCGCCGCCAGCGTCCTGCGCGACGAGGCCGGGCGCAGCCAGGGCCTGGTGATCAACCGGGCGGTGGACTTCTTCCGCTCGGAATTCAGCCTCTGGCGGGACGGAAAGCTCATCCGCCTTCCCCTGCCCCTGCAAGCAACCTACCAGGGCTCCGCCCAGGGCCGGATGATCTTCATCCTCAAGGCGGACTGGAAGGGTCTGTCCTCAGGATCGGTCATCGCCCTGCGCCGGGACGATCCTGCCGGGACGCCCGAACGGGTCTTCACCCCCGGGCCGAAGCAGGCGGTCCAGGACGTGTCGGTCACCGCGGGACTGGTGGCCATCAACCTGCTGGATGAGGTCAAGGGCGCCGTCGAGGTGTTCGACATGACCCGCGGCCGCTGGACCGGCGAGCGCCTGTCCCTGCCCAGGGACGCCACCTTCCAGATCGTCTCGGCGAGCGACGTCGATGATGTCCTGATGATCTCGGCGGAGGGGTTCCTGGACCCGCCCTCCCTCTGGCGCGTCGATGCGGCGACCGGGGAGACGGCGCGGATCGCCTCGCTTCCGCCCCGGTTCCCGGCCGAGGGTGCCCAGGTCGCCCAGTATTGGGCGACGTCGAGCGACGGCGTCCGGATTCCCTATTTCGTGGTCTCGCCAAAGGGGGCCCGCAAGGATGGCTCAACACCGACCCTGATGTACGGATATGGGGGCTTCGAGATCGCCAAGCCGCCGATCTACCTTCCTGAAATGGGCAGGCTGTGGCTGGCCCGCGGCGGCGCCTACGTCATCGCCAATATCCGCGGGGGCGGCGAGTTCGGCCCCGCCTGGCACCAGTCGGTGATGCGTGAGAAGCGCCAACTGGCGTTCGATGACTTCGCCGCCGTAGCCCGTGACATGACTGCCAGGGGCCTGACCTCGCCCCGCCGGCTGGGCATTTACGGACGCTCTAACGGCGGGGTCCTGACGACCGTTTCCATGACCCAGCACCCCGAGCTCTGGAACGCCGTCGTGGTCGAGAGCCCCCTCGTCGACATGCTGCGCTATCACAGGCTATCGGCGGGAGCCTCCTGGGTGGGCGAATACGGCGACCCCGACGTCCCGGCCGACGCAGCCTTCATCGCCCGGTACTCGGGCTATCAGAACCTGCGACCCGGCATCGCCTATCCAGAGTCCTACATCACCACCAACACGCGGGATGACCGGGTCCATCCCGGGCACGCCCGGAAGTTCGCGGCGCAGCTCGAGGCCCTCGGGGTTCCCTACCTCTACTATGAGCAGACCCTGGGCGGTCACTCCAACGACTCGGACCCGGAGCTGAATGCACGGCGCTGGGCGCGCCACTACGTCTACCTCGCCCGCCGCCTGATGGACTGATCAGGCCTCGCGCAGCGATTCCGCGAGGAGGCGGCCTTCGGCCCCGCGGATAGAGCCCGACCGCCAGGCGACAACGATCTCGCGGGTTGGATGGTCGGCCTGGAGGGAGCGGATCTCGATGGCCGTCCCATCTGTCACACCCGCCTCCACCGCCATGGCGGGCAGGAAGGTGACCCCGAGGCCGGACCCCACCATCTGGACCAGGGTCGGCAGGGAGGTGGCGGCGAAGCTGGCGCTGGCCTCACCGGTCCGCGGCGGCCGCAGCCCGCAGGCCGCGAGGGCGTGGTCCCTCAGGCAGTGACCGTCCTCCAGCAGGATCAGGTCCTCATCCTCAAGCTCAGATGGCCGCGTCCAGGCCTGGCCGGCCAGACGATGCCCCGCCGGCAGGGCGGCGAGAATTTCGTCATCCGCCACATGGGCGCAGTCCAGGCCCGTCATGTCGAAAGGCAGGGCGATGAGGGCGGCGTCGAGGGCGCCGGCCTTCAGGGCCGCGATCAGCCTCTGGGTCAGGTCCTCGCGCAGATAGAGGCGCAGCTGGGGAAACCGGGCCTTGAGAAGCGGGAGGGCCTTGGGCAGGAGGAAGGGCGCGACGGTCGGGATCACCCCCAGCCGGAACCGGCCGGTCAGCGGCTGCCCGGAGCTGCGGGCGGCCTGGACCAGTTCCTCGGCCTCGTTGAGGATGATTCGGGCCTTGGCCAGGGACGCCTCCCCGACGGCGGTGAGGATCAGTCCCGACCGCGCCCGGTCGACCACGGGAGCACCGAGGATCTTTTCCAGTTCCTGGATCCCCGCCGACAGGGTCGGCTGGGTGACGTGGGCCGCCTCAGCCGCCTTTCCGAAGCCGCCATGTTCCACGAGGAGCTTCAGATACTGGAGTTGCCGGAGGGTGGGGAGCATGGCGTTCGGACTTCCAAGGGGCGCGGCCGCAATTCAAACGAAAGCGGCGCGGCCCCCGGGAGGGAACCGCGCCGCTCTTGGTTTCGGAAGGCCAGGAGGCCCCGGTATCAGCGGGCCGACTGAACGCTCTCGACGGCCGCCGTCATGCGGGCGTTGAAGGGCTGGAAGGCGGCGCGGAACAGGGAGGTCATCAGCTCCGTGGTCTTGCCCATCTGGGCGACATAGGCCTCGGCGTGGGTCTTGGCGAGGTCGGTCTGGACCTCCATCAGCTCCTGGAGACTGCGGACGCTGGCCAGGGACTGGACGGCGGCGGTCTGGCGCTCCATCGCGACCTTCGAGAAAGCGACGGTGTCCAAGCTCAGGGCTTCCGCGCCCTTGGCGGCGGCGGTCACCGAGGCGATCATGGCCTCGAGGTTCTTGCGGTAGTTGGAGGTCATGTCATTGAGGCCGGACATGCCCTTCTCCATGGCGTCGTGGAGGCCCTTCTCCATGGCGTCGTGGACGGCTTCGTTGCCGGCGGCGGCGGCGGTCACCGAGGCGATCGCGGCATCAACGCTTTGGCGGGCGTTGGAGGTCATGTCATTGAGGCTGGACATGCCCTTCGCCATGGCGTCCTGCGTGGCGTCCTGGACGGCTTCGTTGCCGACGTTGGCGATCTTGTCGGCGGTGGTCTTCGCGGCGGACATATTGGCGCTCCTGTCGATGTGAGTGGTGACGCATTCAGTTTGTGCGGCGCAAACGGATCTCATGTTGCGCCGCAGCAGTCAAGCGGGTTGTGCGGTGCAACATGAACAGGCTGTGAAGGGCCTTCAAACGGAATTTACTTCCCCGCAACGCAGCGGCGTTTAGTATGCCCCTTCATCCTGAACCCGCCGGCTGCGCCGGAGACGCCAGGGACGCTCGCCTTGCCGACAGCCGCCAGACGCCGCCCCGCCCGTCCGTTCGCTCGCCTTGTCCTGGGGCTGGCCCTGTCCATCCTCGCCGGGATCTCGGCCCTGGCTCCGGCGAATCCGGCCGCAGCGGCTCCAACGACGCCCTTCCCGGAAATGCGCTACGCCGCCGTTGTCGTCGATGCCCAGACCGGGGAGGTCCTGTTCTCCCGGCGGGCAGACAGCCTGAGGTACCCGGCCTCGGTGACCAAGGTGATGACCCTCTACCTGACCTTCGAAGCCCTGGCCTCGGGCCGGCTGTCCCTGAACGATCCAGTTTTCATCTCAGCGCGGGCGGCCGCCCAGAGCCCGACCAAGTTGGGCCTTCCGGCGGGCGCCAGCCTGACGGTCTCCGAGGCGATCCAGGCCCTTGCGATCAAGTCAGCGAATGACGTGGCGGTCGCACTGGCCGAGAAGCTGGGTGACGGAAGCGAGCGCCGGTTCGCCGCCATGATGACCCTCAGGGCCCGCGAACTGGGCATGGTCAACTCCCATTTCGTGAACGCCTCGGGCCTGCCTGACACCCGACAGGTCAGCACCGCCCGGGACCTCGCCATCCTTTCGCGCGCGGTACTACGCGACTTCCCTCAGAACTACGCCCTGTTCAGCCAGCAGTCCTTCACCTTCCGGGGACAGAAGATGAACAATCACAATGGCCTCCTGTGGGCTATGCCGGGGGTCGACGGCCTCAAGACAGGGTTTACGAGCGCTTCGGGCTACAACCTCGCTGGCTCGGCGGTGCGCGGCGACCGTCGCCTGATCGCCGTTGTGCTGGGCGGCCCCTCGAACGCGCGCCGGAACGCCAAGGTGCAGAATTTGATGCTGACCGCTTTCGACCTGGCGGCCCGCCGCGACCGCGGCGAGCGGGTCCAGTTCGCACAGGCCAGCTTCGAGGCGGAACCCGCGCCCGCGGTGCTCTACGCCCAGGTGCGTCCAGTTGATCCCTACCTGGCTGGCCCTCAGGGTACGGGCCCGGATCGTGTGGTCCTGACCAGCGCCCCGACGCCCCGGAACCTCTCCCAGTTCGAGATCGTCGATCCGCAGGAGACCGGCCTGCGCCAGAAGCCCCGCGCAGAACCCGGCCGTTGGTCGGTGCAGGTCGGTGCCTTCAAGACCCAGGAAATGGCCCGGGAACAGGCCTTACGGGTGCGGAAGCTTGTGCCAGCCCACTTCGCCTCGGGGGGCCGCGCAGAGCGGGCCGGCTCGAACTGGCGGACCCGATTCACGGGATACTCCGAGACCTCCGCCCGGGCGGCCTGCAAGGCCCTGAAGAGCCGCGGCGAGCCCTGCATGGTCCTGCCTCCGTCCGCCTGAAGGCGAGCGTCCGCCAGAGGGCGAACGGGAACTCCGAGGTTCTTATTCGCCGCGGGTAACGATCGCCGCCGTTGCGACCAGTTCGCCCAGCAGGGACAGTGTGGCCTGGCCGGGCCCCTCGAAGGGGTCCAGCTCCGCCCGCTTGAAGTACTTCAACAGGAGCGAGGGGTTCACCCGCGAGATGGAGACATGCCCCATGCTCCAGTTGCCGAAGCGCCGCTCGGAAATCTCCTCGTAGGACAGCAGCCGGACCTGTCGGTGCCGGTCGTCCCGGACGATGGCGTTGAAAATCTCGCAGACCTCGTCGCGCCCGCCTTCCAGGAGCTGGATGTAGAGGTCATCGGCGACGCACAGGATGCCGGTGATACCCTGCCGCGGATTATTCCGCCGAGACTGTTCGAGGATGCCGTCGAGCAGAGCGCCGTTCATGGGATCGACAGGGCGGCTGGCATAGAGGCAGCGCACGAGCATGGAGGTCAGGTCCTGTTCTTGATGAGGGAGAGGAATTCGGCCCTCAGGGTGTGGTCCTTGAGGAAGGAGCCGCGCATGACCGAGTTGATCATCTTCGTCTCGGTGTCCTTGACCCCGCGCCAGTGCATGCAGAAGTGATCGGCCTCCATCACCACCGCCAGACCGTCGGGACGAACCTTCTCCATCAGGAGGGCCGCCAATTGGGATATGGCCTCTTCCTGGATCTGGGGCCGGGACATGATCCACTCCGCCAGGCGGGAATACTTGGACAGGCCAATGAGGTTGGAGTGCTCGTTCGGCATGAGCCCGATCCAGAGCCGCCCCATGATCGGGCAGAAGTGGTGGCTGCAGGCGCTGCGCACGGTAATCGGGCCAACGATCATCAGCTCGTTCAGGGAGCTGGCGTTGGGGAATTCCGTCACCGGAGGGGCCTCGGTGTAGCGGCCGCGGAAGACCTCCGTGACGTACATCTTGGCGACGCGCTTGGCGGTATCCTGGGTGTTGTGGTCAGCCTCGGTGTCAATCACCAGGCTTTTCAGCACCTCGCGGAACTTGCCCTCCACCTCGGCGAGCAGGTCGTTCATCTCGCCCTCATGGATGTAGGCGGAGATGTTGTCATTAGCGAAAAACCGCTTCCGGGCCTTCTTGATACGAGCTCGGATTCGGGCGGAGACGGGCTCCTGTTCGGGGTCTGCCGGAGGCTTCACAACACGCTCGCAGTGGTTTCAGTTGGCCGGGGCCAGGCCCGATAGCCTTGACCCTACACCGGAAGCTCCAAACCTGTCTCGTGATTGTCGGGGAGGGCCGTGGGATGCCGCGGGGCCTCAGCCCTCCAGCAGCCGGTCCCTGGCGGCGTTCAGGTGAGCGGCCAGGCCGTCCGTACCCCCGGCGTCAGGGTGGATCCGGCGGATCAGCCGGGCGTGGGCGGCGAGGATCTCGTCACGGCTGGCTTCCGGGCCGACCCCAAGCACCGAACGGGCGGCGGCGAGGGTCACGTTGTCCGGGGTCGCCCGGGGCGGCGGGGCAGGCCCTCGGAGCGGCGGGGTGCGGGCGAAGGCGGCCATGGCCATGCCGGCGACAACCAGGAGCAGGCCGACGGGCCAGGTGCCCCTCAGCAGGCTGAAGACACCCCCGACCACGGCCGCCAGGGCGATAGCGGGGACCAGGAGACGCCAGGCGCGGCGGCCGGTCGGCGAGCCGGTCATTCCAGCCCAGGCCAGGAGGGCCAGGACCGCCAGTCCCATGAGGATCCAGCTCATTACTGGGCGGCCAGCTGGGCACCTTCGCCGGACAGGCCAAGGAAGCCCATCAGGTCCCGCAGCTCCTGCCGGGCCGCCACGTGCTGGAGGCTCATGGACACCGGGCGGATGGACGGGGACAGGTCAGCGATGGTGAGGCCGAAGGG
>Ga0209598_10003450_pt1 | contig 11926 bp, 10 predicted proteins | sample M_140807_EF_Meta_FD_187317 | JGI IMG/M metagenome (GOLD analysis project Ga0209598, IMG submission 187317) | Freshwater microbial communities from Lake Montjoie, Canada to study carbon cycling - M_140807_EF_MetaG (SPAdes) (version 2) | ecosystem: Environmental > Aquatic > Freshwater > Lake... | reverse complement strand
AAACCAACACACATCACTAGGAGAAAAGACTTTGACTTTAACACTCTCAGTTTACGGAAAAGGCGGCATCGGCAAATCCACAACCAGTTGCAATATCTCCACAGCTTTGGCAAAACGGGGTAAAAAAGTCTTACAAATCGGCTGTGACCCCAAACACGACAGCACCTTTACCCTGACAGGTTTTCTCATCCCCACCATCATCGACACATTACAAGAAAAAGATTTCCACTACGAAGACATTTGGCCCGAAGATGTCATCTACAAAGGTTATGCAGGGGTTGATTGCGTCGAAGCGGGCGGCCCTCCTGCGGGTGCTGGCTGTGGCGGCTACGTTGTCGGCGAAACGGTCAAATTGCTCAAGGAATTAAACGCTTTTGATGAATATGACGTAATTTTGTTTGATGTCCTCGGTGACGTAGTTTGCGGTGGTTTTGCGGCTCCTTTGAACTATTCGGATTATTGTTTAATCGTCACAGACAATGGTTTTGATGCCCTATTTGCCGCCAATCGTATTGCCGCTTCCGTTCGGGAAAAAGCTCGGACACACACTTTACGGTTAGCGGGTTTAATTGGCAATCGCACCTCAAAACGGGATTTGATTGATAAATATATCGAAGCCGTTCCCATGCCTGTGTTAGAAATTTTGCCCTTAATTGAAGATATTCGGGTTTCTCGCGTCAAGGGTAAAACCCTCTTTGAAATGGCTGAAACCGATCCTTCTTTGAATTATGTTTGTGATTATTATTTGAATATTGCCGATCAAATTTTGTCCCAACCTGAAGGGGTGGTTCCTAAAGATTCTCCTGATCGGGAATTGTTTAGTTTATTGTCTGATTTCTATCTCAATCCTGAACAACCTGCGGTTCCTTCTGCGGAAAAAGAGTTGGAATTAATGATGGTTTAAGTTTCTGTAGGGGCGCAAGGCTTGCGCCCAAAAATCTCTATTAATTGAGCTTTATACTATGTCTGCTAATCATACCTTAAATAAAATTTCCTCATTTGCATTAATTTACTTGAGCCTTAAGGTGATAATCTTCCCGATCATTCAAACAGGAATAAACATCACCTCAAATTTCATTAATCAAGAAAAAATCTCTATTGATATTATTAAAATCCCAGACATTACTTTTCCAGACATTACATTAATTGGTATTATTTTCTTATTTCAGCCCAAAACAGCAGAAATATTCAAATCCTTTAAACTATCCCCCCAAGGTCTTGAAGCGGAGTTTCAAGATTTAAAAAGTGAAGTTAAAAAAAATAAGCAGGAAATAGATCAACTTCAACAAAGCCAAATTGATGAAATTAATAAACTTCAGCAGTTTATGTATCGTTTGCTTTTAACCCCAAAAGAAATAGAAAAGTTAGAGGGTCTTATGAATAAAACCTTAACAACATTTTATGTTAATGAATCAGCCTCTACGGAGCTAAGAAGGTTGAGGAATTCTCAGCTTATTGAGATCTCGCCTCCTAATAGATATGTTAGTGACTTAGAGAAATTAAGTGATTATGGTAGAATATACATTGATCTTACACAGTTTTGTACAATCACAGAATCAGGGAAAGAATTTTTGCAAGCCTTAGAAAAAATGTCTAATACAAATACAAGTGTAAATTAGTAAATTAGCTTTTGGGCGCAAGCATTGCGCCCCTACAAACATTATTTTTATTAAATTATTAAATATGAATGAACAAATAAATTTTGATATAGATTACAAAGCTTTAATTAAAGAAAAACTTCTTGATGCGTATGAGAATAATCCTCTCGCTCTAGAAAAGATTTTACAGTTAAAAAATAAAGCTGATTTATCACATAAAAGGTCAGACTGTTTTTTAAATCATTTTTATTTAGTAGGGATTCTAGTTTCTTTATGTCCAGAAGTGACAAATTTTATTATGGTAGCGTTAGATTTTAATTCGGATCTTGATTCTGTTTTATATTCTATCGGTTTAAATTTTGACCCCATTAAAGAATTAGAAAAACGGAAAGAGCAAAAAAGAGAAGAGCAAAAACTTATGAGTGAGAAAAAAGATATTGTTGAAAGTATCAATGATTCAACAACAGCTTATCCTGAATATGAAGATGCTCGAAAGCATTTTGATGAAATTCGAGAACAAAATAAACAAGAAAACTCTTCTTAAAATTCTCTTGTTAAATGTTTCCTAATTACAACTAAGCGCAATTCATTTTTTACATAAATATTTCAAGGGCTTAATATATTAAGTCCCTACACTATCAACCTTTTGGAGAACTCAATCATCATGACCGTTGCTATCGAAAACACTGCCCCTTCCGAACTTAACTTTGAATGCGAAACAGGTAATTATCACACCTTCTGCCCAATTAGCTGTGTCGCTTGGCTTTACCAAAAAATTGAAGATAGTTTCTTCCTCGTGATCGGCACAAAAACCTGTGGTTACTTCCTGCAAAATGCAATGGGAGTCATGATTTTTGCGGAACCTCGTTATGCAATGGCCGAACTTGAAGAAGGGGATATTTCTGCCCAACTTAATGATTACGCCGAACTCAAACGCCTTTGTCTGCAAATTAAACGCGATCGCAATCCAAGTGTGATTGTCTGGATTGGAACTTGTACGACGGAAATTATCAAAATGGATTTGGAAGGTCTTGCTCCTAAACTAGAAGCGGAAATTGGCATTCCTATTGTTACTGCACGGGCTAATGGCTTAGATTATGCTTTTACCCAAGGAGAAGATACCGTTCTCGCCTCAATGGTGCATAAATGTCCCAGTCCCGTTCAGGTCAAAGCGGAAGGCGAAAAAGAAGAGCGTAATTCTATCCAAAAATTGCTCAACTTTGGCCGCAAAAAAGAAGACATCAAAGAAGATACGGCTTTTGTCGATCATCCGCCTCTCGTCCTGTTTGGTTCCTTACCCGATCCCGTTGTCACCAATTTGACCTTAGAACTGAAAAAACAAGGCATTCAAGTTTCAGGTTGGCTTCCTGCTAAACGTTACACCGAATTACCCGTCATTGATGAAGGTTACTACGTGGCAGGTGTTAATCCCTTCCTGAGCCGTACTGCGACCACCTTAATGCGTCGCCGTAAATGTAAACTCATCGGCGCACCGTTCCCCATTGGCCCCGATGGAACCCGCGCTTGGATTGAAAAAATCTGCTCGGTATTAGGCGTTGAACCTAAAGGATTAGCGGAACGGGAAGCTCAGATTTGGGAAAGTCTGGAGGATTATCTCCAGTTAATTCGCGGCAAATCGGTCTTTTTAATGGGGGATAATCTGCTGGAAGTTTCTCTGGCTCGTTTTCTCATTCGTTGTGGCATGACTTGTCAGGAAATCGGGATTCCCTATATGGATAAACGCTATCAGGCGGCTGAATTGGCACTTTTGGAAAAAACTTGTCAAGAAATGGGCGTTCCTTTACCGACTATTGTGGAAAAACCCGATAACTATAATCAGATTCAACGGATTTATGACCTCAAACCTGATTTAGTGATTACGGGGATGGCCCACGCGAATCCTTTGGAAGCACGGGGAATTAATACGAAATGGTCTGTAGAGTTTACTTTTGCCCAAATTCATGGTTTTACCAATGCTCGCGATATTTTGGAATTAGCGACTCGTCCCCTGCGCCGTAATAACAATTTGAAAGAACTAGGTTGGGAAAAGTTAGTTCAAGAGGAAGCAAGGGTTTAAAGAAACGTTTTGCGGGTAACGTAAGTTTTGGGTGCAAGTTTTGGTCGCCAGCCTTGCATCCCTATTGGTTGTGATTTTAAATTGGGATAATATTGCATAATAAAAGGTGAACTAACTTCTCGATTTTTATGATGCAAACTCATCCAGTCATGGAACAATCAACGCCGTTACCCCAATGGAAAATAAAACTTCTCTATGATGGCGAATGTCCCCTCTGTGTGCGAGAAGTTAATTTTTTGCAAAAGCGCGATCGCGGACGGGGATTAGTCAGTTTTGTGGATATTGCCGAAGATGATTATGAGCCAACGGACAATGGCGGTGTAGATTTTGCCACTGCAATGGGACGGATTCATGCGGTCTTGGCCGATGGTTCTGTGATTCAAAATGTAGAAGTCTTTCGCCGTGTCTATGAAATGTTGGGGATCGGTTGGATCTATGCGGCAACTAAATGGCCAATTATTGGCCCCCTTGTCGATGCTCTTTACGGTATTTGGGCTGATTGGCGATTGGCTTTAACGGGACGACCTGACCTGAAGACAATTTTGGCCGAACGGGAAGAACGCTTAAAATCAAGGGAAACGGGAAGATGTCGGATTTAGTTGAGATCAAGGATTTGGACGCTTTTTTCCAGATAATCAGCACAATACAGCCTAATCTTATTCTTGCCCTGGCTTAACAGTTTCTTTTTCATGGGTTTGATGGGAGCGAATTCCCCAAAAAACATCATAGAGAAAACTCCAGAAATTTTTACCTTCTAATAATCCCAGGGATTGCTCACAGCCTTTATGATCTAGCAGAGGTTTGGTGGCGATATAGGCGGGTTGGTATTGATACCAGGGAATAGAAGGCCATAAATGGTGGATTAGGTGATAATTCTGACCAAAAATCATCAAATTTAAGATAGGGCTGGGATAAACTCTGGCATTTTTCCAGCGATCGCGTTCTTGGAAGGGGCGATGGGGTAAATAATCAAAAAATAATCCGAGGGTGACACCAACGACGAGGGCGGGGACAAACCAAAAATTCATCACATAACCGATGAAACCGTAATGAATTCCTAGAAAAACAATCGTAAAGAGAAATAAACGACTCAAAAACCACTCTAATAATTCATGTTTGCGCCACAACTTCCGTTTAAAAAAGAAAATCTCATGGTAAAAAAAACGGGCCGCAATCAACAGTAACGGGCCACCCGTTGAAACAAAATGATCAGGATCGTTCTCAGGATCATTAACGTGGGCATGGTGTTGGAGATGAACCCTAGTAAAGACGGGAAAGGCAAAACCCAACATCAAAGCACTACCATGACCCATAATGGCATTGACAACGCGATTACGATGGGCTGCATTATGGGAAGCATCATGAATTACCGTTCCCGAAAGATGTAAAGCCAGCACATCCGCACTAAAGCAAATCCAATCGGGCCAACCCCATTGCCAATAGGCGAAGATCGAGCAAGTGATCAGCGATAATGCCGTCAAAAACATGATGACATTGGGATTAATTCCCCCCTGAGCTTTTAAAAACTCCTTGGGGACAGTTGGCAGCGTTTGGGTCGCCTGCATCTCGCTGATATGCTCCTTATCCGTGAAAATAAAAACCGCTTTTGGTTAGTCTATAGTATTTAGGGGGTTTAATAAAGATTTGTATCATTAACGCATCTTATCTAATCAGGCTTCAGAAATTACATTTTTTAAATCTAAAATAAATCTTAAAATCTTAATTGGGAACCGCTCTTCACAATAAATTAGCCTAGTTGATTATTTCTGAAGGGCTGAATTTTTAAACAAAATTGGTGTTAATTTGTATTAATTCAATTAAAAAGGAAGATTTGAAAGATTGCCCGCGATCGCTTTGACTTGTTGATAGAGTTCCATGAGGCGATCGCCTTCGATCTGGAGTTCGGGATCGGGATAATTTTCCAAAACTTCGATCAGCCGAATATCATCATTGGTATTAACTGAGGCAACAAGGGCATTGCGTAGGGATTCCTTACTATTTTCGGTTGACGGAGAGCGGATCACCTCGGACAATTTATTTAAAAGATATTTTCCTGCAAAGCTATCGAGCAGACTAGATAAAACTTTCGGTGTAATCACAATGGAATGATTGAGGATCTCACGTAACTCTTCAGGCTTTTTATTCACCAAATCCAGGTAGGTATGTAATTCAGGAGAAGTTTCCCCCGTCTTACTCAAGTTACTCAATTGGGCGACGGAAATGGATTCTTGTAAAACGTTATATTTTAAAATGACTTTCTCTGCCGCTTGGACAGGGGCGATCGCGCCCAGAGAGCCGATAACGGAAAATAAAAAGATCCAATTTTTCATCTTGTCTAGTATTGTGATTAATGGCCAGGGAACTCACTTCAATGTCCCACCCCCTATACTAAGAGATAGAAAGACAGAATGGACATCACCGAGGATGCGCTATGACGGTAACTCCCAATCCCGCTATCATGAAATCGATTGAACAGCTAGATTATGCTGTGACAGTTGGAGATGTGGCCGCTAAAGCGGGTTTAGAAATTAATTTTGCCCAACAGGGATTAATGACCCTCGCCTCAGAGGTAGGAGGGCATTTACAAGTTGCAGATTCAGGAGAAATTGTTTTCCAGTTTCCCAAAAACTATCGCACGGTTCTCCGTAATAAATATTGGCGATTACGGCTCCAGGAAACCTGGGAGAAGATTTGGAAGGTACTTTTTTATATTATTCGCATTTCCTTTGGCATTGTTTTAGTCGCTTCTATTATTTTGATGATGGTTGCGATCGCCGCAATTTTGATCGCAGTCAATTCAGGAAAAGATAATGATTCCCGTGATGATCGTGGTGGTGGTTTTTTCTTTTTTCCGACGGATATTTTCTGGTTTTTTAGTCCAGGCGGCAACTATAACCGTTACGAAGGAGATTACAACAGACCCCAAAAAGCAAAAAGTGAGATGAATTTTCTCGAATCCGTCTTTTCTTTTCTCTTTGGAGACGGCAATCCTAACTACAATTTAGAAGAGAAACGTTGGCAAGATATCGGAACCGTTATTCGCAATAATCATGGAGCAGTAACCGCCGAACAAATTGCACCCTATTTAGACAATGTAACCAGTCTTAATCAAGAAACAGAAGATTATATTTTACCCGTCCTAGCTCGTTTTAATGGCTATCCCCAGGTTTCCCCCGAAGGTAATCTGATTTATTCCTTTCCCGAACTACAAGTGATGGCCAAACGACGGCGATCGGATGATATCGGCAACTATTTACAAGAAAAACTCTGGAAATTTAGTCAGGCCGAAAGCAGTCAAATCATGTTATCTATTGGCTTAGGTGGACTCTACATTATTTTGGCGTTGGTATTAGGAAGTCTCTTGCAAAAATATGTCGTTGATATGGTTTTAATTACCTTTGTGCAAGGAATTTATCCTGCCCTATTAACCTATGGAATTGCTTTTTTAACTATTCCTCTCATTCGTTATTTTTGGATTCAAAATAAAAATAAACGGATTGAAGCCCGTAACCAACAACGCCAGGCAAGAGCAGAAACAGTCCTTAAACCTGCGGCAACTCTCCGCCAAAAATTACAATTTGCCCAAAAATTTGCTAATCAAACAGTCATCACGGCGGCAGATATTACCTATTCTACCGATCAAGATTTATTAGAACAGGAAGCCAGCCGTTCCGACAAAATTGATCAAGAATGGCAAAAACGGCTAGAATCTCAGTAAGTTTATAAGGACACAATTTTTTAAACTATATGGGGAGCTAAGTAGCTGGTTACAATTAAATTAAAGATAGATTGTGCGCTCGATCTCCCCTGCCCCCCTTGATAAGGGGGGTGTCCGTAGGACGGGGGGATCTTATAAATTTCAAGACCCACCTACTTAGTATGACAGTTTTATTCAAGGTTCATCTTACCAAAAATGCCTAATAATCAAGATCAAAACAATCGTCAAACCCAGATTATTTATGGGTTATTAGGTTTTTTATTTTTTCTGACAGCGTTAGTGACGACCCATTATTTTCGGGTATCGATGATGGTTTTAGTTACTTTTATTTTAGCTTATTTAAGTAAAGGAATACGGCGACGAAAAATTTATTAATCGCTTTAGATTCACGACAGCTTATGACTGAAAAAAACAATCTCCTTGTTGTAGATGACACTATTGATAACCTCCGCTTGTTAGCGGTAATGCTTTCAGAAAAAGGTTATCAAGTCCGCAAGGCCATTAATGGGAAAATCGCGATTAATACCATCCAACAAATGCCACCTGATTTGATTTTGTTGGATATTAATATGCCCGACCTCAATGGTTACGAAGTTTGTCAGCTATTAAAAGCAAATCCTTTAACCAATGAAATTCCCATCATTTTTATTAGTGCCTTAGATGACGTTTTAGACAAAATTAGAGCCTTTCAAGCGGGGGGAAGTGACTATATTATTAAACCCTTTCAAGCAGAAGAATTGATCGCAAGAATCGAAAATCAATTAACTATACGGCAACAAAAGGAACAACTCGAAATCGAAATTCAAGAACGCAAAAAAACCGAACAAGCTCTCCAGGTTTATCTTCATGTGGTTTCCCATGATTTACGCAATCCCGTTCTGGGGATGTCCTTAATTTTAAAAAATTCCCTCACATCCGATGAAACCGACTCCGAAACCATTTCTCTTTCTCGTTCCATTGTTGAACGGATGGCCAAAAGTTGCGATCGCCAATTAGAACTAATTAATTCCCTGGTCGAAACCCAACAATTTGAAAGGGGGGGCGTAATCCTCAATTGTCAGCCCTTGTCTTTAGAAAATTTCCTTCACCAATTCGCGATCGAATGGCAACCCTTACTCAATCAACATTCGGCTAGATTGATCTTGAATATCCCCCCTGACTTACCTGCGATTTGGGCAGATAACAATTTATTGTGGCGAGTTTTTGAAAACCTGATTGCCAATTCCCTGAAATACAATACAAATGACTTAGAAATTTGCATTAAAGCAGAAAAAAAGGACGATACAATTTGTTGTACTGTCCAAGACAACGGAATTGGCCTTGATTCTCAACAAGCAGATAGTCTTTTTGAACAATATCAACGGGGGACTCATGCCAACAGAACCCTCGGTTTGGGATTGGGTTTATATCTTTGTCGTCAAATCATTGAAGCTCACGGTGGCCAAATTGGCGCGATCGCCTCTCCCAATCAGGGCGCGGAATTTTGGTTTACCTTGCCCCTGGCTCCCGAATTTCATCAGCAATGATTGAAGAACCTCATCCCATCAAATTAAAACAAGCCCCTCCCATTCTCTTTGAGAGAATCCATGTGATAGACTCATTATTAGTGGAAATATCATTGACCACTTTTAAAGGCTTAATCCCCCTTTAGGTAGATTCTTAATTTTGACAATTGTTGCTGGATCAACTAGATGCGTTGGAAAAGAACCACCTCTGGGTGAAGGACTGCCAGAACTCTAGTTTAGGTGAACTCGTTGACCCCCAAACATTCCCTTTAAGTAGTTGCTTGTAATTAAATGTAAATGTGGGATGAGCATCTTGCCCGTCCACAGGCTAGAAGCCTGTTCCACTATCCAACAATTAATTAAGCCCACTTACTTATTCCAATGTGTCAGTTAGTTTGCACCAAATACACTACCTAACAAAGGATTGGAATTGCAACCATTTTTCCACGCTCTCAGTTATTCGTCAGGGATTCTATTACGAATTTCTCCATTCATCATTATCATCAAACTTCATTTTTTTAAAGATGCAGAAACAGAGAACAATAACTTCAACATCTAGAAATAAAAGCCCGATTTATCATTTTTGATTTACCATTCAAGTCTTCTGAATTCTTGAAATAGAGGAAAGATTAATCATTATTGATCAGATTCAGTATTAAGTTTAATCATAACTTCCTATTTCAGTGAACTTCCTAAAAAATTCTACTATTGGAAGATAAATAGTGATTGAATAAGGACAAGTAAAATGAAGTATTTTGCTGTTCGAGGTTGGGACGTTAACATAACTCATTAAATCCTTAAAAAATCAATTTTTTATCAGTTCCAAAAGTCGATAAATCCCATCTAGTTCAAATTTACCGTTTTAGCTCTCTAAATTCCCCAATACCGAGGGACTTGCCAGAGCCAGACTAGTCTTAACTTTTCCCGATAATCCAACCCCAAGGACACTGCTCAAAGAAAGTGTCTAGGTTGACGATAAAAACTTGAGGAACTTTCATGCCCAAACAAATTATTATTGCCGAGCAACATCAGATCGCGGCTGTTTTCTGGGAAGACCAGATTCAAGAATTGGTGGTTTCTACGGGAACCCAACAGGTCAGCGATATTTATTTAGGATTAGTGGAAAATATTATTCCAGGCATTGATGCCGCTTTTGTTAATATCGGCGATGCTGAAAAAAATGGTTTTATCCATGTGACGGATCTCGGCCCTCTGCGTTTAAGAAAATCGGCTGGAGCGATTACCGAACTGTTGACTCCCCAGCAAAAGGTGTTAGTCCAGGTGATGAAGGAACCGACGGGAAATAAGGGGCCACGCCTGACGGGAAACATCAGTTTACCCGGTCGTTATCTGGTTCTCATTCCTTCTGGAAAAGGGGTCAATCTTTCTCGTCGTATCCGCAGTGAAGAAGAGCGCAATCGTCTCCGCGCCCTAGCCATTTTAACCAAACCCCCAGGCATGGGATTATTAATCCGCACGGAAGCAGAGGGCAAAACCGAAGAGGCTATTATAGAAGACTTGGAGTTTCTGCAAAAACAATGGGAAACCATCCAACAACAGGCCGTTTCCACTCGCGCACCCGCTCTGTTAAATCGGGATGATGATTTTATCCAACTCGTTCTGCGAGATATGTTTTCTGCGGATGTCAATCGTATTGTGACCGATTCTGCATCGGGAATGAAGCGAGTCAAGCAGCATTTGATGAGTTGGGGGCAAGGTCGGGTTCCTGCGGGGGTTTTAATCGATCAGCATCGGGAATCCCAGTCTATTCTCGATTATTTCCGAGTGAATGCCGCTATTCGAGAGGCTTTAAAGCCTCGTGTGGATTTGCCTTCTGGGGGATATATCATTATCGAACCGACGGAAGCTTTAACTGTTGTGGATGTTAACTCTGGTTCCTTTACTCGCTCTGCCACTTCGAGAGAGACGGTATTGTGGACAAATAGTGAGGCGGCCACAGAAATTGCTCGTCAGTTGAGGCTCAGAAATATTGGTGGGGTGATTATTATCGATTTTATCGATATGGATTCCCGTCGAGACCAGTTAAAGTTACTGGAACATTTTAGTCGGTGTATCAAGGCCGACAAAGCGCGTCCTCAAATTGCTCAACTGTCAGAATTAGGATTGGTTGAGTTAACGCGGAAACGTCAAGGGCAAAATATTTATGAGTTGTTTGGTAAACCTTGCCCGACCTGTGGTGGTTTGGGACATTTGGTGGAGTTACCTGGGGAAACAACCTCGGTTTCTTTGGATGTGACAACTTTTAGTCCTCCGAGTTTTAGTCCTTCACCCAAAAGTGTCGAAAGACGGATTATTGATCTGCCTGAACCTGTCGTTGATCCCGCGCTGAATTACGAGTCGAGTGAAACTAGTTCTGATTTTGATCTGTCATACCATCCCAACTATCAGGAACAGGGAGCCAAAGGAAGTAATCGCCGCCGCCGCCGCCGTCCTGGCCCAGAAACCAATTCAAGAGAAGAAACAGTGACTAAGGTTTTGCCGAATCTCAATAAACCAGTTGAGGTTGAAGAATTAGTTGAAGAGCGTCCTGAAAATTTACCTGAAGAGCGTCCTGAACGTCGTGAAAGAATTATCCGTCGGGAAGATATTCCTGTTGAGCGGGTATCGGTAGAGATGACTCCTTTAGAACAGGACGTTTATGCTCTCATGGGGGTGTCTCCCCTCGTTCGTTTAGACCGAGAGTTTAAAGATCCTAAATCGGTGATTGTGACGGTGCGATCGCCTGGAGAACCAGAAGTTATTCCTGAGATTCCCGAAAAAACGGCTCCGTCTCTCCGCAAGGAAATTCCGATGAGTAGCAATGATTTCTCTGATCTAGCGGAAACTAATGGGAAAGAGGATGAAAAAGAGTGGATGACGGCGATCGCCGAAGAGCCTAATTCTAATCATTTTACTAACTATACCAATCCAGATCAGGAGATAGAATCTGCTCCAGAGGTTCTATTTGAAACGAATGCCCAGGAATTTGAACCGATTCAGGAGATCGAAGACAAGCAGGAAGACCCAG
>Ga0209598_10003449_pt1 | contig 11926 bp, 7 predicted proteins | sample M_140807_EF_Meta_FD_187317 | JGI IMG/M metagenome (GOLD analysis project Ga0209598, IMG submission 187317) | Freshwater microbial communities from Lake Montjoie, Canada to study carbon cycling - M_140807_EF_MetaG (SPAdes) (version 2) | ecosystem: Environmental > Aquatic > Freshwater > Lake... | reverse complement strand
GAATTGCTTTTTGATTAGCTTCAACTAAATTACCTTCTATATCAGCAATTAAAATTGCGTCGCTTGCCTGATCTAATAAGTTTCGATAGCGGGCTTCACTTTCTCGTAATGCTTGCGTCCGTTGTTCTACCCTAATTTCTAGTTCTTCATTAAGTATTTGTAACTTATTTTCAGCTTTTTTACGATCCAATTCGGCTTTTTTGCGAACGGTAATATCTTCAGAAATACAAAGCAGATATTCAGGCTCGCCATTCCTATCAAGTAGGGGAACTTTGATAGTATGGAGGTAAATTATTCCCCGACCTGGAGATTCGACGGGTTCTTCGGGAATATCAACTAACTTTTTAATTGCAACGGTTTCTCTATCTTTTAATTCAAAAAAATCGGCTTGCTCTTTAGGATGAAGTTCATGGGCATTTTTTCCTAAAACTTGTTCAGCAGATGCCCCAAAAATCTTTTCACTGCTACGATTCCAAAGGATTATTTGACCAAATTTTTCGCCAGAAACATCTTTGACAAAGAGGGCGACGGGTAAATATTCCAGAAGTTTTTGGAGAAATTCCTGGGCATTTTGTAACTCTTTAGTCCGTTCTTTTACTCGTTGCTCTAATTCTGCGGCTAGGGTTTGGGTTTCATTAAATTTTTGCTGGAGTGTCTTGGCTAAAAAACCAATTTCATCCTCGTAAATATCGGAAATCACTAAGGGATGGCTTCCAGAATGTTGGGCGATCGCAGATTGAATATTTTGTAGCGGCAGTAAGATACGTTTTCTCAGAAAGAAAATCGTTCCCCCCAGGACAAATAAAACCCCCGCAAAAGAAAGTCCTAATGTCCAGAAAAAATTGAGAGTATTTTCTTTGTGAATCGGTTCAATATCTAAGACAATCAAAATTTGACCAAAAAATCTGCTTTCATGAAATAAAGAGCTATTAAAAGGCAAAATTTGCACAACAAGTGATTGGTCATCTTGCTCGATCGGGATATTGAGCTTTAATCCTTTTTGCCTACTTTTTTGAATCTGTGATTCAATTTTTGTCCGCGCGGTTGTCCAGAGCATTTTTGCACGGCGATCATTAGGGCTACTAGTTAAAATTTGTCCCGTCGGACTAATAATTTCGATCTGAAGAACACCTGGTAAGGTCGCATAGTTTTGAACCACCCGTTTTAATAAAACAGGTTGCTGGGATTCAATCAGTCCCTCGGTGGCAAATTCAATTCCCCGCGAAATCGTGTCTGCTCGTTGTTGAATTTCTTGTTCTAAAATCTTTTGAGAGAAATAGCTATGGGCAAAAAGAAGCGCAAGTGAAGCAATACTGAGGGTTGCTCCTAGAGAAAAGAAAAGATAACGAGAAATTTTAGATTTTATGGGAGTGTATTCCATTGATCGAGGTTAGAATTAAGGAAATCAGAGGGAATTATAATAGGAGAATGAATGCCTTGTGCGTGATTATTTTCTATTAAGAGAGCATTTATTTGAGATAATACAAGATTGATATTTTGAGGTTGACCAAGCATTTGACGATTAAGGGCAATAGTTCCAGGTTTTAAGCCTGCATAACTTTCGAGCAAACTGTCACGGGGCTGACCTAATTCTTTTTCTAAAAATTGAAAAATAATTTCGGGTTCTTGCTCTAAAATTGCCATTGTATCAAACCAAGCCCAGATAAACTGACGAAAAGCTATTTTTTTATCTTGGAAAGTTTGTTTTGTGGTTGCTAAAATATCTAAAACAAGACTGTCTTGATATTTCGTTGTGTAAATGATTGAGCCTTGAATTTCCTTGGCAATTTCGCTTAATAGGGGTTGCCACATCACTGCGGCGTCAATTTTATTTTTTCGGAGTTCGTTAGCGGCTATTTCATTGGAAATATCGACCATCTTAATGGCTTTTGGGGAAATTTTGTGAAGTTTAAGGGCTTCTAACAAAATAAGTTCATTGACTGTACCTAATTTAACGCCAACTTGTTTACCTGGGAGATCTTCCATTGATTTCAGAGGATAGCGGGCCACTATGCCGTCAGAACCATCAGACACATTAGTGACAAGCAAAATCACAGGTTGGACAGAAGTAACGCTTGTACTCATTAAATCCCAAGTTGTCGAAAAACTGGCATCTAATGATCCCTGTAACATAGCCCTGGTAGCATCTTGCAAATTTACAAATTCAATCAAATCAATTTGCAGTCCTCGTTTTTCCATGATTCCCGACTGTTTGGCATAGCGGGCGATCGCGTAACCAATCCAATCGTTAATACCAATGCGTAGATTCGTGAGTTGCGGCGTTGATTGGCAACCCCAATGACCCAAGGCAAGACCCGTTCCCATCACCATTTGGGAGAGAAAGGTTCGGCGATGAAGGCTTCTGATGTTTAAGGTGGAGTCGTTTCGTCCTTTTTCTGACATCGCGATCGCGTGATAAAACACTAGAAAATCAAACTTAAAATTGAAATTAAAATAGATAATAGATAATAGTCTTTTTTGACACAAATATTTGTATTACTTGACGCTCTAGCTGATTAAAGTCCATAGAAAATCATTAAACTGACTCGCGATCGGGTATAATTACTTAAGATGCGGATAAAACATAGGTTCAAAACCAGCCAAAAATCAAGACTCCCCCCCACTGCAAAAATCCCTTCAATTCCTATTTAGTGAGTCTTTAACCCTTTTGTGTTAGAATTTTTAAAGATTTTGTCATCAAGAGTCAGAACAAGGCTCTAGATTTGCTCTTGGAGAGTTATATGACCAGCAGTTACAGTGCCGATCAGATTCAAGTCCTAGAAGGGCTTGAGCCAGTCCGTAAACGACCAGGGATGTATATTGGAACAACGGGGCCCAGGGGGCTGCATCACCTTGTCTATGAGGTAGTCGATAATTCCATTGATGAAGCCCTAGCGGGTTATTGCACGCACATTGAAGTTGATATAAATGCCGATGGTTCCGTTACTGTCACCGATGATGGTCGGGGCATTCCTACCGATACCCATCCCACCACAGGAAAATCTGCTCTCGAAACCGTCATGACCGTGTTGCACGCGGGCGGAAAATTTGGCGGCGGCGGTTATAAAGTTTCGGGAGGATTGCATGGAGTCGGGATTTCCGTTGTCAACGCGCTTTCCGAATGGGTAGAAGTCTGTGTCTGGCGAGAAGGGAAAGAACATCGACAACGCTTTGAAAAAGGGATTCCTGTCACAACCCTAGAAGCGACCCCCAATGCCGAGCATTCTACGGGAACTTCCATCAGTTTTTTACCCGATGTTGAAATTTTCAACGTCAGTATTGAGTTTGATTATGCAACACTTTCTGGTCGGTTGCGCGAACTAGCCTACCTGAATGCTGGGGTCAAAATTACCTTCAGCGATCGCCGTCCCGCCGAACCCCACATCGAAACCTACTGTTATGAAGGTGGGATCAAAGAATACATCACCTACATGACCAAGGAGAAAGAAGCCCTCCACCCAGAGGTGATTTATGTCTCTGGGGAAAAAAATGACGTTCAAGTAGAAGTGGCCTTCCAGTGGTGCATAGATGCTTACAGTGATAATGTTTTAGGCTTTGCCAATAATATTCGTACCATCGACGGAGGAACCCATTTAGATGGTTTAAAAGCGGTTCTGACTCGGACTATTAATAACGTCGCCCGTAAGCGCAATAAAATTAAAGAAGGTGAATCCAATTTAGCAGGAGAAAACGTCCGAGAAGGCTTAACGGCGGTCATTTCGGTTAAAGTTCCCGATCCTGAATTTGAAGGACAAACGAAAACTAAATTAGGCAATACAGAAGTCCGAGGCATTGTTGACTCTTTAGTTGGAGAAACTTTAGGAGAATTTTTAGAATTTAATCCCCAGGTTGCCGATGCGATTATTGAAAAAGCGGTAACAGCTTTTAAAGCCGCAGAAGCCGCTCGCCGAGCCAGGGAATTAGTCCGCCGAAAATCCGTTTTAGAGTCCTCTACTTTACCTGGTAAATTAGCAGATTGTAGTTCCAGAAACCCCGAAGAATCAGAGATTTATATCGTGGAAGGCGATTCGGCAGGCGGAAGTGCAAAACAAGGGCGCGATCGCCAATTCCAGGCAATCTTACCCCTGCGAGGAAAGATATTAAACATCGAAAAAACCGATGATGCCAAAATTTATAAAAATACTGAAATTCAAGCATTAATTACGGCTCTTGGATTAGGCATTAAAGGAGAAGAATTTAATGTTTCCCAATTGCGTTATCACCGCATTGTAATTATGAGTGTGGCGGGTGATGAACCCACTCTCGTGATGGACGATACTGGCAAAACTGAATTTGTCAAAATCGGCGAATTTATTGATGATTGTATCGAAGGACGAAAAACCCCCGAACGTTATCAGGTAATCTCCTTTGATACTAAGACGAATTTAACCCGATTCCGTCCTCTCAAAGCCGTCATTCGTCATGGTCATGAAGAGCCAATGTACGAAATTAAAACTCGTTATAATCGCTCTGTTAAAGTAACTTCTTCCCATAGTGTTTTTGTCTATGACCAAGGGGAAGTGAAACTTAAAAAAGGGAATGAAATTCAAGTAGGCGATCTATTAGTCGCTAGTCGTCGCTTACCCCGTCCTGAACAGCAACCAACACGGATAGATTTACTCAAAACTTTCTACCAGGCAGGTTTAACGAAATCCCTCTATTTACAAGGTGAATCAGTTCGACAGATTGCCAGTAAACGAGTTTTAGCCAAGGTAGAACGTCCCGATTTATTGAGTGAACCACGAGTACAGTTAAAAGGCGAAGATTGGCAAGTTCTGATTCAACAACGTCAAACTTCTCAGATTTCCCAAAAGCAAGTGGCGACCTTGTGTGATGTCAAACAACCGATCACCATTAGCCATTGGGAACGGGGAATTAATCATCCGACTTTGACTTCTTTTCTTAAATATCTAGAGGCGATCGGTGGCAATGAACAAATTGTTTATGAAACCCTACCGTCTAAGTTAGAAAATTATTTGAATCAAGATGATCAAAGTAAGAATTCCCGTTGGCGAGAAGTCAGCAACTATAAACCCTTTGAAGACTTTACCCCTAGCGAATTAATTGATCTAGATGATGAGATTCAATTAGTCCCCCAAGCTCATCTAGATAAGGCTTTTGATCGTTACTTACCCATTACGCCCGAATTACTTTGGTTTTTGGGTTGGTATGTGGCAGAAGGAACCCTAAGTCAGCATCAAGTTAGTTTGAATTTAGGGCAAAAAGATCAAGGGTTTATAACCGAATTAAGCCAGGCGATCGCCACTATCTTTGGAGAAACACCCCGATCCTATGCCGATCCCGATAGTCAAGCTATTAAACTCTATTTCCATAGTGTCTTAGCCGCTCGTTTATTAAAGGCTTGGAATCTGGCGGATGTGGCCCATCAAAAACAACTTCCCGATCTGGTTTTTAGCTTAAGTTCAGAACTACAATTCAAGTTTCTGGAAGGATATTTTCTGGGAGATGGAACCATCGGGAATAATCATCTTTCTATGACCACTAATTCCACTTCTGCTAAGGATGGATTACTCTACTTGTTGGGTCAATTAGGGTTAATTGCCAGCCATTCTACCCACCAACCCTCAACGGCGATCTCGGCTCCTATTCAAACACGCCATCCCTATTTCACGATTACAATCTGTGGCAAAGAACAGTTGAAACAATGCCAAACTATCTGGCAACGTCATCATCTGGCCCATTTATTGATTAATCATCTAGCGAATCCTACCCGCAAAGCCCAGGACTTTGTTCCCATTAGTGACGATTTGATGGGATTGAAAGTAATCAGTAATCAAAAAATTGCTCTGGTTGGAGATTATGTCTATGATTTCTCTGTTGAAGATGATGAAAATTTTGTTTGTGGTGTGGGTGGTATTCTAGCTCACAATACCGATGCTGATGTAGATGGCGCGCACATCCGTACCTTATTACTCACCTTTTTCTATCGTTATCAACGGGATTTAGTTGATCAAGGTTATATCTATATTGCCTGTCCTCCCTTGTATAAATTAGAACGAGGAAAAAATCATTTTTACTGTTATTCTGACCGAGAATTACAACAGAAAATTAGTGAATTTCCTGCGAATGCCAGTTACACCATTCAACGGTTTAAAGGATTAGGTGAAATGATGCCGACTCAACTTTGGGATACTACGATGAATCCCGAAACTCGTTCGATGAAACGGGTGGAAATTGATGATGCCGCCGCCGCCGATCTCATCTTTACAGTTCTAATGGGCGATCGCGTTGCTCCCCGACGGGAATTTATTGAAACCTACGGCTCTAAGCTAAATCTAACCGACCTGGACATTTAAAATTCTTACAGGACAAGGCTTTTGTGAGTCACTGTCTTGTTTATGGATTTATACTCAAACAAAAAAACAGGCTTATCATAGATCGGTCTCTAAAACATTGTTATGATTTAACCTGCTGAATGTGGTTTAAAAGAACAGCCCAAAGCCGCGCCTTGACATTAACTCTAAAGCGCAACTCTAAGCCAATCTCTAAATTGTAATAACTCCCAATTATTGGGCTAAACGGCTAGAATCAAGTCCCCAAGCAGGTGCAGAAAGGGGTGTCCGTGTTCCAGGGGTAGAAGTTTCATTAGCATCATGAACCGTTCCCGATAGAGTACTAACTTTGACCGTGCTGGGAGTAAAAAGAAAAATACTTTCACCGATCCGCTCTTGATGACCATCAATGGCATAGGTTCCGCCTGCCACAAAATCTACGGCTCTTTGGGCTTCTTCGGGGTCCATCACATTCAGGTTAAGAACAACGGATTTTCTTTCACGGAGGGTCTGAATCACTTGGGGCATTTCTTCAAACGAATGAGGCTCGACGACAACAACTTCGGCCGCACTATTGTTAATTCCAGGCATTCCAATCACATTATTTCTCGCTGATGTTGCTATGGTGGATTCGTTATTTAGAGTTAAATTATCTCGATTTGGGCGACGAAGAGACGAATGTTCTTCAGGGATTGGAGCGACTTGCTCCTGGGGCTGTTGCAAGTCCATTTCTTCGTAATCCTCTTCGTATTCGTCGCGTTCGCTGATGCCGACAAAATCTTTTATTTTCGTTAGGATCATGGTATTAGAATTTCCTGTCAGGGTGAGTAATGAGAATTTATGCACAGGGGTAGTCTGTTATTAGATGAACTACCGATGAATAGCGATCGCCACAAGGGTTTCAAACAAAGGGTTTACCCTTTACAGGTATCGCCCTAGAGGTGTTTAGTACCGTTAAACTTAATGGAATAACAATAGACTAATTAGAAATTCACTAAGCTATCCAGCAAAAAAATTAGACATTTTTTCCCAATAGTCGCAAGAGTTGAGCAATAAGTTCCCATTTTTTTGTCATTACTTAGGTAAATGTCGATATTTAATTTTATAGGATTTAAGTTCAAATACAATACCTTTAAAAGTTTTATTGCCATTTTCTTGGAATAGCACGTCGTTCAATGGACTTGTCAGGATCAAATTCTGAGGGAAATTTTTAGAAATATTTCATGAAAAGGCTAGTCTGTAAACAAAATTCGGCCTAAACGAATCATGGTTGCACCCGCTTTAACGGCTAATCCATAGTCATTAGACATCCCCATCGAAAGTTCTGTCAGAGCCAAGGAAGATTGCTGATTAATCTGTTCGAGTAAATTAGTCGTTGATTGAAAAGCGGCAAGAGATTGTTCAGAGGTTAAACCCAGGGGCAGAATGGTCATCAATCCCCGCAATTTAACATTTTTACAAGCCTCTAATTCCGTTAAATGGGAGAATAATTCAGGAATTTGCCATCCGTATTTATTCGGATCGGGAAGGATTTTAATTTGTAAAAAAAGTTGAGGAACAACGGGTACATCCTCGGCTAACCGATCCAAACGTTGCAGGAGTGCGAAATTATCAACGGAATGAATCCATTGAAAATTTTCGATTGTTTTTTTAGCTTTATTCGTTTGTAAATGTCCGATAAAATGCCAAGAAATATCTTTTAAATCGGTTAGTTGATCTTGCTTTAGTAATGCGTCCTGAAGTCGATTTTCTGCAAAATCTCTGATCCCCGTGTTGTAAGCCTCTCGTATGAGAGAAACAGAGACTTGTTTGCTAACGGCAACTAAACGGACAGAACTCGGAATTTCTTGACGAATTTTTTCAATGCGTTGAGCAATAGACATAAAGCACAATAACGATGTTTTAGATCTTTTCCAGTTGTTCTCCTAATCCTAAACGATCGCCAATTTTTTTAAGGAGTATGGGCTACTCAATTACTGGAAAGTCCGTTGATAAAGTTTCTGTAGATCTAGATAAGCCTGATTATCTCCAACGCGACGTAGATGGCGGAGACGATTTTCGATTAAAAGTTTAGCATCAGCGCGAGTGATCGGCTCAAAACCCGTTTTATTGGCAGTGACTGCGACTAAAAAAAATAGACGCTGGGCATACAGAGTCGTAAAAATGTCCCGATTTTCTTCTAGTACACAGATTCGATATAAAAGCCCAAACGTTGGGTGATTGATATAAATTTCTTTGTCCATTTAGATTCGAGACTTAGAGAGGATATCTCAGAAAACAACTAAAGCCTTAGTCTATGTGATTTTACCCTGTGATGGGGCATTAATCTTAAGATCTCTACAATAACGCTATTATCCCCAGATAGCTTTATTTTTTAAGTTTAGATCATTTTGTTTAATTGATGTTGTTTCTCAGTAGTTTGGTTAATGGAATTATCTATTCTGCGATCGCGAATAAAACAACAAAGCCTAAAATAAAAATAAGGAAGAAACCCCTTAAGATGATTGTGATCCAACCAACTAGCAATTGTATAAAACGGCATGGGTGACACAACGCTAGAAGCATCGCCTTTACGCTCTCTGCGATCGGGAAAATGGGTCAAACTAATCTGTGGCGCGAGTTTTCAAGATTTAGCCGTGATTCGTAATCTTGTCCTAGTCTATAGTTTGGCGGGGGTGGATTGCGTTGATGTGGCGGCGGATGGGGCAGTAATTACGGCGGCAAGGGAAGGGATTTTGGCCGCAAAAGAATTTTCACAAAATCAAGGTTTACTACAATTCAGCCCGCCCTGGTTAATGATCAGTTTGAATGATGGTGAAGATCCCCATTTTCGCAAAGCCCAATTTGATCCCCATCGCTGCCCCTCGAATTGTCTCCGTCCCTGTGAGATGATTTGTCCCGCCCAGGCGATTAATACCAAGGGTGTGATTGATGAACGATGTTATGGTTGTGGACGTTGTTTGCCCGTTTGTCCCTTGGGACTAATTACCGCTCGTTCCCAGGTTGCGACACCCAGTACCATGCAACCTTTTTTGGAATTGGGAATGATTGATGCGATTGAACTGCATACCCAAGTGGGCCACGAATCTGAATTTAAAAATCTCTGGAAGGCGATCGCATCCTGGTGCGACGGGTTAAAAATATTAGCCATTAGTTGTCCCGAACAATCGGGGGTTTTAGACTATTTGCATTTTCTCAATGATCTCATTCAGCCCCTACCCTGTCCCCTCATTTGGCAGACCGATGGCCGTCCCATGAGCGGAGATATTGGCAAAGGAACCACCCATGCCGCCATTAAATTAGCCCAAAAAGTTCTCGCCTCAGATTTATCGGGTTATGTCCAAGTGGCAGGGGGAACGAATGGCCATACGGTGAATAAATTAAAAGAAATAGGATTACTGCAAAAATCATCAAATTCATTATTAAATGGCATTAATCCGTCTTTTTCTATCTCAGGAATTGCCTACGGAAGTTATGCTCGTTCTCTGTTATTACCAATTTTAGAGGAAATGGAAAAGCAGAATCTCAAAAAAATGGATCAAAATTCGTTAGGATCAACTCATCTAGAAAATTATCCTGATTTATTCTCATCTGCTTTGTCCCTAGCGACTGCCGTTGTTTCTGATTTAAAATACGTCGTTGATAATCGTTTATCAAGCATAAAATAACATTTTCAAGCTTAAAAGACTAAATTTTTATCCAAAATGCCACTAGAAAGCACTAATCCCCATTCAATGCAAATTACCGACGATCTCAGTCAATTACTGGATATTTTACCGACCTCTATTCGTCTGGCCTTAGCGGATCATCCCCAACGGGACAGTCTGATTGAAGTCGTCATGGATTTGGGACGCTTACCCGAAGCACGATTTCCCAAGGAAGCCGTTTATCTGGGAGAGATTCCCATTTCCAAAGAAGATCTACAATTTTCTATCGCAAGAGTGGGCTATTTTAGTGGCGATAATCGGGCGGGAATTGAACGGACTTTGCATCGCATTAGTGCCATTCGCAATCGGACTGACGATATTATTGGCCTAACTTGTCGGGTGGGACGGGCGGTTTTTGGCACGATCTCGATGATTCGGGATTTAGTCGAAACGGGTCAGTCGATTTTACTGCTGGGTCGTCCAGGAGTGGGAAAAACAACGGCATTACGGGAAATTGCGCGGGTATTAGCAGAAGACCTCAAAAAACGGGTCGTCATTATTGATACGTCCAATGAAATTGCTGGTGATGGTGATATTCCCCACCCCGCGATCGGTAGAGCCAGACGGATGCAGGTGGCTCGTCCTGAATTGCAACACCAAGTGATGATCGAAGCGGTGGAAAATCATATGCCCGAAGTGATAGTCATTGACGAAATCGGTACGGAATTAGAGGCTCTGGCTGCTAGAACGATCGCCGAACGGGGGGTTCAATTAGTCGGAACCGCTCACGGAAATCGTATCGAAAATTTAATTAAAAATCCTACCCTTTCCGATCTGGTCGGTGGCATTCAAGCGGTTACCCTGGGGGATGAAGAAGCTCGCAGAAGGGGTTCCCAAAAAACGGTGTTAGAAAGAAAAGCACCTCCGACTTTTGAGATCGCGGTGGAAATGTTAGAGCGGCAACGCTGGGTGATCCATGCCGATGTGGCCCAAACCGTTGATATTCTCCTGCGGGGCAAGGAACCTGGATTCCAAACCCGTTCCGTTGATGAACAGGGAGAAGTGCAAATTATTCAAGAAACGCCCCAAGTTCAACCCAAAATTCCCTCATTTGGTCAACCCGATCCCTTTGCGGGTTCTCCCCGTCCGACAGGTTGGCGAGCGTCTGGACGAATGGCTCCTCTGGCTCCCGTTGATTCCGCGCCTTTAACGACCGTCGAGGATCGGGAATTTGAACAATTACTGGATAAGTCCTGGGTGCAATCTGAGGAAGAAACAGATAAAATCCGCGTTCCTGGCCCCAATGGCGAAGATTTACCCGTCTATATTTATCCCTACGGGCTAGGACGGAGCCAATTAGAGCAGGTCATTGAAATCCTCAACTTACCCGTCGTTCTCACTAAAGATCTGGAAAATGCGGATGCGGTGATTGCTTTACGGACGCACGTTAAAACCCATTCTAAATTACGCCATGCTGCCAAAGGTCGTAACGTTCCTATCTACGGCATCAAATCTAATACGATTCCCCAGATTACCCGTGTTTTACGGCGTTTATTAGGGATGGATGATCATAAAGATCCAGAGGCAGTGGATCTACGTCTGTTTTCTCGTGGTAGCAACGATGATGAACTAGAAGGACTCGAAGAAGCTCGTTTAGCGGTTGAACAAATTGTCATTCCCACAGGCCAACCCGTTGAATTGTTACCGCGATCGCCGAAAGTCCGCAAAATGCAGCACGAATTAGTCGAACATTACCGTCTCCAATCCGATAGTTTTGGGGAAGAACCGAACCGACGATTACGGATTTACCCCGCCTAAGTTTCCTCGGTGACCCGATTGAATCAATTAGAATTTAAACAGTACTCGCGACGACTTACCACCAAGACGGATTCACCCTTACCTGATTCGGTCATGACCTTACGCACTGGAAAAAATTTGGCGATCGCCTATATTCTTTGGGGATTTGGCTTTTTTGGATTTTGTGGC
>Ga0209598_10003445_pt1 | contig 11932 bp, 8 predicted proteins | sample M_140807_EF_Meta_FD_187317 | JGI IMG/M metagenome (GOLD analysis project Ga0209598, IMG submission 187317) | Freshwater microbial communities from Lake Montjoie, Canada to study carbon cycling - M_140807_EF_MetaG (SPAdes) (version 2) | ecosystem: Environmental > Aquatic > Freshwater > Lake... | reverse complement strand
ATCATCTGCAGCATGGCAAACCACGCAGTTAAGCTCGGTCAGCAGCAACTTCCCGCCTTCTACAGGTTGTTCACCCTTGGCGTGGTAACGGTCGAATGCTGCAACAGCAGGAGGCGTGGGCGCTGCCGGGATCAACAGGCAGGCAAACCAACAGGGGAGAGCGATCATCATCGACGGCAGGCTCCGGCAGAATCCAACAAAGCAAGATCGGCAGTTTAACCAATCAAGGCTACAAGGCAAGCAGTTCAACGATTCCCAAGAATACAACCCGACCTAGCATTGTTTTCCTTTTCAAATCACGGCCGACTATGCTCTACTCTCATCAGGAGACAGCCATGCCGCATTGCCAATGCAAAAGTGTGTTCTTTACATGCCTGTTTATGGCCACAATCACGCTGGCCGCAGAGCCCCCAGCGTCACTGGCACCTGCTTTCAATCCACCGAAGGAGTTTTTAGACTCGCTGGGCAAACATCGCTCGCCGCTGGTATTTGAGGATGGCTCCACCGTAAAAACGGCGCAGGATTGGCTCAAACGCAAGGCCGAAATCAAGACCATCTGGCACAACCTGATGGGGCAATGGCCGCCACTTATTCAGCACCCTAAAATTGAATTTCTAGAACGCGAAAAACGCGGGGCCGTCCTCGAAACCAGAATTCGTATTGAGACAGCACCCGGACGCTTCGTGGACGATGCCTACCTGCTGAAACCAACAACTGGAAAAGGCCCGTTTCCTGCTGTGGTTGTGGTTTATTACGAGGCCAAAACCGCTGTTGGCCGCGCCAAAACCGAATTTCGTGATTATGCCATCCAATTAGCCAACCGTGGATATGTCACGCTTTCGCTGGGAGGTGACCCAAACACCTATTACCCCGACAAGGCAACCTGTCGCATTCAGCCATTGTCGTTCCATGCTTACGAGGCAGCCAACTGCCATACAGCCTTGGCCAACATGCCTGAAGTCGATCCCAAACGCATTGGCATTGTGGGCCATTCCTACGGCGGGAAATGGGCCATGTTCGCCGCATGCCTGCATGATCCATTTGCCTGTGGAGCATGGTCCGATCCCGGTATTGTCTTCGATGAAACAAAGGGAAACGTGAATTACTGGGAGCCTTGGTACCTCGGATACGACCCGGCCCTGAAAGATCAGCGAAAAGGAGGGATACCCGATGCCAAAAACCCTCGCACCGGACCTTACAAAAAAATGATGAGCGATGGCCGGGACCTGACCGACCTGCACGCACTGATGGCGCCCCGCCCATTCTTTGTTTCAGGCGGTTCGGAAGACCCACCCAGCAGGTGGCAATCACTCAACCATGCGGTGGCCGTGAATCGCCTTCTAGGGACTACCAACCGCGTGGCCATGACCAATCGGCCCGACCACAGCCCCAACGCGCACGATAACGAGCTGCTGTATCAATTCTTCGACTATACGTTAAAACCACAAAAATGACGGATGGGGATCCGCCTACGCCACTGTGAACCGCACCACGCGCTGGTGCCCCACAGCGAGAATCGATTTCATGCCATCGGTAGTGGCCACGGCATGAACATTCATGGGCACCTTTTCCTGATGCACAATCTTCTTCTGCTTCAGGTCAATAAACGAAAGGAAACCCTCGCCTGCACCACCTGCGGCAAGAACTATTTCCCCATTCGGGTGAAACTCCAAATGCTCCACCAATCCTTTTTTGCCGTCCGTCACAAATTCATGCAGCTTTTCAGCCTTCTGCCATCGGAATATTTCGACGCGGCCGTCTGCTTCTAGGTGGTCGATATTGCCAATTTTTCCTGTGCCACCAATGGCAACCAGTGTTCCGTCAGGTGAAAAAGCCAGCGAACGCGGACCACCAATCGAATGCCTACGGGCATTGGGGTCCCATGTGTACATCACAGGCACTTCAAACGTGTTCACCTTTTTGCCGGTAGCCGCTTCCCAGATCACCACATGACCCGTTTTGTCGGCTGTCGCCAAATGCTTGCCATCCGCGGAGAATGCGCAAGCGTAGAGCATCGACCGGAAACCTTGCGGCGTGAGTGGGGTGTGCTCGCCCGTGATTTCGCGCACCATTTGGCCATTGGCCACATTCCAGAATCGAATCGCCATATCGTCGGCGACACTGACCACTGTTTTGCCATCGGGCGATACTGCCACACGTCGCACAGCCAGTTTGTGAGCTGCAATTTCCCGTACTCGGGTACCAGCAGATGCTTTCGTCCAGACAAGTTTTCCGTCGTACCCGCCTGTAATAATCAGGTCAGCCGTGAGCGCCAGCGTGGTGACATAGGTGTCGTGGCCAGGAAACGTGCGCACCTCCGGTTTGGGCGCATCGATATCGATCTCATGAATTTTGAAATCAGATCCAGCCACATAGGCGCGGCCTGTGCCTGGCACACGAGCAACGCCAAACAAAATATCCTGACGGCCGACACTTTTTTCGAGCTTGATGCTGGCGACATTCATGGCGGTATTCCTGTTTAGGCCAGTACTTCTTTCACAGGCTCGGTGCCCGGATCGGTGAGTGGCACGGGCCGCGAACCCACGTAGTAGTTTTTCTGCGGATTGATGCCCAAGGCTTTGTAGATGGTGGCAAACAGACGCGCCGCACCGATCTCTCCATCCACGACTTTATCGCCTCGGTCGTCAGTTTTGCCGTAAACCGATCCGCCAATCACACCACAACCGGAAAGTGAGCAGCTCCATGCCGATGCAAAGTGATCGCGACCCAAACTTGAATTGATACCCGGGGTGCGACCAAATTCCGAAAGCGTCAGAACCAGCGTGTTCTTCAGCATGCCGCGCTGCTTCAGATCTTCAAGCAACGTGGTCATGACGTGGTCTAATTCTGGCACCATTTCCTGATGGGTTTCGAAGTTTTGGCCATGGCTGTCCCACCATGCCCGCCCTACTCGCACAAACGGCACACCGGCTTCCACCAAACGTCGGGCAATCAAAACCTGCTCGGCAAACTGCGTGGGGCCATACAGCTCGCGCGTTTTGGCAGATTCTCCAGCCAGATCAAAGAGCTTTTGGCTTTCCATCAATCCGCCCACGCGGGCAAACGCCTGCTGGTGGCTTCCCAGCGACGACGAAATGCGCCCCTGTTCAAAAGCACGGCTCCAAGAGTCTCTCAGTGCCATGCGGTCGGCAAAATCGGATGCTGAAATGTTGTCCGGCTTAGAAAGGTTTTCCGGCGTCATCCCTTGGGAAAGCTGCATCGGCCCGAATCGGGCGCCCAAAAAACCTGACCCTGCAAAATTGCGGCCTTCGGTTTGCAGGTAAAATGAAACGTAATCTGGGACTTTGCTGTCGGATGCACCCAATTCACGCGCCAATACCGCACCCAAATCGGGAAAACGCAACGATGCTTCGTCACGCCGGCCGCGCATCATCAGGTCGGCGCCGCCTCCATGGTCGGCATTCTTGGTGTTGAGCGACCGAATGATACAGGTGTCGTGCAGGCGCTTCGCCAGCTTGGGCATCAATTCAGAAATCCGCACGCCCGCTGTCGAGGTTTGAATCGACCGAAATGGCCCGCCCGTAACAGCACCCGGTTTAGGATCGAACGTTTCCAATTGGCTGGCTCCACCTGCCAGCCAAAGCATGATCACACTTTTACCTTGTTTCTTCAATTCGCCAGCCAGCACGCTTGCCTGAGCACCAAACGCCGTAATTCCAGAAGCTGCGGCAGCCCCCAGAAATTGACGCCTCGACGCCGCGTGATCTTCAGGAGTGCAAATTCCAGATCGCCTTGTCATGTACTCTCCTCCGGTCGCGTCAATAGTTGAATCGGAATTCCGGACTGGCCATGAGCGACCAGATCACTTGCCGGGAAGCTTCCTTCTGGTCACCACCATGTCTTTTCAAATAATGAGATATCAACGACATTTCGTCGGGCCGAGCAGGCCTCGATAGTACCGACTGAACGGCAAGGCCTGCTCGAATGTCGTCTGTAGCTGCCTTCATCATGGCTGTCAGCAACTTGTCATCCCCTTCGGGGAATACTTCCCCCGAATACCGCTTGCTGTTCGCCATGAACAACGCCTCAGTAACGCTCACCTGAAAGTCATCCGCAAGCGGGGGAAATTGATCAGCGAGACCACGGCCGTTGCGTTCAGCCTCTTCGATTTTCTTATCGAGGTCGCCCTTCACAGTGGCCATTCCCGCCAGTCGCAACGAGGTACCCATCTGCGCGGGGGTCAGCGGCTTCAGGCGCGCCACGGCAAATTCATTGGCTGCGGGAGCAGATCCCCCCTCGTACCGACTCGATAGCGCATATGTTTTGCTCGCCACCATCCCACGGATCAGGCGGGAAATATCGTACTGATGGGCTGCAAAATCGCGAGCCAGCCAAGCCAATAATTCGGGGTGGCTGGGTGGGTTTTCCGAATGCATCTGATCGAGCGGCATCACCAGACCGTGACCAAACATCCGGTACCACAGATAATTCACCATCGCCTTGTTGAAAAAATCGCGGTCATTCGCAGATAAAGCCAGCTCCACCAACCGGGCGCGAGCCGAATGGGTTGGAGCTGGTGGCTGAGTCTTGCTCTTTTTCCACTCCTCAATTTTCTTGGCTTCGGCCTTTTGCTGATCTTTGGTCGCTTCAGAGGAGCCTGGCATGGCGATTTTGGTGCCGGTCAAAAACATGAACCCGGCTTCCTTTTCCTTGCCTTTGTTAGGAAGAAAACGGACAACTCCATGCTCCTTTTCGGCCAGATGTTCACCCACCTCAAACGTGCGGGAGAAGAACGACTTCAATCCATAAAAATGATCCTGTTTCCAGTCTTGGACCAACGGATGATCGTGGCACTGCGCGCACGAAACGTTCACTCCAAAAAATGCCACGCTGACATCATTGGTCAAGCGATCAAGATCCCGAACTTTCGGCTTGAGGTAGGCGCTCGAACCTTTGGTGGCCGCATCCGACTCATTGGCAACCATCAGTTCGCGGAAGATCCTGTCCCAACCACGCTTCTCGCCAATAGCACGGTTCAAATACGCCAACAGTGAGTTGCTCTTCTCGCGCATGAGATACCATTCGAGCTCATGGGCCATGTGGCGCACATAAGCAGGCGAAGAGATCAGCCGATCGATATGGATTTCGCGTCGGTTTGAGCTTTTATCTTCCGTAAAAGCTTTCACCTCAGGAACAGTAGGAATGCGACCCGTCAGGTCGAGGGTAACTCGGCGCAACCAAGTATGATCATCAGCAGGTGAGGCAGGCTTGATGCCACGTTCCTTCCACCCCGCTTCAACAGCCTGATCGATTACAGCGGGAATCGACATCGAGGCCGGTGGTAACACCAGTTCATCCGCCCCACGCAAACCAGCGGCAAATACCGCAAGTAACGGGAGGAACCAGAGGGGTTCTATGCGCTTGTTCATTGGCGGGTTCTGCAGGTGCGAGGCGGGCTATCGATTCATCGGTTAATGCTATGCGCTCTCTGTAGGAAATGCAACCAAAAGTTGGCATGGAACACGAGGGAAACCATGGTGCTTACCATCACTCGGCAGCTGATCGTCATACCAAACTCTCGATGAGTCTCCTAATCCTCCCCACACCCATCAATATCGCCAAGAATCGTTTCACTGTTTCAGGATCTCCCTGAACAGCGGGACTAGGCGAAGTGCACCAGCAACCGTCAAGTGTGAGGCATCCCTGTACAAAGGCTTGCCGTTATAAACAGCTCGCCATGTGCCATTTTCATCCACGAAATAAGGTGCAGGATCGACAACAAGAACCATCGGCCCAGCCAACTTGTCGAACATTGCGTTGACTTTCCTGTTGGCAGTCACATGCGCGTTGTAGGCTACGCCGATTGAATTGGTGTTTTTGCCCTGCATGGCAGCCTTGGCCATTTTCATGACAACATCGTCACTCAGGCCAGCCACGTCCTTCACAATTATCACTTCAATTCCTACTGTCGTCAGGCATTCCACTGTGCTTTTCAAGCAAGGCTCGAATGATGGTAGATGGCCGTATCCCGTCCAAGATGCTGTCAGGATGACCTTTTTGATTTTCTTATCAAGGGCATATTGGATTACAGAATCAGCAAATTCCTCGGTGTCTTCAAGAAGCGAGTCTGACAACATGCACTTGAATCCAGCCAAAGGGGGTGTGCGTGAATGTGTCGCCTGAACGCCAACCATTTTCATCTCGCCACAAACGCAGTCCAATGCAGGGACCATAGCCATGGCATGGCTATCACCCCAAATCATGCATTCAGGCTCTCCATTGCCTTTGCCAAAAAATCCCAACTCTCCGTTCTTGACCATGCTGGATGTCAATTCCAACACGTATTCCCGTTCATTTCTGGCGGCAACCACCGCCATGACTTCCGCATTGATCCGGTTCGGAAATCCTTTTTGCCAAATCAACAACACACCCAATAGCACAATCACGCCAATTGCTAATGGAGTGGCAATCAACAGGGCGCGCCGGCTGTCGAATAAAGCTTTGTTGCGAAACGGTTGCTCAACCATTCGCCATTGCAAAACCGCGACAACACTTGAAATTGCCACCATCGACATGCTTCCAGCAAGCGTCAATTCTTCGCCAATCCAATATCTTGTTAAAACAAATATGGGCCAATGAACAAGGTAAAGCGAATAGGAGATTTTGCCAACAAAACGAATCGGTAGGCTCGCGAGAATAGTGCCGCATACTGTCAGACCGCTGCCGTTCGCCCAGATGAACGCGACTGCCCCCAGACATGGCAACGCTGCATGGTAACCGGGAAACGATGTTGTGGATTTGAATGTCGCCATTGCCACAACGATAGCAAGTAAACCACACAAACTCACCGTGTCGCGCACCCACCTCCGGCTTGAAAACCAACGTGCTCCAGCGGTTGCAAGGATCGAACCCAATAGCAGTTCCCATGCGCGGATAGGCAGCATGTAAAATGAAAAGTCCCTGTATCTGGGTGTTGACCAACAGCACACCATAAACGATGCAGCGCCTACCAGAACAATGAACACAGGAATCAACGATTTGTTCCACCACCCAACAGCAACAAGCATGGCTGGCAAGAGCAGATAATATTGCTCCTCAACCGAAAGGGACCATGTGTGCAACAGTGGAAGTGATTCAGCACGCTGGCCGAAATATCCAGCGACACTCCAGTGGTAGACGTTCGAAACCATAAAGACTTGGGAAATAGCTGCCTTGCCCAGACGCTTATAATCATCTGGCAGTAGCACAAACCATGAAACAATCATGGTTGCAGCCACTGTTGTCAGCATTGCGGGCACAATCCGACGAATTCTTCGTTCTATAAAGCAAATAAAGCTAAACCTGCCCGCTAAAATGTCTCGCAGCAATATCGATGTGATCAAAAACCCGGAAATGACAAAAAAAACATCCACCCCGACATAACCACCAGAAATTCCGAGGTTGGCATGGAACAAAAGTACCGGAATAACCGCCAAAGCCCTAAGCCCATCAATTTCGGGTCGATATGCCAGTGCGCCGTGTGGTTTGGCCTCTCCTTGGCTGGTTTGCATACAAATATTCCTCCAACGGCGCACACGGCAATAGTCGGAGGCCCTATCCACTTCATCCTTAAGGGGTCAAGGGGATTGGCTACCGGAAAGCCAATCGTTTGCGCCAAACCTTTGTCTATTTGTGCCTTGGGCTTGATTCCCGTTCATCGGCTTGATAATGCCCTGCTGCTTCCGATTCCATGGCAACTATCCGTATGTTCCGCCTCCATATAATTCAAAAACGGATCCGTTTATGAGCAATTGTGCCGCAGCCGGGGAACAAGACGGGAACAGGATGCGCCAACTCGATGGCCTCCGTGGTCTTGCCATAATTGGCGTATTCATGAATCACTTCGGTCAATTCTCCTGGTCTGTTTCTTGTGGCTGGATGGGCGTGAGCCTGTTTTTTGTTCTAAGCGGTTTCTTAATCACCCGAATCCTGCTTATGCAGAAGTCCGTTATGAGTGGAGCCGGTGGAGGTCTATGGCGAACTCTAGGTATATTTTATGCCAGAAGATCTCTTCGAATTTTTCCGCTTTATTATGGAATAGTAGTCATAGCTTGTTTCTGGAATTTGAATCAGGCAGGCTTGGTAAAATGGCCGCTTGCAACGTACACATATAATATGGTTCTTGCCTCTGATAATAATATTGGGCCAGGTCACCTCTGGAGCCTCTGCGTTGAGGAACAGTTTTATCTGGTTTGGCCTGCGCTGATCCTGCTCTGTCCACCCAGAATCCTGCCATGGATGATTGCAACTGTTTTTATTATGGGACCGCTTTGGCGGTTGTGGTGCTTTATTGCAGGCACCTCCAGAATGCCGCTATATTATTCGTCGTTTGCATGCCTCGATTGTCTAGCAGCAGGGTCATTTCTGGCATGGTGTGAATTCAAAGGACCTACAGTCTGGAATCGTTTCATCACCATTTCCCGCCCTCTGGGATGGACCCTGATGCTTGTCTGGGCCATCGCATGCATCAAAGCTCCACCACTGCTATGGGGTAAGGTTGGTATCGAATGGCTTGTCGGGAATATGGCCATGGCTATCTTCTTTGCCTATGCCGTAGGAAAAGCTACTCAACCACTCCCCGGAGATTATGGCGCCGTACTAAGAATGCGATGGCTGGGATATCTGGGAACAATAAGTTACGGGGTTTATGTCCTTCACATGTTCACTCCGGTCCTATGGAATCAGGCCCGGCATTGGCTACCTTGGGTTACTATTCCATCGGCCTATGCGTGCGTTTTCCTGTCGATAGCAGGCGGAGCCTTTACCTGGCATTTTTTTGAAAAGCCCATTCAAAGCCTGAAGCGTTTTTTGCCCTACACCACAACACCCAAATCGTTGGATACGCCTACCCCTATTCCACTGAAACAGGCAGCCTAGAACTCCTCAGGCAACTCTGGCGCCCCGGTCTGCCTTGAAATCAAGCCCCACATTCGATTATTGCCATTCATTAGTACCGAATCCTTTCGGCCACGCCTCGCGAGGTCCTCGACTTCATGCTCCCAATCAATGATCTGCATCGACATTTCGGCCCACTGACACAGGATCTTGCAGCAGCATTCGATCGTGTTCTGAAACGTGGTTGGTACATTCTGGGGCCTGAAGTCCAAGCCTTTGAAGCGGAATTCGCGTCCTGCGCTGGCACAAACCATGTTGTTGCAGTCGCCAATGGCACCGATGCTCTGGAAATTGGCCTGCGCGCCCTCGGAATCAAGGCAGGCCACCACGTTGCTACCGTTGCCAACGCCGGTGCCTACTCCACAGTCGCTATTCGCTCTATTGGAGCCGTTCCCGTTTATGTGGAAATCGATCCGGTCACGTTAACCATGGATCCCACAGCGCTGGCAAGGGTTCTGGTAACAACTCCCGTTCAGGTCATTGTTGCAACACACCTCTATGGCCGGATGGCAGACGTGCCCGCCATTGTGGAAATCGCCAAGGAATTTAACGTACCCATTTTGGAAGATTGCGCTCAATCGCATGGAGCCACTCTGAACAAAAAACCAGCCGGAAGCTGGGGAGACGCAGCAGCATTCAGCTTCTATCCCACAAAAAATCTGGGAGCCCTTGGTGATGGTGGAGCCATCTCCACCAATCGTGGCAGCATTGCACAGGCAGCGCGCGAACTTCGCCAATACGGATGGTCCACCAAATACAACACAACCCGCCCGGGCGGAAGAAACAGCCGCCTCGATGAACTACAAGCCGCTGCCCTGCGCACCATGCTTCCACTGCTTAAAGGGTGGAATGACCGCAGAAAACAAATCGCCGCCATTTATGAGCAGCACCTTTCCGGACTAGACCTGCTGATTCCACGGTACAAAGGAAGCAACGACGTCGTCCACCTTTATGTTATCCGCTCGCACAAACGCGATGCCCTTAAGGAAAAGCTTGCCGCTGCCGGCATCGGCGCTGATATTCACTATCCCATTCCTGATTATCTTCAGGAAGGTTTTGAAGTAACTCCCAAGCCATCACTTCCCGCAACGGAATCGTGGTGCCGGGAAACCCTCACACTTCCATGCTTTCCCGAACTCACCGATGCCGAAGTAATTCAAATTGCCACAGCCGTCAAAACCGCTGTGGAATCCAACTGAGGATGATACCCAAGGCAAGTCCCATGAACTCACTCATTGTTCCAGTCTACAAGAACGCCGACACGATCGAACCGCTGGTTGCAGCAGTCGGCGCACTGGCAACCCGTTTGATGGGAAATCTTGAAGTCGTTTTTGTTGTGGATGGCAGCCCGGATGATTCCTATAAGCTTTTGAAGCACCACCTGGCATCGTGCCCCTTTCAAACCCAGATCATTCAACTGGCTCGCAATTTCGGTTCATTTGCAGCTATCCGCACAGGTATGGCCTTGGCCTCTGGCGAATATTTCGCCGTCATGGCCGCAGACCTGCAGGAACCTACCGAACTCGTAGGCGAATTCTTCAACGTACTGGCAACAGAAGAAATCGATCTTGTTTGCGGAAGACGGATCGACCGAAATGATCCTGCAGCATCAAAATTTGCGGCTTCTATTTTCTGGTGGCTTTACAGGCATTTGGTTCAGCCGCAAGTGCCACCAGGCGGAGTCGATGTATTCGGTTGCAATAAAAATGTCCGCGATTCCCTTCTGAAGTTCGAGGAAAACAACTCTTCTCTCATTGGCCAATTATTCTGGCTTGGATTCAGACGCAAGGATCTCGCCTATACCCGCCAACCAAGGGCTGGAACCGGGAAAAGCGCCTGGACGTTTCGCAAAAAATGGCGCTACATGGTCGACAGCGTCTTTTCATTCACCGATTTGCCTATCAACATGCTCATCTGGCTTGGCACGCTAGGAGTGGTCGGATCCCTCGCGCTGTCAGCGATCGTATCTACCGCTTGGCTGGCTGGAATGGTCAATGTGCTGGGATACACTCCCATCATGCTTGTCTTAGCCTTTTCCACATCGCTTAATCTTTTGGCTTCAGGAATCCTCGGCGCCTATGTATGGCGCACGTTTGAAAATACTAAGCGCAGGCCACTGGCCATCATGATGACACAGGAACACTTTCCCAAAGGCACCAAATCATGAATAAGCCGTTCTTTCATCCGCAATCGCTGTGCGAATCGGCTAACATTGGTAATGGTACACGCGTTTGGGCCTTTGCCCATATTCTTCCCAAGGCGGTTATTGGCCAAGATTGCAATATATGCGATCACGTCTTCATTGAAAATGATGTCGTTGTTGGCGACCGGGTCACCGTGAAGTGTGGCGTGCAACTCTGGGACGGGGTGCGTGTCGAAAACGATGTGTTCATCGGCCCCAATGCCACATTCACCAACGATAAATTCCCGCGCAGCAGAGCGTATCAGGAAAAACTGCCAACAACGGTTGTTGAAACCGGAGCATCGATTGGTGCCAATGCCACCATTCTGCCGGGAATCACCATTGGCATGCGCGCCATGGTGGGTGCTGGTGCAGTTGTTACCCGAAGTGTGCCGCCACGGGCTGTTGTGATGGGAAATCCTGCGCGCATTACTGGGTATGTCGACACCCCCATGCATAGTGCCAGACAACGTGAACCCAATGTTTCGGGCCAACCGGTTGTTGCAGCCGATGTTCCCGGTGTCAGCATCCACACCCTTAAGCAGGTCAGCGATTTACGCGGGGATCTGAGTGTGGGCGAATTCTCACAAGACATCCCGTTCGTTCCCGCGCGCTATTTTTTAGTATATGGAGTCCCAACTTCAAAAATAAGAGGTGAACACGCCCACAAAGTATGTCACCAATTCATGATCTGCGTCCGTGGATCGCTCGCTGTTATTGCGGACGATGGAACCACCAGCCAAGAATTCAATCTGGATAGGCCCAACATGGGTCTCTACATGCCACCATGTATATGGGGCGTGCAGTATAAATATTCTCCAGACGCTGTACTTTTGGTATTCGCATCACACGCTT
>Ga0209598_10003439_pt1 | contig 11940 bp, 11 predicted proteins | sample M_140807_EF_Meta_FD_187317 | JGI IMG/M metagenome (GOLD analysis project Ga0209598, IMG submission 187317) | Freshwater microbial communities from Lake Montjoie, Canada to study carbon cycling - M_140807_EF_MetaG (SPAdes) (version 2) | ecosystem: Environmental > Aquatic > Freshwater > Lake... | reverse complement strand
ATCAGTGCTGCAGCACGCAGGTCCTCAAGGTAAAAACGGAATTCGTCTGCCCGATAGGCTGGATTGAGCGGCGCGCTGGTGACCGAGCAGGCGCAGGCTGCAAAGCAGGTGGCCATTTCAGGGCCGTTGTCCAACACGATTGCAACCCGGTCGTTGCGACCGATTCCCAGACCGTTCAGGCGCTCGCGCGTCTGGGCGATCAGCGCACGCAGTGCAGCGAAACTCAGCGGATTGCGACCCGGGGCGGAGATCGCCACAGCATCATCTGCTCCAGCCGAAAGCATTTCCAACAGCGTCTGTTGCATTCGTATCCTCAGGATTTCCAGTAAGACAACTGCACAGGTCAGGCTTCGCACTCGATGACTACCGTGCGAAGAGACATTTGACCAATCAATGACATTGCAGCGCAGCACGGCGTTATAGAGCGCTCGCGCTCGCCAGACAATGAAAAATCACCAGATTTCCGTTCGACGACAGACAATTTCATAATACGGAATAAATTTGTCCAATCACTGTCTATGGCAACGGCAGAGCTGCTTGACGGTAAGCTCACGCCCATGAAACTCGCCACCTGGAATGTCAACTCGCTGAAAGTGCGGCTGCCGCAAGTCCTTGACTGGCTCGCAGCCCATCCGGTCGAACTGCTGTGCCTGCAGGAAACCAAACTGACTGATGACCGTTTTCCCGAGCAGGAACTGGCCGCTGCCGGTTATCGATCGATCTTCAGCGGTCAGCCCACCTACAACGGGGTCGCCATCATCTGGCGTGCTGACACCGGCTGGGAGCCGCAGGATGTGGTGTTCGGCAACCCGCACTTTCCGGACGAACAAAAGCGCCTGATCAGCGCCACGCTGGGCGGCATTCGAGTGGTCTGCGCCTATGTGCCGAACGGGCAGGCGGTGGGCAGCGACAAATACGAATACAAACTGCGCTGGCTCGACGCACTCAGCGTCTGGCTTCAGGCAGCACTCATCGACTCGCCTCGGCTGGTGGTGGCAGGTGACTACAACATCGCACCCGACGATCAGGACGTCCACGACCCGCAGGCCTGGGCAGGCCAAGTGCTGTGCTCAGAGGCCGAACGTGAGCGTTTCGCAGCCCTGCTTGCACTCGGGTTTCACGATGCCTGGCGACTCTTTGAGCAGGCGCCCAAGTCCTTTACCTGGTGGGACTATCGACAACTCGGATTCAGGCTCAACAAGGGCCTGCGCATCGATCACCTGCTGGTGAGCCAGGCCCTGCGGCCCGGCGCGCGCTCGTGTGTGATCGACCGCGCACCGCGCAAGCTTGAAAAGCCCTCTGACCATGCCCCGGTGATTCTGGAACTCGATCCCGGTCCGGCTTGACCGAACCGGTCATACAAAGATGGGTCAGAGATGGGCGGCAGCCATTGCCCCCAGACCGAAGCCCACTGCTGCAACCACGTAGATGCCCTTCATGAGCCACTCGCGACGGGTTAGCAAGGCGATGGCGGACAGTGCGATTGAAATCTGGAGGACCGTGGTCGCCTGCGCCCAACGGTGGTGTTGATGCATCTGTTCTTCACTCTTGTGATCCCACTCGAGTGACTCCTTCTCCAGTTTTTCCGCCTCAGACTTGATCTGTGTCTTCTCGCCTTCGTAGCGTTTCGACTGGGTGCGGTAGTACTCGCGCCGCTCGGTATCAGCGGTGTCGGCCCCCAGATCAGCCAGATTCTGCTTGCTGCTCTTGGCCTGGTAGTAGTTCCACTGGTTCGACGCCTCGGTCTTCTTCATTGCCGCGTTGTTCTTGTAGAGCATCGCATTGGCCTGTGTCAGGCCGCCCTGATACGCGAACAGCGCGCCGACAGTGGCCAGAATCGCGGTGGTGGTGGCAATCCGCCCCGATATCCGGTCATTGGCACCATGCGCAGCAGCATGCTCGATCTCATGGTCGTGTGGGCCATGCACATGAAATTCACCGCCTGACATACCAACACCCTCCTTTGATTGGAGGCCGGATTGAACCACAACCGGATGTCAGCCTTCATGCAAATCCCTTGAGCCGGGATTGCCCCTCGGGGCAATGGCGAGATCAGCTGTCGCTTTCGAGCTTCAGATCCTGGATTTTTCGAGTGATGGTGTTGCGGCCGATGCCCAGTCGCAGGGCGGCATCGATGCGACGGCCTCGGGTGTGTCGCAACGCCGTTTTGATGACGGTCGACTCGAAGCAGCGGGTCAGGCTGTCCATCACATCCGAGTCGGACGGCGGATCACCACCCTGAGCGGTTTGTGCAGCCAGGATGCGACTGACCTCGGCCTCGAGCAGAGTCGACCAGGCACCGGTCGCGTCCTCTGCAGACGAGGCACCCGCGGGAATGACCCTGCCGCCCACCACGGTCGAGGCGTCCGCAAAGACTGCGCCTGATGTCACCTGCGGCGCTGTGAAAACCACCGTGCCGCCGGGATTGCTCCGGGCAAACCCGGAGGCTTCGTTCATCGCGGCAACCGGTGCCTCGAATGCCGCGTCTCGCCCGCTGTCATGAACGGGCGATTGAACCGCCCCGGATATCGCCAGCGGAGCACCGTCCGCATGCCCGCCCGGCATGCGAATCTCGGGTGGCAGGTCCTTGGCCTCGACAGTCTGAGCCGGCGCCATCACCGTCAGCCAATGGCAGACGTTCTCGAGTTGACGAACATTCCCAGGCCAGGAGAAGGTGCTGAGTTGATCGAGTGCATCTTCTGAAAGCCGCTTGGGCTCCACGCCAAGATCGCGGGCACTGCGCGCCAGAAAATGACGCACAAGCAATGGGACATCGAGGGGGCGCTCACGCAGGGCAGGCAGCCGAAGCCGGATGACATTGAGTCGATGGAACAGATCCTCCCGAAACAGCCCCTGACGCACCCGGTCCTCCAGATTCTGATGGGTTGCGGCGACCACGCGGACATTCGCCTTGAGCGGCTGATGACCTCCAACCCGATAGAAATGCCCATCAGACAGCACCCGCAGCAGTCGGGTCTGCAATTCCGACGGCATATCGCCGATTTCGTCGAGAAACAGCGTCCCGCCTTCGGCCTGCTCGAAGCGACCGCGTCGCATCTGCTGCGCCCCGGTGAACGCACCGCGCTCATGGCCGAAGAGCTCCGACTCCAGCAGATCCCTGGGAATGGCCGCGGCATTCAGTGCCACGAAGGGCTGCGAGGCGCGAACGCTGTGTTTGTGCAGGGCGCGTGCAATCAGTTCCTTGCCACTGCCCGACTCGCCGGTGATCAGTACGGTCACGTTCGATTGCGACAGCTTGCCGATCGCCCTGAACACCTCCTGCATGGCGGGCGCCTGGCCCAGCATCTCGGGGGCTTCGATGAAGGCTTCGTCGGCTGCGGCTTCGCGGTCACTTTCCTCGACTGCGCGCCGGATCAGCTCGATCGCCTGATTCAGGTCGAAGGGCTTGGGCAGATACTCGAATGCCCCACCCTGGAACGAGGACACCGCGCTGTCCAGATCCGAAAACGCGGTCATGATGATCACCGGCATGCCCGGTCGCAACTGCTTGACCTGCTGCAGCAACTCCAGGCCGCTCTGACCCGGCATGCGGATATCCGAGACAAGCACCTTGGGCGCCCCGGTCTCGAGTGCGCTGAGGCACTCCGCGGCCGAACTGAACGCGCGCACATCGAAGCCGTCTCGCTGCAGGGCCCGCTCGAGCACCCAACGGATCGACTGGTCGTCGTCAACTATCCAAACTGAATTCATGCGCTGGCCATCCTGGGCTGCTCGACCCGGTCCGCCTGTGCAGGCGCGACTCAGGGCAAAGGCAGCAAGATCCTGAAATCGGTCCGACCTGGCCGACTGTCGCATCCGATCATGCCACCGTGCTGCTGCACGAAGGTCTGAGCGAGCGTCAATCCCAGGCCGCTACCCCCCTCGCGGCCCGAGACAAGCGGATAGAAGATCCGATCGCGGATGTCCTCGGGCACGCCCGGGCCGTCGTCCACTACATGCAAATCCAGTGCCAGCCTGTGACGATGGGTGTCGATGGTGACCTGACGGGTGATTCGCGTCGACAAAGCAATGCGTCCGACGCCTTTCATTGCCTGCGCCGCATTGCGTACGAGGTTGAGCAGGGCCTGGATCAGTTGCTCCTTGTCGCCGCGAAATTCGGGCAGGCTGGCATCGTAGTCACGGATCACCGACAGGCCGCTCGGATATTCGGCCAGCACCACCGATCGCACCCGTTCAAGGACTTCATGGATGTTGACATCGCCCACCAGGCGCGGATGCCGATGAGGCGCGAGCAGGCGATCGACCAGGGTCTGCAAGCGGTCCGCCTCCTTGATGATCACCTGGGCATAGTCCCGCAAACTGGACCCGGAGACTTCCGATTCCAGCAACTGGGCTGCGCCACGAATGCCACCCAGCGGATTCTTGATCTCATGGGCGAGATTGCGCACCAGTTCACGATTGACCCGCACCGACTCCAGCATGCGTGACTCGCGATCCAGCCGAATGCGCTGATCGATCTCGCGAAATTCCAGCAACAGCGCACCCACATCCGCATCGGGTACAACCGCTACACAGTGCACGGCAAGCGGATCGCGCCCGATGCGCTCGAGATTCAGATCGAGTCGCTTCTGCTCGAAGGCCTGGGCACTCGCTCCAGCCAGCAGATCATCGATGACCGTGCCATTGAGAAACTGACGCGCAAAGGGCGCGCCTTCCAGGACCCGGGCAGGCAGCTCGAACAATTGCTCGGCGGCCAGATTCAGAAAGCGGGCCCGACCGGCCTCATCGAGCAGAACCACCGAACAGGCCAGAAGGTTCAGACCTGCCAGGCGAGAAGCGAGTTGCCGGCGACGCTCCACCCCACTGGGCGGTCCTGTTGGCGTCAACGCGGGCTGAACGGCAGCAGCTTGTCCTTCTGTCGAGGGCTTGGACGATGTATTTCGTTTTCGGGTTGCCATGCGCTGACGGCACCCGGTCAGTCGCGCAGCGCTGCGATCTCGCGACGCAAGGATCCGATGCTGCTCTCGGTACGCGCGATGTCGTCCTTGAGTCGCTGCACCCGGTCCAGGTAGCGCTGATAGTTGCGCTCATCGCCGCGACGCTCCGGCTCGCCTGTGTTGTATTCAGCCTTCAACTCGCTCAGCCGAGACTCTTCCTTGCGCAGCTCGTCATCGAGAATTCGACGCCGATCCAGGTCACGAGAGCGCTGCACCTGCGACTCGACCCTTGGAAACCCGGCCGACGAACCAGGCGCCGAAGCGGTTCCCTGAGGCGCAGCAGCTGGCCGACTGGGAGATGCGGCCGGTGCTGCGGGCAAACGGGGGGCTGGAATCGTGGTGATGGCGGGCAGATCCATCGCCTTGCATTTCGGACCGGGGTTGTTCTGATACAGCGGCACACCGCTGTCGGTCTCGCATCGGTAGACCTGAGCCTGAACCGGCAGGACCATCAGGGCAAGCGCCAGGGTCGCACCCTGAAACAGGGCGACATGCAAGCTGCGAAAAAAGACACTCATCAGTCGAGTTTAGAACAAAAAAGGGGCGGTCTCCCGCCCCTTCATCGGCTCGATCGTCGATCAGAGCGAGTAGTACATGTCGAACTCGACCGGATGCGTGGTCATACGGAAGCGGGTGACCTCTTCCATCTTCAATGCGATGTAGGCATCGATCATCGAATCGCTGAACACACCGCCCCGGGTCAGGAACTCGCGATCCTTGTCGAGGTAGTCGAGCGCCATGTCGAGCGACGAGCACACGGTCGGGATCTTCGCGTCCTCTTCCGGCGGCAGGTCATAGAGGTTCTTGTCGGCTGCTTCACCCGGATGGATCTTGTTCTGCACGCCATCCAGACCGGCCATCAGCATGGCCGAAAAGGCCAGATACGGGTTGGCGGTCGGGTCCGGGAAGCGCACTTCGATCCGGCGGCCTTTCGGGTTGCTCACATACGGGATGCGGATCGAGGCCGAGCGGTTGCGGGCCGAATAGGCCAGCTTGACCGGTGCTTCGAAGCCAGGAACCAGTCGCTTGTACGAGTTGGTACCCGGATTGGTGATCGCATTCAGTGCGCGGGCATGCTTGATGATGCCGCCGATGTAATAGAGCGCGAAGTCCGACAGACCGGCGTATTTGTCGCCGGCAAACAGGTTCTGGCCGTCTTTCCAGACCGACTGGTGAACGTGCATGCCCGAGCCGTTGTCGCCCACGACCGGCTTGGGCATGAAGGTGGCCGTCTTGCCATAGCTGTGCGCCACATTCAGCACGATGTACTTGAGCAGCTGGGTCCAGTCGGCCCGCTGAACCAGGGTGCTGAACTTGGTGCCGATCTCGTTTTGGCCTGCGCCGGCCACTTCATGGTGATGCACTTCAACCGGCACGCCCATCTGCTCGAGGATCAGACACATCTCCGAGCGCATGTCCTGGAAGGAATCCACCGGCGGCACCGGGAAATAGCCGCCCTTGACCGCAGGACGGTGGGCCAGATTGCCACCCTCGAACTGCTTGCCGGTCGACCAGGCAGCCTCCTCGGAATCGATCTTCACGCCGCAACCGGACATGTCGACATTCCAGGTCACCGAATCAAAAATGAAGAACTCAGGCTCAGGGCCGAAAAAGGCCGTGTCGCCGATACCGGTCGACTTCAGGTAGGCCTCGGCACGCTTGGCCAGCGAGCGCGGGTCGCGGTCGTAGCCCTTGCCATCAGACGGCTCGACCACGTCGCAACTCAGAATCAGGGTCGGCTCTTCGCGAAACGGATCGATGTTGGCGGTAGACGCATCCGGCATCAGGAGCATGTCCGAAGCCTCGATGCCCTTCCAGCCGGCAATCGACGAGCCATCGAAGGCATGGCCGTGGATGAACTTGTCTTCATCGAAGGCCGAGATCGGCACCGAGACGTGCTGCTCCTTGCCGCGGGTATCGGTAAAGCGGAAATCAACGAATTTGACTTCGTTGTCCGCAATTTTCTTCATCACGTCCTGGGCAGATGCCATCGATGCGTTCTCCTGGTAAGCAAGGGGTAAAAACTGAAGGGCTGTAAACCGGGCTCGCCGCTGCGGGCGACGCGGGATTGTGGGAGTTTTCCTGCAGGCAGGCAAATCGGACCATTCAAAGCACAAAACATGCCATCTGTCTGCCTGACACGGGCCCGTCAAGGCAGGCCCAGGACGGCTGACTTTCCCCGGTTTTTGGTCGACATCACCTATCTGGTGCGCCCAAGAATGGGGCGAAGCCTGGATTTGCACCGAATTGGGTCAATTTCACAGCGCGGACGCGTCAGCCCTTCGAATCCGACTCCGGCAGAAAGATCGTTTGAAGATCGTTCAGGAACCGCTGCCCAAGCAGCGTGGCGCACAGACGCGACGGATCCGGACTGAGCAGCCCCTGCTCGACCGCCTGGGCGATTGGGCGAGCAATCGAAGCCAGCGAGACGCCGGTCTTCTCGCTCAAGGTCGAAGCCGGCACCCCCTCAAGCAGACGCAGTGCATTGAGCAGAAACTCGAAGCTCAGGTCCTGGCTGTCCAGGGTTCGCTCGATTTCGACCGCCTGCGCGCCGAGGGCAGCCTCCATGTAGCGCTGCGGATGCCGCCAGCGCGCCTGTCGGATGATCCGGTCATGAAACGACAGCTTGCCGTGTGCGCCTGCGCCGATGCCCAGGTAATCGCCAAAGGTCCAGTAGTTCAGGTTGTGGCGCGACCGATGCCCGGCTCGTGCAAAGGCCGACACCTCATAGTGCTGCAGGCCCGCGACGGCGCAGGCCTCATCGATTGCATCCTGCATCGCGGCGCTCTGGTCGTCGTCGGGCAGCCCGGCCGGTGGTCGCGCGGCAAACAGGGTATTGGGCTCGATGGTCAGGTTGTAATAGGACAGATGGGGCGGCTCAAACGCCAGCGCCTGGCGCAGATCACGATGCAGGCCAGCGAGATCCTGACCCGGCAACGCATACATCAGATCGAGATTGAAGGTGGCGAAATCCTGCGCTGCGCTCTCGGCTGCAGCCAGCGCCGCATGGCGATCATGGACTCGCCCGAGCGCCGCCAGCGCAGCATCGTCGAAGCTCTGGATACCGAGCGACAGCCTGTTCACACCGGCCTGGCGAAACCCTCTGAACCGCTCTCGCTCGAAGGTGCCCGGATTGGCTTCCAGCGTGATCTCTGCATCGGGTGCGAGCTTCACGCGCGCCCGCACATCGGTGAGCAGGCGGTCGATCGACTCAGGCGAGAACAGGCTGGGCGTGCCACCCCCGATGAACACGGTGTGTACCGTTCGCCCCCAGATCAGGGGCAAGGACGCCTCGAGGTCGGCTTGCAGCGCATCGAGGTACCGTGCCTCGGGCAGCTCCTGAAACTCATGCGAATTGAAATCGCAGTACGGACACTTGCGCAGACACCAGGGCAGATGGATGTAAAGCGACAGGGGCGGCAGCGACGCCAGCGCCGAGGGTCGGCGCGATGGCACCCCCAGGCTCACCGGGACACTCGCAGCACGCGCCATGCCGTCCATCGTGCCCTCAGCCTGCTGCGCTGGATGCAGCTGGCCCAGGCATCACGCCGGACTGCGCGGCACCCACTTTTTGCAACAGAGCGTGCATCGCCTGCGCCCGATGGCTCAGGCGATTCTTGGACTGCGCATCCAGCTCGGATGCGGTCAGGCCCAGATCGGGCAGCCAGAAATGCGGGTCATAGCCGAACCCGCCCGCACCGCGCGGGGTGTCGATGAAGACCCCATGCCAGGCGCCGTCTGCGATCAAGGGCTGTGGATCATCAGCATGTCGCAGCAAAACCAGCACGCAATAAAACAGCGCGCTTCGATCGGTCGCACCCGCCAGCTCACGCACCAGCCGTGCGTTGTTGGCGGCATCGCAGCGGGGTGCTGACGACTCGATGCTCGCGTATCGAGCCGAGTGCACGCCAGGCGCACCACCGAGCGCCCGCACGCAGATGCCCGAATCATCGGCCAGAGCCGGCAGGCCGGTCATTCGACTGGCATGGCGGGCCTTGGTCAGTGCATTCTCGACGAAGGTGCCAAAGGGCTCGGGCGCATCCGGAACACCGAGTGCGCCCTGCGCGATCAGTTCGATCCCGGTGGATGCCAGCAGAGCCTGCATTTCGCGCAGCTTGCCGGCATTACCCGAGGCCAGCACCACCCGGCCCAGTCCTGCGTTGAGCGCCATCAGCCTGAAATGCCGAGCGCCTGGCGCTGCATGAGCGTGAGGCTGTGGATGCCGCTTGCAGCCAGGTCCAGCAACTGATCAACCTGAGCCCGCGAAAATGGCCGCCCCTCTGCGGTGCCCTGCACTTCAACGATGCCACCGGTTCCAGTCATCACGACATTCATGTCGGTGTCGCAGGCAGAGTCTTCGGCGTAATCGAGATCGAGCACCGCATGCCCCTGCCACAGGCCCACGGAGACTGCGGCGACCGAGTCGGTCAAAGGCGAAGCGCTCAGCATGCCCTGCGACTGCATCCACGACACCGCGTCGTGCAAAGCAACCCAGGCGCCGGTGATCGCAGCAGTGCGGGTGCCGCCATCGGCTTGAAGAACATCGCAGTCGATCTGCACGGTTCGTTCACCGAGCACCTGCAAGTCGATGATGCCGCGCAGGCTGCGCCCGATCAGCCGCTGGATCTCCTGCGTGCGCCCCGACTGTTTTCCGCGGGCGGCCTCACGGTCGCTGCGGGTGTGGGTGGCCCGCGGCAGCATGCCGTATTCGGCCGTCACCCAGCCACGCCCCTGCCCACGCAAAAAAGGCGGCACTTTGTCTTCGACGCTGGCGGTGCACAGCACCCGGGTCAGGCCAAACTCGACCAGCACCGAGCCCTCGGCGTGACAGGTGAATCCGCGGGTGATCCGCACATCGCGCAAGGCATCAGCCGATCGGGCACTGGGTCGCTGCAGGGATACCGATCGGCTGGCTGTGGTCTCGGTCACGAGGACTCTCCATTGGGTGAAGTGTGGGTTCTGCGAATCGCCTGCTGAATTTCGGCGATCTGACGTTCGATCTCTTCATCGGACAGACTGGCGTGTGCGGCCGATTGATCGGCGCGACCGAATGCAATTGTGGTGGTGATCGCACCGCCCGGCAGGTCAAGCTGCGACAGGGTTGGAAGCTCATCCGGACTGCCGCCCCCCTCCCAGTTCAGGGCAATCGCAGTGACATTGTCTGCAATCAAGCCGCCTTGCGCGACCGCGCGACGCACCAGCTCCGGCACCACCTGCGACACCGGGCCCTGCACGAAGGCCTGAGCGAGTTCAATCTCCGACACGCCAGACCACAGGCCGTCCGAGCACAGCAAGAGGGTATCGCCCGGTTGCAGCGCCACATCACCCGACGCCTCGACCTCCGGGATCAGCGGAGACCCGAGGCAGTTCAGCACCTTGTTGCGCTCGGGGTGACCGTCTTGCTCATGCGGCGCAATCAGGCCCATGGTCACCAGGGTCTGCACCTTGGAGTGATCCAGCGTGCGGGCCATCGTGCGGCCATTGCGCAGCCAGTACAAACGAGAGTCGCCCGCATGTGCCCACCAGGCCTTTTCATCCTGAATGACGGCGGCCACCACGGTCGTGCGCGGCGCCTCGGGCAGCCGATGCAAGGCCTGATAGCGAAGCAACTCGAGGTGGGCCTCATGCAGGGCGTCCTGCAAAAAGGCCTCCGGATCGGCCAGACGCGGTGTCGCCATGCGCTGAAACAATCCGGCGCACACCTGCAGGGTGGTTTGCGCTGCGATTTCGCCGCGGGCATGCCCGCCCATGCCATCGGCCACGATCATCATCAGGGACTCGCTCGAAAAACAGTAACCCATGCGATCCTGATTGATCGTGCGCGCCCCGATGTCGGTGTCCTGAAAAATGGTGAATCGCATCAAGGTCCCGGCGATCAGCGTTCAGTGCGGCGCTTTCTGCGTCGACCACATCAGCGTGGTGTCTTGCCGCACCGAGCGGCGCCGGCGCGATGTCAATCCGTAAAGCCAGCGTGAAATACCACCTGCCTTCGTGGACGGCACCGCCTGCACCGATACATGGGCCGCGCGAAGTGCCTTTTGCAGCACGAACACACTTTGCGGACGCTCCAGCGGATTGAGCTTCAGGCACCAGCAGACAATGTCGATGAGCTGCTGCGAATACAAGCCAGCGACTTCCTGCAGCGCTTCCTCGACCTTGTCGCCCAGCACCCGCTGATCGGCAGCCTGCGGCGGCGAACCCACCAGACAGGCGAACATCGTGGCGCCCATGCCATAGATATCGGTCCAAGGCCCCAGATTCTGATTGCGCCGATACAACTCGGGCGCCGCAAAACCGGGTGTGTACATCGGAAAGAGCTTGGGCGCATCCTGCGTGAGGGTCTGCCGCGATGCGCCGAAATCCAGCAGCATCGGCGAGCCGTCGCGACGCAGGTAGACATTGGCCGGCTTGATGTCCAGATGCAGCAGGCGATTGGCATGCACCTCGCGCAGGCCATTCATCACCTGCGCAAAGACACGACGCACAAAACGCTCCGACATCACCTCACGCCCCGGACGGCCCCGATGCCGAATGATCAGTTGCTGCAGGCTGCGGCCGCGCTCATAGGCCATCACCATGTAGACCGTCTCGTTGGCTCGAAAAAAGTTGAGCACTCGAACCACATTGGGATGCAGTACCCGGGCCAGCGCCCGGCCTTCTTCGAAGAAGCACTTCAGGCCGTTCTGATAGGTGCCGAGATTTTCGGGCAGCACAGTCGGGATCAACTGGCCTGCGCCCCGTGTGACCAGCGTGCTGGGCAGGTATTCCTTGAGTGCAACCGGCGTGCCGTCTGCATCGTGAGCCAGGTAGACGATCGAAAAACCGCCGCTGGCGATCTTTCCTACAATGCGGTAGCCACCGACCTGAAGGCCTTCCGGAAGCGGTGCATTGGTCTGGGTCGCCATAAGGATGCGATTGTAATGAACTCCACCGCTTCATCTCCCGCATCGTCGGGCCCTGCAACAGGCCGTTCGTCAGATCG
>Ga0209598_10003437_pt1 | contig 11942 bp, 9 predicted proteins | sample M_140807_EF_Meta_FD_187317 | JGI IMG/M metagenome (GOLD analysis project Ga0209598, IMG submission 187317) | Freshwater microbial communities from Lake Montjoie, Canada to study carbon cycling - M_140807_EF_MetaG (SPAdes) (version 2) | ecosystem: Environmental > Aquatic > Freshwater > Lake... | reverse complement strand
TCGCCTCCGACAACAAATCGTCCGATCGAGTTATTATTGGGTGTGTTGAGAGTGATGGGACCCGTGAACGTGTTCACTGCACTGAGGTTGACGTAACTCAACGATCCCGTCTGCGTGTTGAAGAAGACATTGAACCCGGTGGTGGCTGGTGAGACTCCATCGGGAATCGGTGTCGAGAACATGACATCCTCACGGTCGCCGTTGCCATTTTGTCCGGTACGAATCTCAATGATTTGATCGCCGGTTGCCGTGCTTGAAACCGGCCCGTTGAAGTTCCATTTTGTGTCATTGCCGTTGAACCGCAGGGTGATCGTTCCCGCACCGCCGCTTAAGACAATATTATTGGGGATGACCCATCCACCAGGAGGGGCAAGCTGGTTCGTATATTGGTTGAGCGCAGAGCCATTTTCCATGGTCACAACGCCGGCTGTATTCCAGAAGGATGTCAATGGATCGCCGTTGACAGTTTGTGAGCCGCCGTTTACGATGGTGATATCCGCATTTGCGCTCCCCGTCAGCAGTGAGAGCATCACAGCGGCCGAAGCAGCGAGCGGGAGCGAATGGAGCCTGGATAATCCCTTACTTCGGTTTAACGAAGGTGATTTCAGATGTTTAGTGGCGGTTTCGCCTCGATGTTGTTTTTTCATGACGTGGTATTTTTTGGTGTTGTCGTGTGTTCTATTTTATTTTGTTTTGAAGTACTTCGCCAGGCCACCGTTGGGGGTCTCCTGGAAAAGTCCTCATGTTGTTTGCTGTTATTTACCGGAAAAGTGGTTTCGAATCGCAGCAACAGGAGTTTTCAAACGATGGCTCGCCATCGCTCGTTAACGTCCGACTGTTGGGAATTTGCACGGAGTGTTTGTGAGCTGAAGTAACAGGGAAGAAAAGCCGTGCGAGGATTGCTGACAAACTTTGCACAACCTTTCAATACAATTGACAATGTCCAAACTACACAAGCACCCCGCCCTGTCGAGCTTTTTTTTAAAAAATATCATCACCCCGTTTGAGAGGGACAAAGGCCCGTGCGACAGCCGAAATCTCTGGAGGGATCGCAGCCGCCAGGCTGTTGTTTGCCGACTGACCTGGGAATATGCATTGTCAAGCCGCCGCATGCCCGTTCGGGCATCTCATCATCCGGGAAAACAAGCACGTGTCGCGAGTCAAAGGGTGCCGCGTCCCTGGATCAGTCGCACAAGGATGATGACAACCGCCACCACCAGCAGGATGTGAATGAATCCTCCCAGTGTGGAACTTGTGACAAGGCCCAGTACCCAGAGGACCAGAAGGATGATGGCGATGGTCATTAACATGATCTGCGTTTTTTCTTTTGTTGTTGGTTGTCGATTGATTGGAAATGCAAGGGCGTATCAAACGTCGTTTTTGATTTCTTTAACCAGAGCTTTGCTGTAATGGCGGATTGCGGCTTCCACCGCCTCGCGGCTCTCGCCCGTGCGTTTCTGAATTCGACCAAGCAACTCTTCCTGTTTGCCTTCGATGTACTGCAGGTCGTCATCGGTGAGCTTTGCCCACTTCTGTTTGAGTTCGCCCTTGATGATGTTCCATTCTCCTTTGATTTGTAGTTTGTCCATAGGCAACCAAACTACCGCGTGAATGGCATTGCGCCATGGGGTCAAACCCTACTTTCGCAAGCCGAAGGCACGGCGATCAAGCCAGGGAGATGCTCAAAGGCAGGGATCGCTGTCCCTAGCGATCCGGTGGGGGCAGGATGGTTGACGGGTCATCTTCCTTCCTGACTCATTAGCGTTGTTGGCACAGGAGAGCGTGGGGTGAAGGTAGATCAGGTTAGGGTGATCCGCGAACGTCCCCCACCGGAACGCTCGGAGATCGTTCCCTGCCTTTTGGTTGCGACATTTCTTGTCAATCCTCTCCCTAACTTGATCGCCGTGAAGCCGAAGGCGGGCGTTCAAAGAGGTGCCGGAATCACAACTTCCGGCGTCGCGATGCCCGACTTCAACGCGTCCAGCAGTTCATCCAGCGACAGGCTGGCAATGGCGGATGCCTTGTCGCTCATCGCGTACGGCAGGATCAACTGGCGGCCGTGCAGCAGGGAACCGCAACTGTAGACAACATTCGGCACGTATCCTTCGCGCTCGTTTCCTTCGGGGGCGAGAAGCGGTTCGCTCAGGCGGCCGATCACCTTGGTGGGGTCGTGAAGGTCCAGCAATGCGGCGCCGATGCAATACTTGCGCATCGGCCCGACACCGTGGGTGATAACCAGCCAGCCGGCCTCGGTTTCCATCGGCGAACCGCAGTTGCCGATTTTCACGGACTCCCACATCGCGCTGGGACGAAGGATGATCTGCGGATCGCTCCAGTAGTGCGGGTTGTCGGAAAACATGATGAATATGTTTTCGTCGTCCTGCCGCGACAACATCGCGTAACGCCCGTTGATGCGGCGCGGAAACAGTGCCATGCCCTTGTTCTGAACAGCGCTGCCATTGAGCGTGAGGATGCGGAAATGCAGGAAGTCCTCGGTCTCGATCAATTGCGGCAGAATGGTGCGACCGTTGTAGGCGGTGTAGGTGGCGTAGTACATCACCGACTTGTCGTCATCGACGAAACGCACGAAGCGCGCGTCCTCGATGCCGTTGCTCTCGTTGAGCGAAACCGGAAAGATGATTCGCTCGCTCATCGCCAGCTTGGGGCAGAAGCGCAGCTCGTAGTTCGAGTCCGCCAGCCATTGGATGCTTTCGAGCGTGCGATGGAGGTTGCGCGTGATCGGCAGGGTTTCCTGGATCATCGTGGCGACGCTCTTGTTCAAATCACTGCGCGTGAAATTCTCGGCTAGCGGAGCCATCACGGCGGCGGAATGATCGTCGTCGAGGCTCATTTCGTGCAGTTTGATCATGAAGCGCTTCTTTCGATAGCCTGGATTGGGCACCACTTCCGGCACGGTGACGAAGCGCGACACCGGAACCAGTTCGATGACGTTTTCGGGCGATATGGTGCCGACGCGAAACTCGATGGATGAAATGTGACCTTCTCCCGTGGCGCGCAGGCTCATCATGAAACGCAGTCCGCCCGCGGGCATGTCGCTTTGATCGGGATGCGGCACGATCGAGGGATTGAACAACGCCGCGGACTCAAGCGCGTATTCTCCGGAAAACAAAGCACCGATGAGCAGTTGTCGTTCCTTCGATATCGCCCGATGCGTGAAGATGTGAGGCTTCACCTTGTCGTAGTGGCTTTGCAACAATGTTTCGATGTCGAAATGGCGGGAATCGAACTCCAGGCGGACGGCGGCCAGTTGCGCGATTACCTCCTCCTCCGGGAGGGCCAGGGCGCGACCGATGATGGTGGTCACCCGCTGGACGTCACCGGGGATGAAAGGGCGGATGATGACACGAGCGCTTTCGGGCAGCAATGTCACTTCGTGGCGGCGGAGGCTGGGTATGGTCATAGGGAAGGAAGTGGATGAGGAGGAATCCAGTGTTCGGCGCTTTTCATTTCGGCGAGCGCAAGGTGAAATGCCAAGGTCGATTCCGCGCCCTGGTTGTCACTCACGCGGTCTTCATGCAGACCATCGCTGCATCCGCCGGTGCTGAAGTCGTACAATGACACTCCGAGGTCGTTGCGGCCGAGAAACCATTCGAATGCGCGCCTGGCTTCACGAGACCATGATGGGACCTGTGTCGTGCGGAATGCTTCCAGGCACGCGGAGACCATCGCCTGGGCTTCGACCGGCTGTTGATCAAACACCGCGCGGTTGCCGTCGCGCCGGTAAAAGCCGTTGCTGCCGATGGGGCGGAAACATCCTGCCTCTCCTTTCTGAATCGATGCCAGCCAGGTCAGGGATTTCAGGCCGATTTGCAGCGCCTCACCCTGCGGCATCCATTCGCCGCTGATGATCAACGCCTGACAGATGCGGGCGTTTTCATAGGTGACATACGCTTCAAACCAGGGCCATTCTTCGCTTGAACTTGCATGCCAGAGCGCCACAAGCCGCTCCGTCAACAGGCTCCGCATGTCGATGATCCATGACTGCGCCGGCGCGGTGCGCAGATATTCGTTGATGCCGAGCAGGGTGAACGACCAGGCCCGCGGGGAGGTGAATGATTCGACCGCGCCGAGACCGTACTCAAAGAGTTGCGCGGCAAGGCGACGATGACCTTCGTTGCGCGAGTGCCCCGTGCCCGTGCCTGCGGCCCACAGAGCCCGCGCGTGGCTGTCCTCGCTGCATTCGTGTTCGAGCCACTGACGTCCGTGACTCATGAAATTGCGGAAACGTCCGTTGTCGTAATCCAATGCCGCCGCGAGAAAGGCGATGTAGGTGGTCGAATGGCGGGTAAGGCTTTTGGTCTGGAGCTGGCTGCCGATGTCATCGAGCAGGCAGCAGAGAATGTAGGCGCGGGCGTTGTCGTCGGTGCAATAGCCTTCGTGAAAATTCGGCACATTGAAAATGGCGTGCTGGAAAATGCCGGTGCCGTCGCTCATGCGCACGACATGATCGAGGCGCAGCGGAGGCAGGGCGTAGGGGCGGCTGTCCAAGGTCCAGCCGGCAAAAGCGGCCCGCGGCATGGCATTGAGATCCGCTCGCGCGTGTTGGAAAGCGCTGAGATAACGATTCGCCGTCTCCGACCAGATCATTTCCCTGCCCATCGCATACGCGTCAAACCGCATTTTTTCCATCCGCTCCGGGTCGTCGAGCAACCCGCACACCGCAGCGGCTATCGCAGGCGGATCACGAAACGGCACCAACACACCGCGCCCGTCGGCGAGCAGTTCCTGCGCGTGCCAGTAGGGAGTGGAAACGACAACCTTGCCGGCTCCGAAAACATACGCCAGCGCACCGGAGGTGATCTGGGCTTCCGCCACGTAGGGTGTCAGATAAATGTCCGTCGCGCCGATGAACTCGGTGAGATCCGCCTGGGAAACGAAGCGGTTGTAGAAGATGACGTTTTCCTTCACGCCCCGGTCCTCGGCCAGTCTCTCCAGGCTGAGACGATAGCGTTCGCCTTCGCGCGCGATCAGGTTGGGATGGGTCGCACCGAGCACAAGATACACCACGTCCGGATGCCGGAGCAGGATCTGCGGCAGCGCTTCGATGACATGTTCAATGCCCTTGCCTGGTCCGATCAGCCCGAAGGTCAAAAGCACCGTGCGCCCTCCTACGCCAAACTGCTCCTTGAAGAACGATGATGCCTTGAAGGGCACATCCGGAATGCCATGGGGGATGAGATCGATCTTGGCATCGGCGACACCGTAGGTTTCGCGGAGGATGGCAGCACCATTCTTCGCCATCACCACCAGTCGGTCGCTGCGGCGGACGATTTGATCCATCACCAGGCGCTGCGCCGAGCTGGGTTCGCGCAGGATGGTATGCAGCGTTGTCACGACGGGCATGCGCACCTCCTTGATCAGGGCCAGCAGGTGGCTTCCCGCCGGACCTCCGTAGATGCCGAATTCGTGCTGCACGCAAAGAACATCGGCATTGTTGAAGTTCAGAAAGTCCGCCGCGCGCCGATAGGAATCGATCTCCTTCTCCTGCAGCTCAAACTGAACCTTCGGCGGGTAATCGTAGCCTTCGGGCTGATCGTTGATCGCGCCGACAAAACAATCCGCACCCGGCGCGGCTGTCGAGACCGCCTCGCACAAGTCACGGGTGAAGGTGGCAATGCCGCAAAGCCGCGGCAGGTAGTTGCCCAGAAAGGCAATGCGCTGAATCGGGGCAATGGCACTCATGGCAAATAGATGATCGAGGCTGGCTCGACACAGCCAAGCGCATCAAGAATGCTATCAGCGGCGGACGGAAAGGCCGGATTGAGAACATCCGGTGCAGCGGCATCGACCAGCGAGACCGGAGCCGGGGGAGTTACAATGATTTCAAATTTTTCCATAATGATTTCGAGGTTATGAAAAAGCATTCACTTTTTCAAAGGAATCCAGGTTACCCGGACTTTGCCTCACCAACAATGGGGTGATACCCTACAAATCATTCAACAAACTTGAATTGTTAGATGACGGTGTTTTGACTGCTGCTTTCGATGATGCCCTGCGCGATCGCGAACCGGGTCAATCCGGCCGTGTCGTGAATGTTGAGTTTTTTCATCAAACTGGTGCGGTGTTTCTCCACCGTTTTGATGCTGATCGCGAGTTCGGCGGCGATTTGTTTGTTAGCCTCCCCTTCGGCGACAAGCTGCAGCACTTCCATTTCCCTCGATGTCAGCTTGATGTCCAGCGGCGCTTTTGTCAAAACGGCTGCCGCACGCAGCTTTCTCAGCCTTACATCGACCGAATGACTGAAATACCTGTGCCCGTTCATGACATCGCGAATGGCACGACAGACATTCTGCATCGAATCCTGTTTCAACAAATAACCCATGGCGCCCGATTGGATGGCATTGATGACATAGGCGTCGTCATTGTGCGCGGAGAGAGCGATGACTCTGGCGCGGGGAAACACCTTCAGCAGTTGCCGGGTCGCTTCCAGGCCGTTGAGAACCGGCATGGCGATGTCCATCAGTATCACATCGGGCTCCAGCGCTTCGGCAAGCTGCACGGCCTCCCGACCGTTTTTCGCCTCGCCGACGACAACCAGATCCTTTTCCAATTCCAGCATCATGCGCATTCCCTTGCGAACGATGTTGTGGTCATCCGCGAGCAGGACGGTGCACTTGCTCATCGGGAAACCCCCGCTTTCCTGTGCTGCTTGGGTGGAACAAGGGGAATCTCGACAGTGACCGCGGTTCCCTCCTCCGGTGATGATTCGATGGCAAAATGGCCATTGACCATCTCGGTGCGTTCACGCATGCCCAGCAGTCCCAGCCGTTTGCCCCGACGATGAAACATGACCTTGTGGACATCGAACGACTTGCCGTCGTCCTTGACCACCAACCGCAAACCGTTGCTGGTTTTTTTCGCGCTGACAATCACGCAGCTTGCCCCGGAATGCCGGGCCACGTTCGTCAGCGCCTCTTCCGCCACGCGAAACAGCGCCGTGCGCTGCAGGGTGTCAAGTTGATCCAGTGTCGAGCAGGTGCGGAAATAGGTCTTGATGCGCGTGCGGATCTCGAACTTTTTCAACAACGACCGCAACGCGGATGACAGGCCCAGATCATCGATGACGGGAGGTCGAAGATCGAAGGCAAAGCGATGGACGATGTTCACGGATTTTTCGACCATGCGCTGGGTGCTGTCGATTTGCGTATTGAAATCCTTTCCTTTGAGGGAAGCCTGCTGTTTCAGGGTCGCGAGCCTGATGTTGATTCCGGTCAATGTCTGGGCGATCACATCATGCAACTCACGGCTGATTTTCAACCTTTCATCCTCCTGCGCGCTGATGAGTTGCTGGGTCAACCGGCGCAATTCCTGCTGCATTTGTATTGATTTTTTCAGCAACGAGGCGCAGTGGTCCTGGCTCTTTTTCAGCGATTGCTTCTCGGCCAGTAGCAATGCGTTTTTCTCCGACATCTGCTTGAACACCGTTGCCTGAACAAACGAGCGGTCGAGCAGTGCGGCGATGGCGATGCGCCTGACGTCGCAATTCGAACAGGCATCGCCGCAAGGCAAAACAGGAGGCGAAATCGCAGAGGCGAGGAATTGAGCGGCGCGATCGGCCGTTAAGATTCTTTTCGCAGCCGTGCAGGGCAATTGCGTGGCCTCGCGGACAATCGCCTCGTGTCTGTCGATCAACACGGTTGCATTCGCGAGTGTGTTGCATGAATTGCAGGCGATGCCTCGTGCGGAAGTCGGGATCGCGGCTTTTCCCGACTTGATGTAGTCGTTCAATGCGTCTTCATAAACGCGCGTCAGCGTGGCGGGTTTTTTTTTCATCTTGCGATGTTGCTTCCGGCGGTGGTTCACACGCTAGCTTCGATCCAGGGCAGGGGCAATCGGATTCACGTCATGCCGCGCGTTTGTTGCCCAAAACAATCAGCACCACGCCGCCAAGCAGGGAAAGGGCTCCGAGAACGGGAGGCAGAGGAAACGTATGGGTTTCTTCCGCGGTAACCTGGAGAGGCCCCAAATCAATGGCTTTTTCACGCGTTGTGTAGGATATGCCCTGATAGGTAAAGATCAGAACGCCGGCAATGATGAGCGCCAGTCCGGCAATGGTTTTCGTTTTCATGGATTCTGGATTTGGCGGTTTGTGGTGGGAAATGGGATTTGGGATGGGGAAAATCAATTTTCGCCCGCCCTCATGATGTGAACGCGTCGCACAACCAGCCTGATGTTTCGGAGTCGAGTCGAAACCCCGGCCATGAATGGTTGTGCTGTTGATCCGCGTTCACATCACTTTTTTTGGGGGGGAGTTTGTGCGGGCTGCAGTGTCGGTGTGTTTGCGCCCCCGGCCGCTCCGTGTGTCCATAGGCAGACATCGGCGAGGGCCAGGGAGCGCAGCGACGGAAGAACATCAGTGCGTTGCCTTCTGAATGTTTTCGCCTGTTTTTTCGACATCGCGACCGGCACCACGCATGGTATTGCAACTGCTGCACAATGCGGCCCAAAAGGCGGAGATGAGGATCAGCGGGATGAGTCGTTTGATTGTATTTTTCATATTTTTTCGTGTTTAGTGGTGTGTTGCAGCGGCCTTGTGGCCCCTTGCTGGCATTGATCATAGCCCCGATGACCTGATTGGCCATGGGGTCAAACCCTACCTTTCGCCCTGACGCTGAATCGACTTCAGTTATACTCGCCGTCATCATCATGTGTGATTCTGTTGTTTGGCATTTCAAAACGGATGGGCAGCTAAGAAACAGGCTGGAAGCCCGTTTGCCGAGACAGGCGAGGACGCCTATCTTCCCAAATGATGATGACACTCCGTTAGCATGCCACCTTTCCTGTTGGTAAAACACCGGAAGGAGCCGTCACATGCGGAAAATGCCCAGCATTTTTGCCAGCAGCACGGCGGCAAGGCTTTCGCGTTTCTGCTCCGGGTTTTGATCCTGCGAAGCAGCGGCCGCGGCCTGCCGGCCCAGGTTTCGTTCGGCGAGATTGTGGCTGAGCAGATCCATGAGTGCGACGTTGGACTCCAGCACGGGCGAGACCGCATCGCGACTGATCCGGTAGGCCGCGCCGGCCGTTGCCGCGCGAATCGTGGCGGTTCGGGGTTCACCTGTAAGCAGCGACATCTCGCCGAAATAATCTCCCGCCTGCATTCTGGCGACGGCCACCTCCTTGTCATCTACGGTGATCAATACATCGACCGCTCCCTCGAAAAGCAGAAACATGTCGTTGTCCTCGCCGCCCTGACGGATGAGTGTGTCGCCACGCACAAAGCTGTGAAGGCTCGTGTTTTGCGCAAGCTGTTCGAGCGGAGCAGGCAGAACGCCGCTGAAAAGAGCGGTCCTGCCCAAGACTTCAGCCCGCGCTGAGACGTCGGCGGAATCAAGGATGGTCCGTGAATCGCGATGCAGAATGACATTTTCCGCAAGCGGTATCCCGGCAAGCTGGAGGTGGCGCAATGCGCTACGCAGCACTTTGTCGATCGCGAGGTCGCAGGAATTTTTCGCGGGGTCGAGCCAGAATCGAATCCGGTATTCCACTCCTGAGGCGTCCAGCTCGGAGATGAGAACCTCGGGGGATTTGGCCGATGTAGGGCCGTTTTCCATACCCATGGTCGCCTCCACCGCGGCCGTAAGAATCCGCCGGGTGCGGTCGGGCTCGATTTCCGGCGGAAGTTTGACGCTGATGTCGTAGCGGCTAAGCGGCGTGGGGCGCGAACAATTGGTGATGATCGCGGTGCTGATGGTGCTGTTCGGACAGATGACCAGATTGCCGGAACGGGTTTTCAAATGGGTGGTGCGCCAGTTGATTTCCTCCACCCAGCCGGTGTAGCTGCCGGCACCGCTACGACCGTTGATTTCGATCCAGTCACCGATATGAAAGGCAGCGTCGAGATTCGCGCTGAGACCGGAAAAAATATCGAGAATGATCGGTCTCAGGGCGAGGCCGATGACCACGGCAACGATGCTGGAGAGGGCGATCAAGCCGGTGAACGCTCCGCTGAAAACCACATTGACCGACAACAGCACCCCGAGCACCACCACCGCGACGCCGATCAGGTGTTTGAGAATTTTCGGCACCTGCCTGCCTGTGGCGCGGGCGAGAAGGATGTCGAGCGCAACGGTGCAGAATAGCCGGAATGCCAGGCTGAGGCCAAGCAGGATGTAACCGACCTGGACGGCTTGGTTCAAATAGGCAATCGTGTCATTCCCGCGGGGGAGCAACCAATGAATCAAGGCAACCACAGCCAATCCAATGGCCGGAAGTGCGATGGACCGGAAGAAGCGAGTCAGATGCTTTTGCATGCCAGGTATTTCACCCACCTTGCTGTTTTTTTGATCATATTGTTGCACTGGAATTGCGTTTGTTCTATCCAATTTCTAGTAATCCGGCAATCTCATTTGTCTCACAAGCACGAAAAAAATCCACGCCGACCCATGTCGGTTGCGGTCCGGGAAAGCCGGTGAAAACAGCATCTCTCTCAACGCGCGATCAAATCGTGCCGCCCCACATCGTTCGATCCGCGCCCGCCGAGCGAACCTCCATTTGCGAGGCACTGAGTTGATGTGAAAAATACGGAGTGCCCCGCCCATAGCGACGGACGTTGCTCCGCACGACTTACCTCGGGCACCTTTCAAACCAGTCGCTGCTTTTCTTCTCCGCATCGGCGATTGGATCGGGGATCATGAGATCGGCAATCGTGACCAGCACCTTGCGGGCAACCTCAAAGCCCGTGCCAGCGGCCGGATCCGGGTGGTTTCATCAAATGCTAGAACAGCCCGCCCGATGTTTCGCAAGGATTTTTTATGCGGCAACGCGCCACATCGATCAAGTCCGACAAATGTAAATCCTAACCTCAACCACGCCAATCCACTGGATCAACTGGTCCCACAACCAAACTGTGTGACATGAATTCCGACAATTCAGAAATTCTGTCAAAAAAGGCTGACACCAGAATGATCTCCGTTAGCGGCTCTCACCTTGTTCCCACATTTTCTTCGGTTCCACTGCTCTCTGCTCGCTGCCCACTCAACACTTTTCCCCCTCCCCCACTTGCGGATCGCGACAATACATGGTTATCTTCCGGTCCGATGATTTGGTCCGTGCGAGGAAAGACGATTGATCTAACGAAACGCGGCATGATCATGGGCATCGTCAATGCCACGCCCGACTCCTTCTCGGACGGCGGGTTGCATGCGAATGCGACTCAAGCCGTCGCTCATGCGCTGGCGATGATTGCGGAAGGCGCGGAAATCATCGACATCGGCGGGGAATCCACCCGCCCGGGCGCGCAGCCCTTGTCCGAGGCTGATGAGTTGGAGCGCATCCTGCCGGTAGTGCGCCACGCCCTAAGCTTGGGCGTGCCCGTGTCCGTCGACACCTATAAACCGGCGGTCATGCAAGCCGTATTGGACTTGGGCGTGGACATCATTAACGATGTGTGGGCGCTGCGCTGGATAGCCCCCGGCTCCGCGCGCAGCGGCGTGGACGTGGTGGCCGCGCATGGTCGTTGTGGTGTTTGCTTGATGCATATGCATGGCGATCCGCAAACCATGCAGTTGTCTCCCATGGAAGGCGATGTGTTGGCTCCGGTGATGGAGTTTTTGGGACATCGCAGTCAAGACCTCACGGCGCGCGGCGTCCAAAGTGCGCGCATTTGCATAGACCCCGGTATCGGTTTCGGCAAAACCGTTTCGCAAAATTTCAGCTTGCTGGCGCGCCAGTCAGAATTGCTCAGTCTAGGGTTTGCGGTTCTGACGGGCTGGTCCCGCAAGTCCTCGCTGGGTTCCGTCACCGGGGCTGCTGCCGGCGACCGGGTGGTCGCCAGCGCTGCTGCCGCGCTCTTGGCAGTGCAAAATGGTGCGCGCATGGTCCGGGTGCATGATGTGCTGGCCACCGCGCAGGCTTTGAAAGTGCTTGGCGCTGCGCAAGGGGCGGCAAAGCATTAGGCAAGCAGGGCATGCGCTTTTTTTCTT
>Ga0209598_10003434_pt1 | contig 11955 bp, 11 predicted proteins | sample M_140807_EF_Meta_FD_187317 | JGI IMG/M metagenome (GOLD analysis project Ga0209598, IMG submission 187317) | Freshwater microbial communities from Lake Montjoie, Canada to study carbon cycling - M_140807_EF_MetaG (SPAdes) (version 2) | ecosystem: Environmental > Aquatic > Freshwater > Lake... | reverse complement strand
GGCAGACGAACGTGCTCGCTTCGCCCGAGAGGATGATGATTCTGGCCCGACCATTCAGCGCAACCAGACAACTGGCCACGTTGATGCCGCTTCCATCAGGCAGTGCCAGGTCGACAACGAGAATGTCGGGATGCTCTTTTTCGCATGCCGCCCTGCCCTCGGCTTCCGTGGCAACCGACGCCACCACATCCAACTCCGGGATGGACCGCACCATGTTCTGCAGCATCTGCCGGAACATGGTCTGATCCTCGACGATGACGCATTTCAGGGCCATGTGCAGAGGCCAACTTATGCCGCATGCCGAAATCTCTTCCATACCCTGCGCAGGGTATATTCGTTGTGTGCGCAGCCCGCCGGAAAAATCGAGCGACTGCGCTTCACCGCGCTACTTCTTTTTCGCTTCCGGGCTGGGGGCGGGTGTCGCCTCGGGTGCGGCGGCCGGTGCGCCTTGCGCCTGCTGCTGCATGGCCTGCTCGCGCTGCACGAGTTCCTCCACCGCGTTCTTCAGGTCGCCGAGCGGAACCCATCCGATGATGTTGCCCTGCGCTCCCGTCGCTTTCGAAGCAAAAGACGCCGCGTTGAGCAACTGCGCCTCACCGGTGACCTTGTTGAATCGCACCACAGTGTCGACCACATTCGTGCCGATGGTGACCTTCGCGGTGATGCACTCGTAGGGAGCCGCAGTCACGTCGACGACCGGCGCGGAATTTTGGCCGCAGGCCGCGAGAAAAAGGGATGAAAGGCAAGCGGCGGGAAGGAGAATGGTTTTGCTCATGAGGTGCGTGTTCTAGTTGTTGTCCGGTTTCTTGGCAAATCGAATCCCATCCGTGGGCGTTGCCGACCAAACCGTAACCGCGGCGGAAAAATACCCTTCCTAGGGTATATGCTTCCGTCAGGGGTTTTTGCTAAAAACCATCTACATCTGGTCAGCCAAAGTATCTACTTCTCCTTCAGGGCGAAGTTCTGACCCGGGAAAAAAGTGCCATGACCATGCAATCTCAATCCGGCCAGACCAGCGGCGGGATATGGCTTCTGCTTGCCGGCTTTGCCGCGGCGGCATTGCTCACGCTGGGCGCCGCTATCGGCACTTCGATGTGGCAGCAGGATCCGGGCGGGCGGGAACTTGATCGCGAGGCGCCTGTCGCGCAGAGGTAATTTCGTTCGACCGAGTTGGGTTGCGTCCGCGGTCCTTGCGTTCCCAAGGCAGCTAGCCTTCATACCCTGCGAAGGGTATTGGCAAACTCGCGGCTTTTTTGCAGTATGGAATTAGAAATCAATCGTTTACCATCCATGCCTGTCCTTGAAGCTTCTCTCTCTGCCGCCAATGGGACGGCTTCCGCCGGATTCCGTCAACACAATGGCATAGCCCCGGAGGAAAAACGCGCCGAACTGGCGCGCGTCTTGGCCAGCAACGACTTCCCCGCCACACCGCGCAAAAGACAAATCCTTTCCTTCGTTGTCGAGCGCGGGCTGGACCACGGGTCGGATCATTTTGGCGTGAGTGCCCACGCTATTGCCACGCAGGTGCTCGATCGGCCGGAAAGTTTCAGCTCCGCGCGCGATCCCATCGTGCGCATCGAGGTGGCGGGGTTGCGCCGCGATCTGGAGACTTACTACTTGAAGTCAGGTCGCGGCAATCCGCTGCGCATCGAAATTCCCCGCGGTGGATACGAACCCGCTTTCGTCTATCAATCAGAGGCGGAGGCGACAACGCTTCCCCCGGCCCCGGAGTTGACGGGAGTTCTGGAGCAAGATGCGGAGGCCGAGTTGCATCGTGTTATCGCGAGTCCCGATTTTGCGGCCACGCCCAGGAACCGCCGGTTTCTCGCCTATGTGGTGGAGAGTGAATTGCGTGGAGTCCCGGATGAAATCAGCAGCCGGTTGATCGGTATTCGGGTTTTCGATCGCGGACCTGGTTTTGACCCGCACGCGGACCCGATTGTCCGGATCGAAGCGGGCAAACTGCGCCGGAACCTGGAGGTCTATTACCTCAAGTCGGGTCGCTGCAACCCGCTCCGTATCGCGATGCCCAAGGGAGCATACCGTCCAGTGTTCCTCTTCAGTTCCTGAGCCCCAAGGGCCTTGCCGTGGGCTCGATTGGTTGGAAAATTGCGCGCCTGATGGTTTGTTCGCGGCGATGCGCTGAGCGAGCGGGTTGTTATGAGTCTTGGTCGGGAGGATTTTCGCCTCTGTCCCTCTGCGTAGAGCCAAGCAAACGCTGCAGTTTTGCTCTGACAAACTGGTCATCGGCTCTATTTTCAGAGGCCAACCTTGCCGCTTGGCGCTGACCCCACTAACTTCAGGGAGGGTTATTTCTTATGAGTAAGCAGAAAATTTTCAAGTTCGCGGTTCTGGCTGGTGATGGCATCGGCCCGGAAGTCATGGCCGAGGCACTCAAGGTTCTGGCTGCGGTCGCCGCCAAGTTCGTCATTCCTTATGAACTCACAGAGGAGCGGGTCGGCGGTTGCGCCATCGACGAGGACGGGGTGGCCCTCCCGGACCAGACGCTGCAGACCTGCAAGGGGTCGGACGCCATTCTTTTCGGATCGGTCGGCGGACCGAAGTGGGAGTCCCTCCCGCCCAACCAGCAACCCGAGCGCGCGGCATTGCTCGCCCTGCGCAAGACGTTCGCGCTTTATGCCAACCTCCGCCCGGCGATCTGCCTGCCGGAGTTGACCCATGCCTCGCCGGTGCGCGAATCGATCGTCAGCGGTGGGTTCGATGTGCTCTTCGTGCGTGAATTGACCGGCGGGCTTTACTTCGGCGAGCCGAAATACATGAAGCACGAGAGCGGCGAATGGTTCGCCGTGGACACCATGATTTACTGGGAGAGCGAGATCGAGCGCATCGCCCACGTCGCCTTCCAGGCAGCGCAACGCCGCCGTCATCATGTGACGTCGATCGACAAGGCGAACGTGCTGCAAAACGGCATCCTCTGGCGCCAGACGGTCGACCGCGTGGCCAACGAGTATCCCGACGTGAAGTTGCGCCACCTCTACGTGGACAATGCGGCGATGCAGTTGATCCGCAATCCGAAGGGATTCGACGTGATCCTCGCGGAAAATCTTTTCGGCGATATCCTGAGCGACGAACTGGCGATGATCGCCGGTTCGCTCGGCATGCTGCCCAGCGCGAGCCTCGGCATTTCCAAGGGCGATGGATGCTACTTCGGCATGTATGAGCCGAGCGGGGGCACCGCGCCGGACATCGCCGGCATGGGTATCGCCAATCCGATCGCGCAGATTCTTTCCGCGGGCATGATGCTGCGTTACTCCGCCGGCCGCGAGGATGCCGCCCTGGCCATCGAGACCGCCGTGCAGCGGGTCATCCGCTCCGGATTGCGGACCAAGGACATCCACACCGAGGGAACGCAGCTGGTCGGCACCGCGGAGATGGGCAAGGCCATCGTGGAAGCCCTTTGAGGCCGTTGTTTCCGCCGCGCCGGGTCTGCGCTATGTTCCGGTCCGCACTCCGCACGTGAATTTCCGCAAGCAATCCGCGCCCGAGCCCGCGGGGTTCCAGATCGCCCCGATGGTCGACATTGTTTTCCTGCTGCTCATTTTCTTTTTGGTCACCTGGAATTTCGCGCGCCACGAAACCGAGCTGGATGTCAAAGTGCCGACGGCAAAGGAAGGCAAGGAATCGCGCCGTTCGGTCGGTGAGGTGATCATCAACGTGAAAGCCGACGGATCGATCGTGATGAACCGCAAGGCGCTGGCGCCCGACGAACTCGGCGCGACATTGCGCAAAATCGCCGAGCTTTATCCCGACCAGGCGGTCATCCTGCGCGGGGACGAGGGTGCCGCTTACCGCCACATCGTTGCGGTTCTCGATGTCTGCCGCGGCGCGAACATCTGGAATGTGGCCTTCGCCACCGGAAGTCCCGAATCGTGAGAAAACTTTCCGCCGCCACCATCTTCCTGCTTGTTGCGCACGCACCGGCGCAAATCGAGCCCGAGGTGCGCCGCGCCGAACCGGCCGTGCCCGTGCCGGTCGCCATCCCTGTCGCCGTTCCCGCCGGACCCCCGGTGGCACCTGCGGTGCCGGTCGTGCCTCCCGCTGCCCCGCCTGCTATTCCCGCGCAGAGTATCGCCGCGCCCGAACCGGTGCCTTCCGGCGAGATTCGCACTCTGCCCTCGGGGGCTGTGGCGGATCCGCTCATGGCGCTCTTCGAGGAGGGCAACGGATTCTACGGGCGCAAGATGTACGACCTTGCCGTCCCCAAATACCAGGAGTTCCTGCAGATGCGCCGCGCCGGCGCCGAGCGCGAGGCCGCACTTTTCCGCATGGGCGAAAGTTTGCGCCTGCTCCGTCGCGGCACCGAGGCGATGGCCGCTTTCCAGTCCCTTGTCGGACAATACAGCACGGGCGAATTCGTTGGGCCGGCTGCCTACCGTCTCGGCGAAATGCAATATGCGGCCAAAGATTTCGCCGCCGCGGCGGAAACTTTCCGCACCGCCGCGCACCACGTGCGGGATCCGAAGCTGCGGCTCGCCGCGAAATTTTTCGAGGGACGTTCCCTCGACGCGGCCGATCGCAAGCTCGAGGCGCTCTCCGCTTACCGGGATGTCGTCGCGCAGCAGGGCGAGAATCCCTACCGCGAGCGCGCGATGTTCGAACTGGCCGAGGCCGACGCGCGCGCGGGTCTGACCGACGGCGCGTTCCGCCAATTCCGCAAACTGGCCGAGACGGCGAAGCATCCGGTGGTGCGCACCGGAGCGGCGGTCAAAGCCGGTCTGCTGGCCATCGATGCCAAGGACTATCCCGCCGCGCGCCCGTTGCTCGAATCCGCCGCCGCCAACCGGGAACTGTCCTCGTGGCGCTCTGCAGCGGGCATCGGCTTGATGCGCCTCGATTACGAGGAAGGCAACTATCCCGCGGTGGCCGCGCGCGCCGACAAACTTCTCGCCGACGCCGGCGGCGGATCGCGCGCCGACATTCTTCTCATGGCGGCCAACGCGCAGCGCCAGTTGGGCAAGCACGGCGAGGCGCTTTCCCTCTACGACCGGCTCGTGGCGTCTTATCCGGAATCGTCCGCGGCGAAGGAGGCGGGGTTCCACCGCCTGGTCAGCCTCGTCGCGCAGCGCGACGAAAATGCGGAAGCGCAGATCGACCGTTTCCTTGCCGGCGCGTCCGATCCCTCGGAGCGCGCGCGCGCGTCGCTGCTCAAGGCCGAACTGCTGTTCGAGCGCAAGGATTACGAGGGCGCCGAGAAACTCTACACGTCCGGATCGCGCGATTCCGGCGCGTCGAAATATCGCGCCGACGCCCTCTACAAACTCGCCTGGTGCCGCATGCAGCAGAAAAAATATGATGCGGCCATCGCCGCCCTGACCGAGTTTCTCGGGCAATACCCGCGCGCGCCGCAGGTTCCGGCCGCCTACCTCCAGCGCGCCCTCGCCGGGATGCAGACCGGGCAACTCGAGGAGGCGCTGGCCGACCTTTCCGCCATCATCGAGAAAAAGAAAGATGCCCCGGAACGCGAGGCAGCCATGCTCCAACGGGCGCTCCTTCTCGGGAAACTCTCGAGGTCGGGCGAAATGTCCGAGGCCTTCAAGCGGTTGCTTGCGGATTATCCGCAGACCAAAGCCTCGGCCCAGGCCAACTTCTGGATCGGATACGGCGCGTTCGAGGCGAAAAAATACGAAGAGGCCGTCCCGGCTCTGAAGCTGGCCCGCGAGACAGACAAGGACAATTACGGGGAGCGCGCCTCGCTGCGTTTGTTGCTGGCGTATTATTACATGCAGGATCGCGCCTCGTCGGCGGCGGAAGCGCGTTCTCTCGGCCCGGAAAAAAGTCCGACCGAAGTGCGCAAATGGCTCGGGCTGACGGCGCTCGACGCCGGTGACTTCGCCGAAGCGCGCGAATTTCTCGAACCGCTCGGCTCGGCGGAGGACGCGGATGACGAAATACGCTTCTCGCTGGCCCGGGCGCAAGCCGGCGCGAAGGATCCTGCCGCGGCGCGCGCCACGGTGGAAAAACTGCTCTCGCGTCTGCACGAGCCCAAGCAGAAAGCAAAGGCGCATTTGATGCTGGCCGATGCGCTCGTCGATTCCGGCGACGGAGCCGGCGCCAAGGCGCAAGCGGAGGAAGCCCTGCGGTTGCAACCGGAGGGACGCATTAATGCCGAGGCCCGCCTGGCCAACGGTCGCGCGCTGTTCGTCCAGAACCGCTACGACGATGCGGCCCGGGCTTTCATGGCCATCGCTTTGCTCTATGATGAGAAAGACCTGACGCCGCAAGCGCTCTTGCTGGCGGAGGAGGCCTACCGTCGCGCGCAGAACGTCCCCGACGCCGAGCGCGCGCGCGAAGAGTTGCAGAGGCGCTATCCCGACTACAAACCGCCCGCGAAGTCCTGACCATGCCGCTGCAATTGCCGGCGGGTGATTTCCGCGCCTTCATCTTCGACTGCGACGGCACGCTGGCCGACAACATGCCCCTGCATTACGAGGCTTGGAGCCGCGCCATGGAAGATTTCGGGGGATCGTATCCCGAGGAACTTTTCTACGAGTGGGGCGGCGTGCCCACCGGCGACATCGTGCGGCGCCTCAACGCGAAATTCGGACTGTCGTTGGACGTCGAACAGGTCGTCGATCGCAAGGAGCACTACTACCGCGAGTCCATCCCTCAGGTGGAACCGATGCGCGCCGTCATTGCCTTGGCCCGCGAGCACCACGGCAAAACGCCCTTGGCCGTGGCCTCGGGCGGACACCGTGATCTGGTGGTCCGCACCCTGCGCGCCCTCCGGGTCGAGGAATTGTTCGATGTCGTGGTTACCGCGGAGGACTACGCGCGAGGGAAGCCCGCGCCCGACCCTTTCCTCAAAGCGGCTGAATTGTTGCGCGTCGATCCTGCCCGGTGCCTCGTCTTCGAGGACACGGTGACCGGCGCCGAAGCGGCTTGCGCCGCGGGGATGCAGTGCGTCCTGGTTGCCGGTTGACCAAGTCAACGTGACCTTGCGGGGTTGCCTCGTGCCAACGATTTCGATCGCGGGCTGAGGCTCGCGAGTGAGGTGCGCGATCCGACTTGTCTATTTCTCGAGCAGCGCGAGAACAGCCTTCTGCGTGTGCAGGCGGTTCTCGGCCTGGTCGAAGATGGTCTGCGCATTGGCTTCGAAAATTTCGTCGGTGATTTCTTTGCCGCGGTAGGCGGGAAGACAGTGCATGACCAGCGGTGATCCGCCCGCGGCGTCGACCGCGGCTTTGTTGATCTGGTAGCCGGCAAACTGCGCGGTGCGGAACGCGGCTTCGTCCTCCTTGCCCATGCTGATCCACACATCGGTGTAGAGAACATCGGCTCCGCGGCAGGCGGCGAGGACGTCGGTGGTCACGCTGACATTTTTTCCTGCGCGCGCGACCAGTTCGGCCGGCGGCTGGAAGCGGGCGGGCGCGGCGATGCGTAGATTGAAGCCGACTTTCGCCGCGGCCCAAATCCACGAGCGGGCGACATTGCAATCGCCGTCGCCGATGAAAGTGACGGTCAACCCATCGAGGGAACCGCGCTTTTCGATGATGGTGAACAAATCGCTCAGAATCTGGCAGGGATGCTCGAGGTCGGTCAGTGCGTTGATCGTGCGGATGCCGCTCAACTTGGCGAATTCTTCGACATCACCCTGCTCGTAGGTGCGGATGACCGCGCCCTGCGCCATGCGGCCGATGACGCGCGCCGTGTCGCGGATCGGTTCGCCGCGACCGAGTTGGATGTCGTTGGCCGCGAGAAAAACCGGCTGACCGCCCAACTCGCGAATGCCGACTTCGAAACTCAGCCGAGTGCGGGTGGACGATTTGGAGAACATGAGCACCCAGCATTCGCCTTTGAGCGGCGCATCAGGATGCGGGCCGCGCGATTTCTTCATTTTCGCGGCCTCGGCGAGGATGCGGTCGATGTCGCTGCGATCCAGCGTTTCGATGTCGAGCAGGTGCTTCATGGCGAAGGGCGAGTTTACCCGCAATCGCGCGCCGTGGTAAACAAAGTAGAAGCGGCGATCCGCCGCTTCTCGACGGTGATCAAACGGCGGGGATGCCGCTTCCACTCTCGGCCTGCGCAAGGACGCCGAGCAGGATCCGCAGGGCCTCGTCGCACTCTTCCGCCGTCACATTGAGGGGCGGAAGAAGGCGGATGACCTGCTCTCCCGCGGGAACAACAAGCAGTCCGGCCTTGATCAGGCGCAGGGTCAAACGGAGGGAGGGCGTTCCGCTTTCGCCTTCGGCGGGCGCGAAGTCGGAAATCTCCAAGCCGACAAGCAATCCCGCGCCCCGCGCCTCGCGAACGAGCGGCAGGCTTTTCGCCCCTTCGCGGAGTTGTTGACCGCGCTGGCGCGCATTGGCCAAAAGTTCTTCGCCCTCGATCGTGTCGAACACCGCGTTGGCCGCGGCGCAGGCGAGGGGAGATCCGCCGTAAGTCGTGCCGTGCGTGCCGGGTCCGAGCAGGTCGGCAAATGGCTCGCGTACCCAGAATGCGCCGAGCGGAAAACCGCCACCGATGCCCTTGGCCCAACTGATCGCGTCCGGCACGGCATCGTCCGCACCTCTCCCGTGCCACCCGCACCAGTGCCCTGTGCGGCCGAGTCCGCACTGGACTTCGTCATAGATTAGCAGCAACCGGTGTTCATCGCAGAGCGCGCGCAGGGCGCGGAGGAACTCGGCGGGCAGTGGTCGCGCTCCGCCCTCGCCCTGGATCGGTTCGACCAGAACAGCCGCGGTGCGGGCATTCACCGCGTTGGCCACGCATTCGATGCGCGCGGGAACATTGATGAATCCGTCGACGGGCGGACCGAACCCGAGCTTCACTTTGATTTGTCCGGTCGCGGCAATACCGCCGAGGGTGCGTCCGTGGAACGATCCGTCGAGCGTAACGATTTCATAACGTCCCTGGGCGGCCCCGTTTTTGCGTGCCAGTTTATACAGTCCCTCGTTGGCTTCGGCGCCGCTGTTGCAGAAAAACACTTTGCCCCGCATTCCGACCATTTTCTCCAAGCGCGCGGCGAGGAGCGCCTGCGACCGCGTGAGGAAGAGGTTCGAGGTGTGGATGAGTTCGCCGGCTTGCTCCGCGATCGCTTTTTGCAGCGCCGGGTGCGCGTGGCCGATGGCATTGACCGCGATGCCCGAGGTGAAGTCGAGGTATTCGCGGCCGTCTTCACCCCAAACCCGCGCACCTTTGCCGCGGGCGATGGCCAGTGGAAAACGCCCGTAAGTCGGGACGACGTGCCGCTCGTAAAGTTCGGCGGTCGACTGCTGGTCGGTCGGCATGGAACGCTGGATGCTAACGGATGACAGGCCGGGCAAGGAAGGCCTTCCTGCTCAAGGCACGATGGGCGGCAAGGAATCGCTCTCCCGCGTCAGGATGGTGAAGGCGTGCAATTTGCGCGTGGGCACAAAGTGGTTCTCCGCGGCGTAGCGCGCCACTGCGCCGGCCGGGTCGTAGATGTCCGGCTTGCTGATCACGATGACGCGCGGCGGAAACTTGAAGCGGATGTCGTCCCATTGCGGCGCCTGCATGGCCCAGGCTCGTCCCGGCACGTCGTCCAGCGCGACGGGTGTGAGATAAATGAACGCCGCGGCGGCGTCGGCCGCCCACCACACTTCCTTGTTGTCGCGCAGCGCCGCCGCGGCGATGGCTGCGGCCGTGCGGTAGTCGTCCTTGGCGTGCGTTTCGCGCCAGCGCAGGTTGAGTGACGAGGTCAGCCAAAGCAGCGGAAGAATGGCGCCGGCTGCGCGGATGACGAGCGATGGTTGGGCCAGCGCGGCGGGCACCAAGGTGGCGAGGGCCAGAATGACCGTCGGCAGCACGGGCATGAAATGCCGCGGTAGCGGGCGGTAATCGGAGAGGAACATTCCGGCGACCGCAATGATGGCCGGAAGAACCACCGCCAAAGCAAAGGCGGCAAGGAGCCGGGTATCCGGCCGGCGGGTGCGCAGGAATTGCAGGAAAAAGATACCGAGAATTCCAGCCACTGCGGCGAGCGGAAGCAGGGAAAAGAAATGCGCGCGCAGCGCGTCAACCGGTGCGGCGCGCAACTCGAGGCGTCCCGGACCGAAACCGGAGAAACCGAGGAATTCATAAGCGACGTAGGGCAACGAGACGAGTCCGGTGCCCGGCCGGAAATATCCGGCGCCCGCCGCTTCGAAGGTGAACGCGTAGAATGCAGCGAGCGCGATGAGCGGAAACGCCATCGCGGCGAGATAAAGAACGGCGGGAGACTTTTTGCCTTCGCTTTTCGACGGGGTTTTCCAAAGCCAGAGCAGAACGAGAGCAAAGCCCGCGGCCCAGAGCACGCCGAGCAGGCTGGATCCGGCGAGCAGGATGGTGGCGAGCGCGAGAAGAAGCAGCTCGGATGTTTTCCAATTTTGGTCGCCCGGTTGCGGAGCGGCTGCGCGCAGAAGCGCGGCGGTGGGCCAGCACGCCGCCGCGTATTGCATGATGTAGGGGCGAGCTTCGTCTAAATACATCCAGATAGTCGGACAAACCAGCGAGAGGCCGCAGGCGGTGAGGGCCAACCCCGCCCGCGCGCGCAGCAGGAGGAGGAAGGCGAGTTGCCCGAAAACAAAGAACGGGATGTTCGCCGCGCGCATGCCCCACTCCCCGCTCCCGAACATTTTGTGCCATGCATACAGGTAGATGTTGTAGAGCGGCATCTGGATGGTGGAACCGCTGACCGCTTGCGCGTATTTCCAGGCCTCCGCCGGATTGGGGGCCATGGCGACGATGAGAGACGTGGCCTCGTCGATCCAATAACTCTGGTTGCTGATGGCGAACCCCGCCACCACTGCCGATGCCCCGAGCATGGCCAGAAGCACCGCGCGGGAGACCGGATGCGTCGGGCGGGGATGTTCGGGGAGATTCATGAGGTCGGCAGGATTCTGAAAAGAGAAAGTATTATCAGTCCGAACTCGACGGCTTGGGCAAGCCGGTCACTTTGTCGCCGGCTAGGATACCGCTTTTCGTGAACCACCCTTGCGGCACCTCCAGCGCATAGACCAAATCCTGGAAAACACTCGGGACAGAATTTTCTTCAAGAGGTTGCATATCATGGATTTCCCGAATAATCCCCGCGGCGTTGAGGTAGGCGATGGAGAGGGGGATGAGGGTGTCTTTCATCCAAAAACCCATGGGCTGGGGACGCGAGAAGACAAAGAGCATGCCTTGCCCCTCGGCCAGTTCCTTGCGCCCCATCAGGCCGATAGTTTTTTCGTCGGAGTCGTCCGCCACCTCTGCGTCGATGCGGATGTCTCGGACGGTCAGGGCGATTTTCGGGAGTTCTGGTTGGGGCGGGGTTAGCGCGCCGAGCGGCATGATCAGGGCGGCAAAAGCCGCCACCACGAACAGCGAGCGGGGGGCAACGAGGGATGGGAGTGGGCGTTTTGGCATGCGCGCACAAAAGTATCGCGAGGCCGGCTTTGGCGACACTTTTTTCATCAGAGAGAAATCAGTGTTGCCATTAGATGGCCTAATACTACGCTCATTTGGCGTTCCGCAGAAATCTCGGAGCATTTCGTTAATTGAATGGCAAATTTTTTCCCACGTTGGGCCAATTGGATACCGCTGAAGCTTTTGCTCATCGTGACGGTGCTCGGTGCCGTGGTCACGGGGGGCATCTGGTACTATTTCACGCCCAAATACACCAACGTAGGCTACATGCCGGACCAACCGGCGCCCTTCTCGCATGCCATTCACGTGGAGCAGCTGGGGATGGATTGCCGTTACTGCCACAGCTACGTCGAGGTCGCCGGCCACTCGAACGTGCCGAGCACGCAGACCTGCATGTCTTGCCATTCGCAGATCAAAGCGCAGAGCCCGAAACTGGCTGCGGTCCGCGCGAGCTGGGAAACCGGCACGCCGGTGCAATGGGTGCGCATCCACAAGGCGCCCGACTACGTCTATTTCAACCATGCGGTGCACGTGAACCGCGGCGTCAGTTGCTACAGCTGCCACGGTCAAATCAACGAAATGCCTGTC
>Ga0209598_10003432_pt1 | contig 11964 bp, 4 predicted proteins | sample M_140807_EF_Meta_FD_187317 | JGI IMG/M metagenome (GOLD analysis project Ga0209598, IMG submission 187317) | Freshwater microbial communities from Lake Montjoie, Canada to study carbon cycling - M_140807_EF_MetaG (SPAdes) (version 2) | ecosystem: Environmental > Aquatic > Freshwater > Lake... | reverse complement strand
GAAAAAAAAAAAAAAAACACATTTTAATTCGCCGTTCTAAAAGGAACAAACATGCCTGAGCCCGAGGAAGAAAAGGGCAAATCATTGGCTTCATTAGATGAAGGTGATTTGAAATTGTTACAGACATATGTGAGTATTTTGTGCGCCCCCCCGCCCCCCGATACCTTGGCCCTAGCGCATGCCAATTTTTGCCAGGCAGTTCCCAACTTACAATTCACTCATTGTAATGCTTTCCCCTTTCCAACATGTTTTCAGGGCGTTGGTCCCTATACCAGGGCTATAAAAAAATTGGAGAAGGACATAGAGGAGGAGATGAAGAAGATAAAGGAGTTGATAGGTGTGAAAGAGTCTGACACTGGCCTAGCCGCGCCATCTCTGTGGGACTTAAGGGCTGACGAACAGATGATGAAGGAGGAGGGTTTTCTTCAGGTCGCCCGCTGCACAAAGATCATAGACAAGGACAAAGAAAACGCAAAGTACATGATCAATGTGAGGCAGTATGCAAAATTTGTGGTGAAGTTGGGGGAGAAGGTGTCGCCTACTGACATAGAGGAGGGAATGCGGGTGGGTGTGACTCCTCAAAAGTACGAAATCAAGCTCCCCCTACCCCCTAGGATAGACCCCTCCGTCACAATGATGCAAGTGGAGGACAAACCCGATGTTACCTATGACGATGTGGGCGGTGCGGGGGATGCCTTGGAAAAACTTCGGGAGGTTGTTGAGATGCCACTCTTACACCCGGAGCGGTTCATCTCCCTGGGAATTGACCCCCCCAAGGTGCGTGACTATTTTTAGATGCCTTGTTGTCCTTCAAATTATTGTGCGAGTGTTAAGCAAACTAACGCCCCTCCCCTACTTTCTTTTTCAGGGAGTTCTGCTGTACGGCCCCCCAGGAACCGGCAAAACCTTGTCTGCCCGCGCCGTGGCTAACAGAACGGACGCTTGCTTTATTCGAGTGATAGGTAGTGAGCTAGTGCAGAAATATGTGGGGGAAGGTGCGCGCATGGTGCGGGAGCTGTTTCAAATGGCCCGCACGAAGAAAGCGTGTATAGTTTTCTTTGACGAGGTGGATGCCATAGGGGGTAGCCGAGATTCTGGGGGTGGAGATGGGGCAGATGGGGAAGTTCAACGCACGATGCTTGAAATAGTGAATCAATTGGATGGGTTCGACGCCCGAGGGAATGTAAAAGTACTGATGGCCACAAATAGGCCAGACACCCTGGATCCAGCCCTGCTTCGCCCAGGACGGCTGGATAGGAAGGTAGAATTTTCTTTGCCCGAGCTGGAGGGCCGAATGCATATCTTTAAAATCCACGCGAAAACCATGGCAGTGGAGAAGGGCATACGCTGGGAACTCCTGGCTCGTCTATGCCCTTCCACTACTGGGGCTGAGCTCCGCAGTGTTTGCACGGAGGCGGGCATGTACGCCATCCGAGCGCGAAGAAAGGCAGTGTCGGAGAAGGACTTCCTGGATGCCATCACCAAAGTCATTAAGGGGCACAAAAAGTTCTCTGCCACGGCTAAGTACCTCGTCTATAACTAGAGAGACTAGACGGGACAAATATCAAATAGGAGTGTTTATTCGATTTTATATGCATATAAAATCCGTGCTGATCAGCGTGGAGTTTTAACAGGTTTCTTGAGGGGTTGCATCGGATCGGTTAGGTTTGGGGCACCCGAAACATAAACCCCGTGCTACACGTGGCGGTCTCCCCCTTCTCCGGCACCTCTACTACGCTCACAGCAACTGTGTCTGGGTCAAGCATTCTATACACTACGGTGGCGAGAAGTCCGGACGCTTGGAGGAGAGTGAGCGTGATGACGCCATCAGACCTCAGCGCTCCACTACCAGAACCCACTCCGCAGGTTACATGCAGACTCTTCAGCTGCAAGCTCGAGGAAACGCTAAAGGGTGCAGCACCAAGAGTCGTAGTGTAACCAACACGCAAGCAGTCTAGGCTATTTCCGAATCTCCATGACCAAGAGAAAGGGGAGCCTTCCACGGGCTCAACAACTACATAGCTCTTGCTATCTGATAAGTGGGCGAAAGAGCCCAAATTTTGTACATTGCACACCCGATGCCAAGTTCCTACCATTGATTCCATTAGATTCGGGTCCAGCACTCAACAAAGGTTGTTTCGAGACTGGGATGAGTAAAGCCGAAAAGGGCTTCCGCGGATCTTTGCACTGTTACACAACTCCTGACTGAACCGCGACCAGATCAGTGATGATTCACGGAATATTCCAGTATTCCACGACGATTCTTCTTCACAATCAATATGGATATTTTTTTTTTTTTTACGAGTAGGACCGACTGCCCCGAATCCTATAGCTAGGACCTAGGACCTAGCCAAGGATACCTAGCCCCTACAGGTCCACCCAATCTCAATGCAATCTCCCAAATGGGCGGAAGATTTCAGGCTTTGCCTGAACCCTTACGAGGCGGAGGACCTGACTCCTGTTGAAGAATCGGCCATGGCATCTGTTCGTGGTGGCACCTCTCTGCTCCGTGTTCAGCCATTATGGTGGGGTGCATCTTCACCATCCCCATCGAGTGCCCCCAGCCCTCCACCCTCTGCCCTGTCCATGGAGGGGACAGCAGAGGGCATCCTGGAACCCCCGCTGCACCCACCGTGGAGGGGATTGGCTGAGGCCTCGGCGGCAGCCGCAGTTGTGGGAGAAGGAAATGATGACCCATCTGCTCTCCCGGGAGAGGCAGCTTGCTCTCTAGCGGTGTTCCGTCTTCAGAGTGGGAAAGAGGCAGTGAGCTCCTACCTGGCGGACGCGGCCTCCTTGGAGCTCCGTGTGTGGGCTGTAGAGTTAGGTGGGCGCGCCGGGGGAAATAGGACGAGCGTTGCCACCATATCTGTTGGGGCCAGTGGTAAGGGGAGTCGGAGAGGCTCCCTGTCTTCATCTTTTGCTGCCACATCCGCAGCATTCTCCAGCGCTCTAGCTCTCGCCCATGCTTCCACCTCCTCGGGAGGTCCCCTGCTGGGATTCGCCTCCCTTCCCCTCTCCGGACCCTTGATTTCCACAGGAAAATCTCATGGCACTGTGCCTATCCACACATTGAGCGGGGGTCTTGTAGGACACCTCGCGTATTCCCTGAGGGCACGTCATGGGAGGGAAAGTATTTTGCTGTGGCACGAGCGTAGAATCAGGGACGGCCCTGCAAGATCCCCCCCAGTCCCATGGGAGCATTCTTATCTTGCTTCTCTCGCTGCACGACAGAATGCGGGGCGGCACCCTGGCACAGCCTCCTCGGATGCGCTGGCCGCCCTGCCTAAAGCTACGCTAGTGAAGGAGAGACTAGAGGGGGAAGGGGAAGCAGAGGAGGAAGAAAAGCACAGTGACCTGAAGAAGGAGTCAAAAAACAGAGTTTCTTTACTTGAAAATGGCTCTCCATCACCCTCGCAAATTGATGCAGAGGTTTTAGCTGTTGCTCCCCCCCCTGCACCCACTCCTCACTCTGAAATGGACATAACCTTCGCCACCTTGGTTCCGAGCTCACAGGATGTGCCATCTCTGCTCTCGACACATAAGTCTCCTTCACCAATATCTTCCATCCCTCCCCCTGGCCCGCTCCTCAGTGAGACCTCTTTCGAGATTGCTGAGGCGGTCTCGCATCGTGACACAAGTGCAGGTCTCTTACCCACCTTAAAAAAGGATTTTCCCTGGGGTAGTCGCTCTAGATTGCAATCAACGCGCCCCAGCTCTCCGCCCATGTCGAGTGTCGTTTCCAATATCATTGCTCTCCCTTCCCCTCCCCTGGGACCCTCCACTTTTTTCCCGCTCTCCGATACCACCCCGCGACCAGATCAGGCACTCGTGTCTCATCCTTGGGCTGTCATCGGGACACAGTTGGCCAGAGAACCGTCTATTTTACAAACCCACCAAGCCCCTTCCTCCACCACAAGTACATCAATTACTGCTGAGGGCCATAATTCAGCTATTATTGCTAGTACTACTTGTGATAAGATTGAGAGTTTTAGCCCTTCCCCTTCCTCCTCCATTGCCAACGCAGTCACCCCCATTGGAACAGGAAATTCGGAGTGGGCTTCTGCAGCTGTGCTTGAGTCATCCCCTGAGCCTGCACCAGCTTTCACACCTTGGCTATCCCAGATAAGTAAAATGCGAGTTGTTGAAAATTCCTCCCATCAGCTTTTGCAGAAAAACACCCTTTCTCACGTGGCTTCTCTTCTTCATCAATCGTCCCGGTTGTTGGCGAATATTGATTCAGCAATCTCCACGCAACCAAAATCGCTAACACCACCCCCCATGCCCTTGCAAATTGATTCGACTAACTCGCTTCCTCCAATCATCACATCACTACCCCAACCCTATGCCTCTCCGCTGGATGCCACTGGGATAATCCCCGAGCCCTCCTTTCTCATCCCTCCCCCTCTGCACTTTTCTAGATCTCATCCCCGTTTGCACGCTATGTCACTAACACCAGCTGATGATACTACAACAGCAGCAGATGCCACTGCGGAGAGGGTGATCGGTGATTCCCCTGGGAGTCTTAACGATGCACTTTCTTCCGCTCGTCGATTTTGGGCTCCCAAAACCGAGTTCTCAACAATACCCCCCTCTTCTTCAGCATTTGCAAAGTACCGTTCATTAATGCAACCCCACGGTAACACCGATCTTAAGTACACCCCTAGCTCTTCGCTCGCCTCCCTGCTGCTGGACTCCGCTGCAGCTGCAGGAAACCTTCGTTCCGTACTCACAGCTACAGATGCAACTCTTCGGATGCCTTCCCTAGTTGGCTTGGGGACTGATTTAAGCAAAGTGTGCCGACGTGTTAGGGCTCTCGACTTAAGTCTCTCTAGTTTGCGCATTTATGCAGGCGCCTTAGCCATTGCGACGAACAAGGCAAGTGGACTTTATCCTGGTCCAGCTTTGCTTGCTCAGGGAGTGGCCCTTCCACCATCTAACGTTTCCTCTAGTTCTACTGGAAGCAGTAATAACAACTGCAATAATCCCAAGGTGTCCTTTGCTGCCACAACCTCTTTCCTGGGTAGTGGTGGTGGGGTTGGGGACTTTTCGTCGTCTTCCGCTTCTCTTTCAACGCCTAAAGGTAGTGTTAAGAATGGGAAGCGAGATACGGACACAGATGTTTCTTCTATCATAGCCACACCTCATTCTCTACCTTCCAATTTTTTTGCGACTCCTGGCTGCAACCCCTCGCCTGCTTCCTCCTCAGATATCAGCCCTAGTGCCATGAGCAACCACGATTCCCCTCCTCTCTCGCCCCTTTCCGTTCACCCACTTCATCCAACGGCACCTCCTCGTTCCGTCCCTAAAGCTTCGCTTGCATTCCTTCAAGAATGGGCCGGTCGATCAAGGTACACAATCGAGTACTCCCTTCCTGCCGCCCTCATCCCCAGCTCCTCCCCTTTGGACTCCCGTAAACATGAAGGTGATAACTTCACCCATAACAACACCGTCAAACTTTCCATGGCTATGAGCGCGTTGGGTGAAATTCCAAAGGAAGATGTTGTCTCACGGCTTACGCGAGGCACTGGAATTACGAGTGCTAGTAGACCCCTTCCCTCTTCCCCACTTTCAGGAATGAAAAACATGAACAGCCACTCACCTGTGCAGCAAAAAGGCGGAACTGCACAGGGAGTTAACGGGGAGAGGTCTTCCAATGCGCTTCATCCACCAGCTGGCTGGATACTGGATACGGACCCTTCCGCCCTAATTTCTGTGCCCGCTATGACCCACACACGTCGTCAACCGCTCTTTCTAAATGACGCTGCACTTAATATCTGGTTAGCATCTTCTACCTCTTATTTTACGCCTGACGTATCAATGTGTTCCCCTGAGGAGGAACACGGACTTGCTTCTTGTTATGACGAAGCCTACAGCAGCACATCTGGACTGCTGGCCCCTCCCGGAACTCTTGTTATAACACTCTACGTGGAGGCACCCATTATAGAGCACAACACAGTCTTAAGCAGTATCAATAATAATTCCACTCCTCCTACCAGAATTGCTATCGCACAAGGATTTTTATCCTTGCGCAGTCTCCTTTTGTCCCATGGTTTGTCGGTAGAGGAAGACGTTGAACTAGTGTCCTTAACTACAACTGCCCCGCATCCAATGATTTCCTCCTCTTTTAGATCATCCACAGGGAAGTCGTTCAGGGGTGGCAAAGGAAATCCATCTCCCCTTGCAAGATCTGGAAAAGTTGGAAATTCCTCGCTTGAGCCCCCAAACAAGCTAAAAGCCCCCCCTGATGCTCCACAAGCTCGCTCAGATGCCTGGATTGCATCTTTAAACCTACCCGCAGCTACCCGTGCTCGAGTTTCTGCCGCCCTCTCTTTGCGATCTGCCGTGGCAGAGAAAAATAGTTTGGGTGCGCGGCAGTCATCAGTCCTACGAGTGAGAAAGTCTGGTGTGATAGAGGCTGATGTTGCAAGCTTGGAGAGGCAGCGAGAGAATGAAGATAGGGACAAGAATGGCCTAAAGAGAAGTCCGTCTTCAGACAGTGGGGTGGACACAGCGACAAGCACAGGTTTGAGAGAAGTTATTGGACGTATCAAAGTTAAGTTGGAATTGCTTCTTGCGGATACGTCGGATATAAATGAAGAGAATTGTGGGGCTGGAACAAAGGTGTCCTTTTCCGGTGCCATGACACATATTTTTGAGCCTTTGGGTGGACGAATGAGCCTGCAAGAGGCCTTGCAAATACCGACCCAAAATGATATCGCATTTCTCGGCGGGGGAGGAAAACGAGAGGATGCACACATGGCTCATATCCCTTTAAGCCAGTGTGCTAATCAGTACAGAGAAACCGTCCCTGGTGTCCAGACCTCCATGCGCAGTGTCGACGAAGACAACATTTTAAGTAGTCCCCCGATCTTGCCTCCATCCTCATCTATGGGGGATGCATCCTCGAATGTTTTGCTAGGACACTTCATGTCCTTAACATTGCCCCCGTGTGCCTCTCCTGTTGACCCATCTTTGAAACCTCAACACCAGCGACTTTGCGTAGCCTTCAATTTTTTTAAGATACTTCGTCTATCCCCTCGAGAGGCTCTCAGGGTAGCAAGAGCCTCCTCCCATCTCCCCTCTTTCTCCGATAGCGCCTCCGCCATTCGCCCGAACTATGCCGCTACTGGTGGCTCACGTATCATTTCTGTCACTATTAGGGTTCGTGCGCCGAGAAGCATATTTTCATCAGTGGCAGAGTTACCCTATGCAAGTGCAGTATCCTCCTTTTCACAATCCCAAGGAATCTATCCCTCAGAGGCAAGGTCTCCTGCAATTGTTGACTTTCCCTCCTCTCCGCCCACCACTACTTGGGATTTTCCTGCAGCTCTTTTCATGGTGGGGGATGTTGAGGAGAAGTTGTTTACAATAAACAGAAGCCTATTACTTCAAATTCGTTCCCCGACATCAATTTTGGAGGCACGCTCGCTAGTCCTGGCACTGAGGGGGGGGGGGCACAAAAGTTCCATTGACTCCTCTGGTTCCACTACCTCTGGACACAGCATTTTTTTTGAGGTCTGGGGGAGGGTTGGAAAGGCCTCCAACCCCAGTTTACTTCTCGGTACTTCATCCCTCCCCGTATCCCATCTTGCTTCACCACTTGCCACCTACATTTCAGCTGGCTCCGGAACGAGAGGTGGGGACAGGGGAAGCCCGATCTTCCCTACTGTCGCTATCCCCGTTGAAATACCCACTCCTCGGAAACATCATCTGCCGAAGACCCTCCCCTCCATTGATAAAACTAGCACGTCCTTACTTCCCATCACTCACCCGTGCTCCTTGGTAGGGGCACTAGAGGAAATGTACCCGAAAAATTGGTTGGAGTCAGGAGGTATGGAGGAAGAGGGTAATTTTAGCGACAAATCGGGGTTTGAAAATGGCTGCCACTGCGGCTATCTTCACTTTTCTGTTTGTGTGGGGTCACAAGAGGCCTGTGCAGCAGCTGTGGCGCCACACGCTGCTGCCATTTCCATCCAACAGGTTTGGAAAGTCAAAAAGTGGATAGCTACACTTCCTAAAGCCCCCCTTCGAGACAAATCTATCGAAGCGTCTTCAAGCAATCACAATAATGAGCTCGATGGTGGCTGTACCGCCAGCAAGAGTGGAGAGATATCTTCGGCGGATGGCTCTGAGTATCTGTCCTCTGGAGATATAGTTGCACAAAATGATTCTGGGCAGCCACCCACGCTTTGCCTACCTCCTAGTGGAGCATTTTTTACCTCCTCTCTCTCTCCGCAATCCAAAAACAATGAAGCTCGTGGTTCAGAGCCATCCACAATGACCCCGACACCAGAATGCACTAATGATGTTGTTTCGGAGAAATCCCAGGTAGCACTGCACTCTTTACCCGTGCAAACTTCTTCACCGTTGCCTGCCCTACCTGTTCCAGTTGATTCAACTGATTTGGGTATTGACTTATTCACATCTCCGCCGCCTCCTTCCTCCTCTAGTCCTGCTTGCACCCCTCTCAGTGAGGGATTGGTAGTGTCCCCCATCTCTCCGCCTTTCCAGCAAAAAACGTCGACCGAGTCAAAAAGTGAGCCTTTAGTCACAGTTGAGGAGGAGGTGGCAAAATGCAGCAAGGACGGGGGGGGGGGAGGGGAGGGACAGGGAAGATGTCTTTCGGCAACTTGCACACCCTTACAGGGGACCAGCGACTGCGAGACAGGCAACTATGGTCACCACAAAGAATTCGGCACTTTTTCCGACATTCCGCCATTCATTACCACTGATTCTCCCTTTCCTTATATTGAGACAAAGAAAAGTAGCTCGGCGCCCGTGGTGGATCCTTTTCCTTCCACTGCCGAAAGTGTATCTAGCGGCAGTAGAAGTGGTTTTCTGCAGTCTCATCCCATATCGTCATCGGATGCTTCTGGGTCTGTTGAATTAAGCATGGTTAAGCTAAGCATAGGAGATTTTCGAGCTGAGTCGGGACTTTGGAGCGCTATCACTAGTTTACCCTCCCCAACCTCTCTCACGCCTTCCCTATACTGGACGCATGCTTGGCCGGGGATTCACGCGGACTCTCCCCCCTATCCACTGATATCTTCCCCGCCTTTGTCAATTCCAAGTTCCCCATCCTTTACTAGCGACACTACCACGTTTTCTTGGAATCACTCGCACTCAGCGTCCCTTGAGGTCTCACGTACCGCTGCGCGAGGTGCCGAGATGGAGGTTTCTCTGCGTGTCGTCACTGGGGGACTTGGAATGGGGGATAATGTTGTGCCCTCATCTCATATTGGGTCTTCTTCCCTGTCTTCCCAGGGTCCCAGCGACCTTAATAAGTCCACAACGCATACAACCTTTGACAGAGACCTAGGGGGTAGTGATTTTAGTGGAGGGAACTCTTCTTCTATCTCCATTGCCAGTTCATTGGGACTTTCACGCACAGCGGCCTTGTTAAAGGGCCTTGATTCTAGAAAAGTTCTCGCCAGCATGACCGTCTACTCCGCCGACTCTACAAATTCGTATAATGCCGCAGGCACCCCTTCCGATTCACTAGCTTCAAAGCTTCGACTCGTCACAATCCGTCCCAGCTATGATCCATTTCTGGGATCTGCAAGAGTGCCACTGAAGCACATTATGTCGCCTCTGTACGGGGGGGTCTTAGATGGGTGGTACCCTGTTTTTTCTAACTCTGCAGGTGCAATTGGTCATTTGCACCTTCGTTTGGAGTTGGTGCAGGGCTCGTTTATACAGCGGACTTCCCTCATAGCAGACAATTCATCCTTACTGAATGATGGTTTGATCAGGGAATCCAATGAGATGATCTCGTTCGATACGGAGCCGCCCCGGCTCGATTCTGTGAAAGAAAATTCCACTGCAGAGATGCTTCAGGACAACGCCTCAACTGTGGAACCATTTTTTTACTCATCCCCTGGCCCCCGCCTCCTGGAGCTCTGTGAACTCGTGAAGGGACTAGATTCCGTGTTTTCTCTCGAGGCTAGGCTTCACCCGAATTCGAACCTTCCTATCTCCAACAGCTCAAGCACTTTCAAAGTCGAGGAGGGCATCGATTCGCCTGGGGATGATAGAAGTAGCAGTGATTCTGATGATTGCACCAGCGAGACGAGTGATGAGGAATTTAACGAAAGGTGTGATGATTTGAAGTTTTCCACTTCACAGGCCGCTGCAAAACTCTCCACAGTGGCGCAATATGCCGCACTTCAAGCCGTGCGTCTCAGGGAGGTTATGTTTGACGTGCCTGGGTCTGATTTTTCTGGCATTGATTCTACTTCCTTTTCCTGCACTAAATCTTCGTCCGCAGACTCATCCGATTCTGCGTCTGTTTCGTCAAAGGTGACGGGTGAGGAGGAGGAGGAGGAGGAGGAGGAGGAAGAGGAGGAAGAGGAGGAGGAGGAAGGTGGCTTTATTTCAATGCTAACTCAATGGAGACGAGACATAAAAGCTCAATCTACATCTACTTCTCCCATAGCATTTGAAGAGGCGCTTGTGGAGAAAGAGACAAAGCCAATCAGCCTTATCTCGGAAAACTTTGGTAAATCCCAAGAGAACTATAGATTGAAGAAGGATGAAGAAGATGTGATGGAAGGAGTCGAAAGTTATTTGGAGGAGCATATAGATGAAGGTATCAATCTGGAGCCAAAAAGGGAAAAGGAGGTTAATAATGATAACGAAGATGAGGACTTTGACGGAAAGGAGCAGCAGGAACAGGAGCGAAAGCAACAGGAGTGGGGGCAGCAGGAGAAGGAGGATGAATCTGCGAAGGTTTTTCGTGCTGATTTATTTCCGAATACTGCAGCAGAATCCGATTCTTTGATCTCTACTAAACAAGCCCCGGCTTCTGTATTCCCTCTTTCACTTTCAGAGGTAGCCTCATGGTCGCATTCCTTAACCCCTGAGGAAAAAGCTTCCTTGCTGAAAGTCCTTGTAGAAAATCTATCCACCCCTAATGCCGAGCCACGGTCGCAGACTCAGTGTTTATCGGCGAATGCTACCACGTCGACAGCCTCCGATTTATCCCTACCGCGTGTTCCCTCTCTTGAAGATCAGTCTTTTAGGAACGAACCCCCCCAGCCACCTCAGGAAGTTTCTGGTCAGGATGGAGCGAAAGATCTAACTGAAACAAAAGTGGATTCAGAGGCGGTTCCACATAGAGTAAATTCTGTTTTACTAGCTCACCTTGCATCATCTCCGCCCCCCCCCGCTCCTCCTACTCGATTGGTTTCTGACCTTACCTCGGTGCTCTCCCGTCTGGGGATTTCTCGAGAAGCTATTTCTCCCTCGGTTAATGTAAGGAAGGAAAGAAGGGAGACTGAAGAGGATGGGAGGTCTGGAAAAAACTTCAAGTTCACTGGCTCACAACAGCAGTCACCTCACAGGATTCCATTTGCGAAGAGCAGTGCCAATTTGAATCCCCCAAGCTTAATTCCCAGCAATAGCGCTCCGTGGAACGCACTTTTTTCCGAGCACGGGGGGCATGATAAGGCCCCCAAAGGACTTCCCTCTCCTTTTCATCGCAGGGCTCACCCCCGCAAGAACTCCCTTGAATTCTTTCAAAGCCTTCTCCGAGAGTAAAAACGTAGACATTTGTTCGACAATATTTTTTATGGTAGGAGAATAGAGAGTGCATTTTGAAGATACACTGAATTACTTCTGAGCCACGCAATACGCGAGGCGTAAATAGAAGCGCGCTGCACAGTTAGAGAGCACCCGAGGCGATTGTCGCGCGTAGTGATAAAGAGAGTGTTTGGAGGGTGAACTAAGGCGAGGGCGAGGGATTTTTGAAATAGAAAAAAACTCACCCCTGAAATCGGCTCAATAGAGTCCTCATTGGCAAGGTAACGCCCAACAAAAAACACGACATTGTTGAGGACACGTAATATGATCAATTCAGGGACGAGTAAAATCTCCTCCTTTGTGAAAAAACCCCCTCCCGATTTGTAGCCAGCTATGTACTCCTCTAGTAGGGGTTTGGGGTCCTTTGCGCCACAGGACTTGGAA
>Ga0209598_10003431_pt1 | contig 11964 bp, 13 predicted proteins | sample M_140807_EF_Meta_FD_187317 | JGI IMG/M metagenome (GOLD analysis project Ga0209598, IMG submission 187317) | Freshwater microbial communities from Lake Montjoie, Canada to study carbon cycling - M_140807_EF_MetaG (SPAdes) (version 2) | ecosystem: Environmental > Aquatic > Freshwater > Lake... | reverse complement strand
CCCAATTTTTCTCGCATAATTCACCAAACTCTTCACCGCCGACAATCTCACATTTACCGTCGCAGGAGTCAGCCCCCGTTCCAATAGAGCCGCCCGATACCTGAGAACCAACGCGATCGCCTGAAATCGTCCCAAGCTGAGAAACCACGCCACCGCATCAGGAGACGGTTCAAACTGAGTCATGCTTACAAAGAAATCTTTCAGACCCTTGGAATAAGTACGACGAGTATTAGGCGATCGCTTATCGCGGAGTAATTCGGTCAGGATGTCCTGGTCAAAGGTTGCTAAGTAGTTCTCTTGTACTAATTCTGTCATTTTAAGAGTGCGAAAAGCTCTATTATCACAGCCTTAATTTTATCATCCTTCTCAAAAATCATTCAAACCCTTACACCGTCTAACTTTCAGCCGCTTTTATCCCCTTTAAGCGCGATCGCGAAGCGGCACTGTGTGATCGCCAACCTTAAGAGGCGTTGAAAAGTTTGAATCCCATGCTGAAAATTCCAGAGTCAGGGTGAAAAGTTTCCAACTGCATCGTGAAAAAATTTCAGAGCTAAAGTGAAAATTTTTAGTCTCACGGTAAAAAAATTTCAGTCCTCCGTAAAAACACGGTTGACAGCCCACTGAATGACATATAAAAACTTTTATCTCTTACACCGAACAAACCTATGGAATTTTCAACCGAATTTTGGGCAAACCATAAAAAGAGCATTGAAAAGAGAGCGGAAATTTCCAACTATCTTTCCAAGAACCCCACCGCCAGTGTCGAATTAATTGCAGTAGCAGTCAATCTGTCAACGAGACAAGTAAGACGACATTTAAACACCATTCGAGTTGAAAGAAGTGCGAGTTCCATAGCGATCGCATCAGCCTTTGTAATTTGTTCATGCTTACAAGCTGGAAACTGGTAAAAATCGCACTGAAAAAATGATCACAAAAAAGTTTTCAGGTAAAAAAATATCCCTGTAGAACCCCATAAATGACCAACTCAAAATAAAAATTACTCAGGAGAGACTGAAATGATGACTGAAATTCAAGGTAAAAACAAAGGTGAAATCGTTGAACAACTTGCTGAAAAGTTTCAGGTAGGCACGACGACAATTTACGCTCGATTTAAAAAACTCGGTGTCCAACCCTACAAAGAGAATGGACAATACTACCTCAATGACCACGACCTAGCGGAAATGGGCAAGCTCAATGACTGGATAGCAGAGGGCAATACCATTGAAAGTTTTCAGACTAAAGGGGCCTTAGTCCAGTCCGAATCATCCGAAATGGAACAAGTACAAGAAACTATTCAATTAGAAGAGATTGAAGAAGGTCATCAGGTTAATCAGATTGTCAGCGTAGCCCAACAGATCGCCGCAGGCACATTAATCGCTCAAAATATCCTGACCAAGCAATTTATCGAGAATCCCGAATCCCTACCCCCCGACTTGTTGGCCCAAGTTAATCAATCACGGGAAGCGATCGCCCCAAAGTCCATCAATCCGTTACACCTAGCCAACCAATTAGTCAGCAGGTATCAACAGCAACTAGCGGCCTAGATTCCCCCACTCCCTTAGTAAAATCCGAGAGAATCTATCGCCAACCTGAATTAGACCGCATCGTGGCAAGTCTCAAAGCGGCTCAACAAATCCTGATCACCAGTAGTGAGGGCATGGGCAAAACTTTCTTACTGAATCAGGTCAGCGATCGCCTAACCAGTGAAGGGTTTATGGTTTGCAAAATCGAGAAATCTTCTCCCAAAATTATGCTTACTCAAATGGCCAATATCCTGGGAGTCGAAACCAAATCCTTAGAAGGCAAATCCCTCACCAGTGATGGACTCAAAGCCGCAGTCGGACAATATTTATCCGTCAATCCTGCTTTCCTGCTATTTGATGATGCTCATCTAATCCAACTCGACTTTAGACACTGGCTTAAAACCATGAAGGAGCTAGGAGTTCCCTTACTCTTAGCCGCCACCAGTCCCCCCCGCTCTGACATTTTTTTAAATCTTCCCAGAATCGAACTCCAACCACTAACCGACTATGCCATTAGGGAAATTATGGAAACAGCCGCTCTAGCCAAAGGCATTAACCTCAAACCCTCTATCTTTGCCCAACTCCTAGAAAGAACAGGTGGAAACCCCATGTTTGCCAAACGAGCAATAGATGAAGAGTTCATCGGGCTAACCGTCGAAGTGAGTGATGCAACAGGTCTTTACTTTGACATACTCCCCTTCATTGGCCTCGTCGCTATTATCTTTATCTGTCTTCGGTTCATCGGTTTGGGAACGAATAACACAGCACTCTATATATTTTCAGGCATAGGAGCTTCAGTCTTTATGGGTTTCACGATCGCCATGAGGAGCCTACCCAGGGAGAACGATCGCCTATGATGACCCTCACGCACCTACTGGTCGGAAGCTTGGCCACAGGCATCTTTCTCCAAACCCCCCAACCTGAAATCTTACTGGTCGGAGCGATCGCCTCGATGTTACCCGATGTCGATATTTCCACTTCCCCAACGGGCAGGATCTTGTCACCTATCAGCAGATTTCTAGAAAAACGCTTTGCCCATCGATCCGCGACTCATTCCATTGTGGCATCAGGCATTGTCGGAGTCGTGAGTTATGGTTTATGGCTAAAATTTCCCCTCATTCCCCTTAGCTTTATCCATTCCCTCAATATTGGTTACTTCTCTGGCTGGTTCCTAGATTGCTTCACCAAATCAGGCGTAGAGATGTTTTATCCCCTACCCCTACGCTGTGTTTGTCCTAAAAATCGAAATCTCAGATTTAGCACAGGCTCATCCCAGGAATACTTTCTCATTGCTTTCCTAGTAGCGATCGCCATCTGGATATTTCAGGTAAACAGTAATGGCGGATTAATGACCGAATTTAACCGACTGATTGCGGCCCCCAGTGGAGTCGAAGAACTCTACAACCAAAAGGGCGGAAATAACTTAATCATCGCCAACGTAGAAGGCGTTTATGCCAGCGACAGAACCCCCGTCAAAGGTGAGTTTGAAATTATCGCGGCTAACGGTAACGGCTTTATTGTACTAAGGGACAACGAAATTTATAAAGCAGGAAATGACGCTGATGCCAACATTATCACCCAAAGAATTACAGGAAAAGTGAGTAAACCCGCAGTGGTAGAAATAGAAACCATCAACTTTCTAGATGAAGACATCGGTAAATTAAGCAAATATCAGGGCAAAGAAGCCTATTTATCAGGCAGTATCACCGTCGATGATCCCGAATCCGTCATCCTGAATCCCCATCCTAGAGAGTATCAAGCGATCGCCCTATCAGGAAGCACCGTTAACCTCAACACCGCCCCGATAGATCAAGTGATTCCCCTCCTCTCAGACCAATTTCTCACAGGCAACCTCTCAGTTAAACAATTGACAACTAATAATTGATAATTAGCAATTGATAATTGACAATTAAAACCACCAGTCACACAATTGATAACTAACAATTGACAATTAAAAACCATCCATTATCAACTATCCATTATTCATTATCAACTATCCATTATTAACTATTAAAAAATGTTCAGTAGCAGAGAAAAACCCCTACCCACCGCCAGAATACAACCCCAAATTAACCGAAACGCGATCGCCCCCATCCATCAAACAGGCATCCTATTAGGTGAGAACTGTTACCTCGACTTTGAAAAATTATCCAACCCTCATGGAGCCGTCATCGGAGCATCGGGATCGGGCAAGACCCAATTTCTCAAAGCCCTAGCCCTAGAATGCGTTCGGCAATACGGCATCAGTATCATCATTATTGATTTTCACGGTGATCAATCCCTACCAGGAGAAACCGTCTATCAGCTTCATGCCAGTTCCCCCGTTGGCATCAATCCCTTAGTCATCGATCTATCCCCCACAGGAGGCGGCCCGAATTTACAGGCGATCGCCGTTGCCAACAGTTTTACCTCTGCTCTCAGAATGGGGCCAAATCAACAGGGCTTACTAATCGACTTACTGTTAAATTGTTATCAGCAAATGGGCATTACCAATAGTCCTAATTCCTGGCACTTATCCCCCCCCAATCTCTCCAATTTAGAAAACGAATTAATCAGCAGAATATCCGACGGTTGCAAAGAATCATCCAAGCTCATTCTCAAACTAAAAGCCACCTTTGAATACGGCATCTTCTCCAGGAACCAACCGAGTTTATTCAAAAATCCCATTACCCGCATCGACTTATCCGAGTTGGCAAAAGTTCCAGGACTACAGGCGATCGCGGCAGAAACGGTCTGTAAACAATTGATTGATCACCATAGATTGTTAGGGGAACATAAAAGCAAAATTCCCTCTCGCATAATCTTCATTGATGAATGCAAAGAACTAAAAGGCCAACGTACCCCCGACAGGATTATTGCAGACGGCAGAAAATACGGTCTAGGGCTATGGGTAGCATCCCAGAGGAGCCAACACCTAAGCCCCGAAATATTATCCAATACCCAATCTAAAATTATCCTTCCTGTAGATAGCACCGATGTTACCGCAACCGCCAAAAAATTCAGGTTTCACGACCTACAAATAGCCCAACTAGAACCCCTAAATGCACTGATTAGATTAGGCTCAGACTCCTTTAAAATCAAGATTAAACCCTACTACGAGCGAATTTAAAATGTCCATCCTTTTTTACCTACTATCCATCCAAATCTTTGCAGGTATGTTATTAATTCACCATTTATTTACCATCAATCAAAAACATGAAAATCACTCCAAAAGAACAAAAAGAAGAAAGTGGAAAGTCCCCCAGAATTGGGGGATTTAGGGGGCTTAAGCATTTAAATAAACAAGTTAACCAGAATTGGCGATGGACTGAGCCTGTCGAAGTTGGGACTTAAGGGGCTTAAATATCTGTAGGGACATAATATATTATGTTCTTTCCCTGCTAAAGTTAGCTAATTTAAAACGCAATTATGAATAAATTTACCATTCAAATATTTATTTTCATCCTACTTGGCACAGGAGCGATCGCGGTCACATCCCAAACCCCGACCAACTCCCTTAGTAAAAATTCAATCATCGAGGCAAACCAACCCAAACGCCTAAAAATCACCCTCACTGTCAACGACCCCGCAGACCTCAAAATCCGAGAAGGCGATCGCGTTACTAAGGGACAAATTCTCTCAGACCGTGACTTGGAGAGAAAGCGGCTAACTCGTGAGCGTATAGGCGTACTATTGACGATTAATAAAATTGAAAAAGCACCCCTACCGACTCTTAGAGTAGCCCCAGAACTTAGAGAGTTACCCAGAATCAGTTACGCGATCGCAGAAACAGAAATTCAACAGGCAGAACTTAGATTCTCTCAAGCACAGCGTAATTTACAAATGGCATTGTCCTATGATCCCTTTATTACCGCCAAGGCAAATGTTGATAAGGCACGAACAGGTATTGAACAGGCCGCTAACGAATTTCAATTACAGCAACGGAAGCTAGATACCGTAAACGGGCTTAAAGGCTTACCTCCTGAAATGTTAGAACACGAAACCGAGAAATTACGGCAGAAACACAGCGTACAGGAAACGGCTCAGGCTCAGTTCGACTTTTATACTGCTGAATATCGGCAAATTGAAGCACAGCGATCGCAATCTATCGGGGACTTACAGAACAAAGTGCAATTATCACGGGCAGATTTAGAAGTAGCCCAGGCACGGTTACGGCAGGCAAAAGAGGATCGAGAAACGGCGGAATATGGACACCGTATCACCCTAGCTCGTCGTGCCGAAGAATCCAATCAGGCAGAGATCGCGATCGCCAACCAAAAACTAGATCGAGAATTTAAACTCTCACAGCTTCAGGAGCAACTATCATCTACCGAGGAAAAGTTAAATGGAATTGCACAGGTTAAAAGCCCCTACAGTGGTTTTATCAAACGCATTAAAACGGAGCGTCAAGCCAACAATACTATTACTGTTACTGTCACTCTATCTACCGAGTCAAACCTTAGCGTTACCCCCGAAAACTGACATTCAAACCCCTGATATTAAAGAAGCGACCGATAGTACCGAACTTGAATTAAACAGGGAGCCTCAAGGGGAACCTAACCCCTTTCTTGATCCTGAATTAGAAGATTTAGTTGAGAAAAAAATCTCTGAAGACGTTTGGGAAACCATAGTGGGAGAGTTACCCTGTAGTACGGCCACCACTGATTGTCTAAATCAACTCCAAAGCAAAGCATTACAATCTTCCAAATTATTGAAAGAAATTGATATAAAAGTTGAAGAAGCCACCGAACGCCTAGAAGAAGCAAAACGGCGTAACCTAGACTCCATAGCTATTTCTACCTTTTCCCCTTTCATGCAAACATTTCTCTACTCAACTCTAGGGCCTGTTAGCAATGGGGTAGAATCCCCCGTAAACAACCCTTTTAGATTAATCTTTGGCAATTTAGCCAGCGCACTTTTAGGGCAAGGTTTAGGGAGATTATTTAATTGGAGTGCGATCGCCGCCACCGATGCTCAACAAAGCAGAAGTATTCAAATCGGTGATCTACAAATTAAGATAGTCGAATTACAACGCAATCGTGCAGAAATTGCGGACAAATTAAGGGAAAAAGTGGTTAAAGAAGCTCTTAAATTAGAAGGTTATGCCCGAAATTTTCAGATTGATAAAGAGATTGCTAAACGGGAAAAACAACGACTTGAAATTAGTAAAATTTCCTATAAATTTGGAGAAGGTGACTCTGAAAAATATCTTGCTAAATTATCAGCTTATGACAAACAAAAAGCTACGACCTGGAGATCTTGGAGTAGATTGCGATCGCAGCTTGTTATTGTAAAAATTCTGGTATTGGGGAACCAAGATGATTAGGGAGTAAAACCCGCAGGGTAAAGAAGAACCCCGTTTTTGCATTGAGGAAGAACCGCGACAGTCGAAGGAGTTACGGCAGATCCCCCAATTGAAAAAGTCTTATCTTCATAAGGGCCTGTATTGCTCAATTTAATAAAACCGCAGGCATTAGCTGTTACAGAGCGAGTCGAAGGGCCTTGAATAGTGACAGATTCTCGCGTATTGGGCGAAGCTCCCACATACAATTTATAGGTACTATCATCTTGAAGAACCTTAACCTGTCCAACGAAAGGGCAACTAGAGGAGTCAGGTCTTGTTCCCGTAGAAACGGCTGATACGGTATAGGAAGTTGTTCCCACCGTAACGACAGAAGTACCGACAAGCCCTGAAATCGTGAGAAATCCACAATTATTAGCGGTAACGTCCTTTTCTTTAGAAACGGAGGAATACTGCACTTCTACTTTTTGACCAGGGGTATAACCAGTGATTAAAACATCGTCATTAGTTGATTCCTTAGCCGCCGCCGCACTTGCAACTTGAGCGATCGCACCTAATCCAAGAAAAGAGAGCAAAGTGATTGACAATACCTGCTGAGGTCTCATAAGATTTACCGTCCTTAAAAATAAAGATAACGAATTATATATGTCCCTCAATATTTGTCAATACCTGAAAAATTTTCAGTCTTCAAGTTGGTTAAGTTGGAAATTTTTCATCATACTCACTGTAATAATTTCAGGTTGTTCAGGTGTCCAGAGTGAAGAGTTATCCCTGAGTAAAAAATCTCAGTATTATCAATTAAAAGAGGGATCTGTTTATGATGGTGATACCTTCCGCGTGATTGATCCCAATGGGAAGGAGCTTAAGCTGAGAGTAGCCTGTATAGATGCCCCAGAGAAGAAACAAGCGTTAGGAATAGAAAGCCGTGATTACTTGCGATCGCTGTTAGCCAAGAATCCTAATAAGTTAATCGTTGTGGAAAAAGAAAGAGAAGGATATGGCCGAATGGTTGCAGAAATTTTTATTCCTACTGGCAAGGGGGATGAGGAGATACCTATAAGCGGAATGATGATTAAAGATGGTATGGCCTATTATTATGCTCAATACTCCAAAAATTGCAGTGATAATGCTGAACGATATGCCCAATTAGAGAAGGAGGCACAGCGATCGCGGGTTGGAGTTTGGAAGAATCCTAATTCAATGAAACCGTCTGATTTTAGGATAATGGCTAGAGAAAAATAGACTGATTTTATAAAAATCCTCCGATAATAAGCCAGTTTATGTAGATTAGTTAAATAGGCTACTCAGTTATTTGCTTGGTATGTTACAATGACGCAACTGATTAATGGTACTAATAACTTTATCAAGAAAAATATTGACCTGTTTGCCCGATGTGGCTCTAAAATTAATTAGTGCTGGTCGGTGTCGAAGATATGCAAATTTGAATTTACTGTTTGTTTGTTTTTTGCATAAATTTTTAATAAAAAATATTTGCAAGTATAGACGGTAATGGTTACATTAGAATGATGAGGACAATAAAATGACAGCACTTGAAACCATCAAACAGCATCTTCATTCAGGCAGTGTCTATCGCCGCGCTGATCTTGAAAAATGGTCTAATTCTGTTGACCGACATTTACAGCAATTACAGAATGAAGGACTGCTAATCAAGCTTTCTAGGGGTTTATATTATTGCCCTAAAACGACTGTTTTTGGGGTAGTTCCAGCCGATGATGTAGTTTTAGTTCGAGCTTTTCTTAAAAATGATTCTTTTTTGCTGACTTCCCCTAATTTTTATAATGCACTTAATTTGGGTACGACTCAGCTTTATAACAAAACGATAGTTTATAACCATAAACGACATGGACGTATTAAATTAGGGAAGCGTGAATTTCAGTTTGCCAAAAAAACTGATTTTCCAACACATCTTACGCCTGAATTTTTGTTAGTAGATATCGTAAATGATATTGACCAGCTTGCTGAAGATAAAGAGCAGGTTTTGACTCAAGTTAAAGTTAAAGCTCGGTCTATGGATCGGCAAATGTTGACTAAGGCAGTTCGTGATTATGGTGGTGTAAAGGCTAAGAAGTTTTTTGCCCGAACTCTTGCGGACAACAGTGTAGGCTATTTCCACTGATGGATTTTTTGCACAACCATCCTGATTTTTCTGATCTCGTGCAAATTGTGGCAGAGGCAAAGTCTATCAATCCTATTTTGGTTGAAAAGGATTATTGGATTATGCACTGTCTTTTTGGACTGCAAAAAATGGGAATGACTTTTGAGTTAAAGGGTGGAACTTCTCTATCCAAAGGTTTTGGTCTCATTTTTCGTTTTTCAGAAGATATTGACATTCAGATTAAGCCATCTTCAGGGATGAACGTTAAAACAGGACATAATCAGAATAAGCCTGCTCATTGTCAAAGTCGAAAGGACTATTACGATTGGTTATCTGATACTATAAAGATTGACGGTATTCTTGAGATTAAGCGTGATCCAACTTTTGATGATGAGAAATATCGTAGTGGTGGTATACGCCTTTATTATCCAAGTCCAGGCGATCAGCTTGATGGATTAAAAGAGGGCATTTTGCTGGAAGTTGGCTTTGATAATATTGCGCCAAACAGTCCCAAAACAATTAGTTCATGGGCTTATGAGGATGCTGTCGATAAAGTATCAATCATAGATAACCGTGCCTTGGATGTTACTTGTTATCATCCTGGTTATACCCTGGTAGAAAAGCTACAAACAATCTCTACTAAATATCGCAAACAGCAAGAAACGAAAGTAAAACCGCAAAATTTTATTCGTCATTATTATGATATATATTGCTTACTTCAGGATGGAGAAACACTAAAGTTTATAGGAACTCCTGAATATGAAGCTCATAAACAACGACGTTTCCGTAGCGAGGATAATCCTATTATTGCTGAAAATGAAGCTTTTCTTCTGCGGGATGCAGAAACACGAGCGTTTTACAAAACGTCTTATCAAGAGACTGCTTCTCTTTACTATAAGTCTCAGCCCGATTTTGATGAGATTCTAACAAAGATTACAGATCACATTAACGACTTATAATTTCTCTTATTTGAGGTTAAAAAACACGTTTAGCTCTTGTAGGGTGCATTAATAAAAAATGTAACGCGCCTTTTTAATTGCCCATAACGTGATTTATTTTTGTTGGGTTGCATTCTTTAGTGCGATCACGACATAAAAATTTTACTAAGAGCCAAAGGGCGATCGCATTAGATAGGCAGAGTAATTCTTTCTTTTGCAAATTTGTCCATCTTTTTTTTAAAGAAGATTGACTTCAAAAAAATTTAGCCTATCAGTTTAGCCTGACGTTCAAGACTTTCTATTTCTTCCCACCAACGAACAAGTTTTCTTTGTCTTTTTCGTAACTCCTCATCTGTCGGTTTTCTATATGGTGGTGTACCTGGATTGGGATGTATATTTTTTTCAAGAAGCCATTGTACACAGATATACTGCCAAAAATCTTTGTGATCATGAATTTCTCCCCCCAATCGACGAATTTTTTTTATTGATAGTTTAGACTCTTCAAAAAGTCTATTTTTATGACTGGGAAAAAGACGCATTTCTCCTCCCTTTCCTCGAAAAAATTCTACGATTAACCACTCACCAAAATCGAAGATACAAACTTCTGTTGGATCACTACCATCCGATTCTAATAGTTCAACATTTTGATTAAATTGATTTCCAATAATGCTTAAAGATTCTTGGGGCAATAAAATCCGAATCCGTTCAAATCTGTTGCTGTAATCTGCCCAAAATTTTTGACGGTTTCTTAGTTGTCTTGGTTGCCACTCTTGCAGAGGAACTTTCTTTACAACTAATTTCACTAACTTTTGGAAGTCACTATAATTAACTCCACCAATCCAGTCTTTTAATGCTCGTCTAGCTTTTTCTGAAAGTTGATTGTGCATTTCTCCAGTACCGTAGATACTTCGCAACCAATCAACCAAGTGAGGAAACTGACTACCTATTTCTGTGAGAATCAATTCCAAAATATCATTGACAGCAATAATTTGCTGTTCTCTTCCCATCCTATTTAAGCACCTCAAAAGCCATTTAACTTGTTGCTCATTAGGCATTATGATATTTGAAAATTCTTCAACAACATAATTTAAAGATTTATGAATAATCTTAATCCATACTGGTAAATTTTCTCTCTTAAATAATTCTTCTGGCAATGCTAGATATTCACAGCATAGTTTTGACAAATTCATTTCAGGATAACTTCCACTAATTGCATCAATAATGGCGACCGTTAAGGGTTTTTCTGCTTTCAGTTTATTCGCAGTTTTAGAAAATCCTTTGACCATTGATAAAGACAATACTTTTTGCTTATTTCCATAGTAAAGGACTAAACGAGACAAAAGAGTTTGAAGAAGGAATTTGTTTCGATTTTCAACAGCTACTTGCCAAATTAAAATGCTTGCTTGTTCCGCTAAGTGAGGGTTATTTTCATCCCATTGTTCTTTATTATAAAGAAGAGCAATCCATTCTAAAGGGGTAATTACTTCAGCTTTATTTACTTTAATTTCAGCTAGTATCTCATCAATATTACGAATTTTTTTTGAATAGTTTATACCCGTATTTCTAGCAATTTCTTGAAGTTCTTTTGGTTGCCATCTATGTAATTCAGGCCAATTTAATGATGATGTCATAACTATTTTTGAGGTAATATGGATTGATTTTTCTCAGATAACTGATCATTTTTAAACTGGAAGCGAAAAACAACTTTGCGATCATCTGCATTATCTTTCTTTTGTTCAGAATCAAATTCTCCTCGTCCTGATGCTAAAAGCTTCTCTCTAAGAAGTGATTTTGTAGAAAAATTTATCTCGTCAGAAAAAATATACTTATATACAGACAAAGAGCGTAATAAGCTAAGTTCCATATTAGATTCATAGGAACCTTTGGAGCTAGTGTGACCTTCTAAAACAACCCTAGTAATTAGTCTTTGAAACTCTGGCTTAGAAAAAATCAGTTCACTATAAACAGGAACAAATTTTTGTAACCATTTCTTTCCTTCTGGTTTCAAATCACTAAGGGATAACAACATCTATCTTTTTGCGGGTCAGAATGGGGTTTTCCGCTTCCTCAACAACTTTTAAGGGAGCGCGATCGCGACTGACACGA
>Ga0209598_10003430_pt1 | contig 11969 bp, 9 predicted proteins | sample M_140807_EF_Meta_FD_187317 | JGI IMG/M metagenome (GOLD analysis project Ga0209598, IMG submission 187317) | Freshwater microbial communities from Lake Montjoie, Canada to study carbon cycling - M_140807_EF_MetaG (SPAdes) (version 2) | ecosystem: Environmental > Aquatic > Freshwater > Lake... | reverse complement strand
CAGGTGGTTGCATCCCGATCGAACCTGCAAGAAGGGGATGGGGCCGTGTACTGGCAATCACCCGCGGCTTGCGCCATGCGGCTCACGGTTGACGCCTGGCGGCGACGTGCGGCTGTTGTGAGCCGACAAGCGCAAGCGTCGGGTGATTTGATTAGCCCCCAGCGAACATTTGTCTGGGGCCCAATTAGGTCTACCAACAGGCAACATCTGTTTGCAGGTGGTTGCATCCCGATCGAACCTGCAAGAAGGGGACGGGGCCGTGTACTGGCAATCACCCGCGGCTTGCGCCATGCGGCTCACATGTGCGGCTTCTTTGTGAATCAGCACAATCGTACTGAGAAATCGCAACGCCAAAGACCTTGACTGCGGTTAAATTTCTTCGCGTTACCGTTTATACTCTTTGGCATGTTGGATGTAACGTTCCGCCAGTGGCGCGGTTTAGATGAAATTTCAAAGGTGCGGCAAGTGCGATACGCCGTGCTGCGCGCACCGCTAGGGATGCCCTACGAGGAATCACTCTTTGCTGGAGATGATGATCCAGACACCCTCCACATCGTGGCTTACCAAATCGTGGCTTACCAAATCGAACAACCCATCGGTTGCGTGACCCTCATGCCTCCCGATCTCTCCCAATCCACCCCAACCGTTCAGCTTCGGGGTATGGCGGTGTTGGCCGAACTCCAAGGCAAAGGGATCGGTAGCATGATGCTTGCCTACGTCGCTGATTTGGCCAAAGTGAATCATTGGAGACTTTGGTGCAAGGCCAGGGAAAAGGCCGTCCCATTTTATGCCGCCAACGGTTGGCACGTCGTCGGAGATGTTTTCGACATTCCCAGAATCGGTCCGCATTTTCGTATGGAATGGGAGTCGCAAAAATGAAACTATCCTACCGGGTCTTTGAAGTCCACAAACGCGTTGCGCTGGCGATCAGCCGGGGAACACAAACAAGTTCGCGGAACTTGGAAATTCGCATCTTAAAAGATGGCCTCGAAGGCATGGGAGAGGCTGCGGAGTTCTCGATCCCCCAATCGGCCCAGTCCTGCGATTTTCTCGAACAAGAACTCCAGCGTGCCGTCGGGATTCTCCAAACCTTCGATCCTTGGCAGCGCGAACAGATCCACAACGCATTGGTCCACCAGCAGATCGCTTCGTCGGCAATCGCAGGGATCGACATGGCTATCTGGGACTGGTGCGGCAAGGCTTGCAAGCAACCTGTCTGGAAGCTCCTTGGCATATCGCAAAGAGCATCAGTACCCACCTCGGTGACCATCGGAATCCAATCCCCGGAAGCCGCCCAGCAGCGCTGGGTGCAATGGCTTGAACTCGGCCTGATACGGGCCGTGAAGGTCAAGATGGGTTCGCCGGCAGGGATTCAGGCTGACCAAGCGATGTTCGAGGCCCTGGATAAGCTCCTCCCAGAGACGATCCATCGAAGCGTCGATGCCAACGGCGGCTGGAGCGTCGTCGATGCGATCGAGATGTCCAAGTGGCTTGCCCAGCGCCGGGTCGATCATATCGAACAGCCAACACATCCAGGCGATCTGGAGGCGTTGGCACAAGTCCATCGCGAGTCGAGCCTACCGATCATGGCCGACGAAAGCTGCAGGACCTCCAAGGACATCCCGGCTTTGGTCGATCGCTGTAGCGGGATCAATATCAAGATTCTCAAATGCGGGGGGCTTACCGAAGCCCTGAGAATGATTCACACGGCCCGTGCTCACGGCTTAAAACTGATGTTAGGATGCTACTCCCAAACGAGCCTAGGCAACACTGCCGCAAACCAACTTGCTAGCCTCGTTGACTACATCGATTTGGATAGCCATTTGAACTTAAAAAACGATCCCTACGTCGGATGCCGATTCGACGATGGATTCCTTATCAACCGCGATATCCCGGGACTTGGAGTAACCCATGCCTAGACACCCGCTCTACGAAGCCAACGATCGACTGGCTATTCTTTTGCACGGTGGGATCACCGGAATCCATGGCAAGACCGGCTTGGCTCTGCTGCGGTTTGCCCCCGAGCGATGCGTGGTGGTGATCGATCGCCAGACTGCTGGCGGAAACTTGGCTGAACTAACCGGCATACCGATGGATCGCCCAATCCCGATCGTCGCTACGGCCGAACAAGCCCTGGCCTATGGTCCGCAAACCCTGGCCCTGGGACTAGCAGCCCTGGGGGGCAAGCTGCCCGAGGACTGGATCCCGGACATGCAAGCCTCGCTGCAAGGGGGACTAAACATCCTCAACGGCTTGCACACATCGCTTGCCAACGATCCGCGATTGGCCCCGCATGTGCAGCAGGGCAAGTGGATATGGGACATCCGCAAAGAGCCCGCAGGCTTGGTATCCGGGATGGGGCTTGCTAGGCTGCTTGCTTGCAAACGAATCCTGTTCGTAGGGACCGACATGTCGATTGGCAAGATGTCGGCAGCGATCGCCTTCCATCGCGCTTCGGTGGCTCGGGGAGTGCGATCCAAGTTCATGGCAACTGGCCAAACCGGAGTGATGCTCGAAGGGGATGGAATTCCGCTCGATGCGATCCGCGTGGACTTTGCCTCAGGGGCAGTGCAGCAGGAACTCATCGCGTGCGCTCAAGATCGCGAGGTGGTGTTTATCGAGGGACAAGGATCGCTTCTGAACCCTGCATCGACCGCCACGCTGCCGTTGATTCGAGGTTCACAACCGACCCACTTGGTACTGGTCCATCGAGCCCAAATGCATCACTTACGCGATTTCAAGTGGGTCAAGATTCCACCGCTTAAGGATGTCGTTGCCATGTACGAGAGCATCGCTTGCGCAGGCGGAGCGTTGGCTCCTGTGCCAGTTTGCTGCATCGCGATCAACACGCACGGCCTGAGCGACGCCGAAGCTCGATACGAGGTAGAGAGGATCCAGGCCGAGACCGGTCTGGCGACCCAGGACGTGGTCCGCTGGGGTGCAGAAAAGCTCCTGAGCAGTTGTGGCTTATAAAGCCGCAAGCCGCGGGTGATTGCCAGTACACACGCACAGCCTAAGGCTGTTGCGGCAGGTGGGGTTCGAATTTGCTTCGCGTGGCCAACTCGGCTGCTTTGACGCTGTCGACCGCCGATTGATACAATAGCTTTTGGGCCCTGAGGCGACTGTGCCCAGGACCCGGTTCCAGCCGGTCGTAGCTACCATCCTGCGTGAGTATCCACGCGTTTTGATTGTCCTGAAAGTAGGTGGCCAGGATCTCGATGAGCTTACGCTTGCTGGCCGTGTCCTCGATGGGTGTGAGGAGCTCGATGCGTCGATCCAGGGACCTGGGCATCCAATCCGCGCTGGAAATAAAGACGGCGTCCTGCCCACCATGGCTAAAATGCAGAATGCGTGCATGCTCGAGGGATCGATCGACGATGCTCACGACGGTAATGTTTTCGCTCAAACCGTGCACTGAGGGCTTCAGACAACAGATCCCGCGAATATTCAACCGCACCGTAACACCCGCTTGGCTGGCCCGATACAAGGCTTGGATGATCTCGGGATCGACCAGCGAATTGAGCTTGGCATATATAAACGCTTTTTGACCCTGGAGTCGGCGCTGGGTCTCCTCCTCGATCAGCGAGACGAGCTTCTTGCGAAGCCCCAGCGGGGCGGATTCAAGTTTTTCATAGGGCTGTGGCTGGCTATATCCGGTGATCGCGTTGAAGAATGCCGACGCATCCTTGCCCAGGGATTCGTTGCAAGTCAGGTAACTGATGTCGCTGTACATCCTGGCCGTGGTCTCATTGTAATTGCCGGTTCCAAAGTGAACGTATCGGACGATTCCGTCGACCTCTCGACGCACGACGATGCAAACCTTGGCATGGGTCTTTAGACCTCGAACCCCATAGATGACTTGCACTCCGGATCGCTCGAGCTCCCGGGCCCAAACCATATTGCGAGCTTCTTCAAAACGAGCCTTGAGCTCGACGACCACCGTGACGTACTTGCCCAGCTCGGCAGCTCGCTTGAGCGATGCCACTATGGGGCTCTTGCGGCTAGTGCGATACAGCGTCTGCTTGATCGCCAAAACGTCGGGGTCGTTGGCCGCCTCTTCGATGAGCCGCACGACGGGCTCAAAACTCTCATAGGGATGGCACAAAAGCAGATCCCCGGCGGCGATGTTCTCGAACATCGATTTGGTCGAATCTATCTGAGGTGATCCCTGGGCAGGCCATACGGTATCGCGCAAGGTCGGGAAGCCTTCGAGCTCGGTGATGCTCATCAATGCTGAAAGATCCAAAGGCCCAGGGAACTTGAACACATCGCGCTGCTCTAACCGCAGCTTGTCCACCAGATAACTCAACGTAGATTCGGAAACTTTGGCATCGATCTCCAATCGCACAAAATCCGCCGAACGCCTTGAGCTCAAAACCTCTTCCATGCCGAGAATCAAATCCGATGCGCTGTCCTCTCGGACCGAAACATCCGCATTGCGCGTGACGCGAAAGGCCGTGCATTCCTCGACCCGCTTGCCAGGATAATACTGCTCGACAAAGTAACTGATGACATCCTCGATCAGCGAGTATGTGTACGTCCCGCGTTCACTCGGAAGCTTGATCATCCGCGGCAGAATTTTGCCGATCGGGATGAACGCAAAGCGATGGGGTGAGTCCTGCTCGCCACTTGCCATCCTCACACAAAGATAAAAACCCAAATTCGATAACAACGGAAAGGGTGCGTCGGGATCCAAATCCATCGGTGAGATCACCGGATAGATTTCGCTCTCAAAGTACTTCTGCAATGCGTCCCTGCACCATGGATTCGCATCGGCAGCAATGACTCGGGTAATCCCCTCTTTGCTGAGTATCGGCTCGATCGAAGTGAGAAAACACTCGTACTGGTCCGAGATGATCTTGTTGACGCGATCATAAATCGCATCGAGCTGCTCGGTGACCGTCGCTCCGCTGGGATCCGGCGTGTCGATCCCCTGGGCTTGCTGCAACTGCAAACCTCCGACCCGTACCATGAAAAACTCATCCATGTTGCTAGCTGTGATGGCTAAGAACTTGAGCCGCTCGAGCACCGGTACTTTGGCATATTGGGCTTGGTTGAGAACCCGTCGGTTGAATTCCAACCAACTGAGCTCCCGGTTGATGTAGTGGTTGAGTTCTGATTTCATGGTCGAATTATTCTACATAAACACGCTGGATTTACGCAGGCCAAATCGCCCTGGCATCGACCGGTCAATCCCGATAAACTCAACCCCAAAGCCGGCCCGCTGCGAATGCGGCCCATCGCAACGCCAAGTATCGATAGCCCCGCAGACGACACCCCTGGAAACAAGTGACTATGAAATTCATCGGCTTGATCCTCATGTGCGCCGCCAGTAGCATGGCCCTCTTGCTGCCGGCCATGGGGGTCGTCAAATTCCCCATCTTGGATCAGGCGAGCCTGCAACAAGCCCAGGCTTCAACATCCCAAGACTCGCCGCAATCGACCCCCGCTCAGAATCCCGACCCGCAAACCTCCACTGGATTGCTCGTGGCGGCCCAAGTTTCCGGAGCCGATAACGCTCCGCAAGTGCCACAACCGCCATCGCCAACGAGCGAATTTCTAGGAAAGCTACCTTTCACTCAGATCCCCTCCCAACGCATGGGTCTAGGGGTTTGGTTGCTCCTCGTCCCGTCAATACTTCTAGGGCTTGCTATGTGGACCTTTGGCTCAAACCCGAAAACGTCCAAGTAGCCTTCGATGATAGCCTTAGATGGCGAATCAAACGCCAAAGGCCTTTTGCATTTGCTCTCGGACGGTCGTCAATCGCTCGACTCCCCCACCTCCGACCTCGGCAGTCGTCCAGCCACTCCAGCCAATGTCCTCGATCCCCAAACGGACTTGATCCCATGGCAGATCGTCTTCGGGCGAAGTGATGTCGACGAACTTGCTCTTGGCTCTGCTGAAGCCTTTGACATCGAGCTTGACGGCTCGGTGCCCGAATGCGTTTAGCCACTCGCGAGGCTGTCCGTACTTCCAGTGATTGCCGATGTCGTAATACATTCCTACCCACGGGCTCTTGAAGCTGTCGACAAAGTCGATGAACTTGGTGGGCTTTTGCTCCGGCGGGGCATCGTGATCGTAATGGAGCTTGTTCCAGACATTCTCGATCAAGATCGGTTGTCCGAGCGAAGCCGCCAGCGGCAGGAGCTTCTTGATCTCCTGCTTTGCACGCTCGTTGACCTCTGACTCGCTGCCATCGTCTCCCCGACCGACGACGATCAGCACTCCGCTACCACCGATCGCATGGGCGACTCGAAGGCAATGGGTGATATTGGCAACACCCGCCTTGCGAACCTCTGGATCGGCGCTCGTGAGTCGTTTATCCCAGTGGGCATGGTTGATCGCGTTGTGGCAAAAGACCCCTGATTCCTGAACTGCTGAGCGGGCCTCCTCGACGGTGAAACGGCCGGCTTCGTCAAAGTCCACTCCATCGAACCCCGCTTGCTTGGCTAGCCCTAATCGCTGGGCTAAACTGATCGGCTTGCCGTCGATGTCACCCTTGATCATCGAGAGTTTGCAAGACAAGAGAATTCGCTTCTCGGGAGGTGTGATGAGCTTGCCGGTTGCAGCCTTGGGTTGGTCTTCGGCGTGCGTGGTTTGCCAAGCTCCTGCGGTGGCCAGTGCTGCTCCCGATGCGGCCGCAGCCGAGAGAAAGAAGCGACGATTGGTTGGTCGATCGGTTGCTTGAATAGACTGATGGTTCATCGGCGGACCGGTTCGGAGTAGAAGGTGGGGAATGGGCGTGAGAATTCCCCCTATTCTAATGGATTCTCAGACGTTCTTCGACCGGGAATCACTCTCGTCGCATAGAAAAACCGGTGTAGTGCAACCCGGTTTCTTCATCGACCACAAACGCCCCGCCAGGCGCAAGATACTTGGCAATCACCTCAAAGGGTGGCAGTTTCTTGCTGCGAACCGCGGTTACCAACGCGGTCAAGAACGGATTGTTCTGGGCAAACTGCTCGATGTTATCGATATTCTGCGGATCGGTCGCAAGGTCGTACATCAGACGCATCCCTTCCTCGGGGCGTTGGTAAGCCAGGATCGACATCTCGCTGTTCTTTAACTGGGCCTTGATCCTGTCGCGGACCAACTTGAACTCGATCGACTCAGACAATGGTCCATCGCCACCCGAATTGAATTTGATGACCTCCTCGATGGCTTGAACCGAATCGCTCAGGAGCAATTGGTCGTCCATGATGCACACTGCTGGCTGTGGGAGTCGGATATTGCGCCCTTCAGCGTTTTCTGCGCGCTGCTCGACGGTGTAGATCGTCGCATCCCCATAAAGCTTGCTGATCAACTCCGGTCCACCTGAACCCTTGAGCTTTTCGAACATCTTGGGCAAGATCTCGGATTTCATTCTCGATGCATTCTTGACGTGGATGCAGTAGACGTTCGACTGGCTATTGATCTTCTTCGGGGGGATGATCAATTGCACGAGGCTGAAGCGATCGTTTAGACCATCGATGACGTCGGTCCTCAGGTCGATACCCAGATTCCGATTGGCTTCTTTGACGAATCGGTCGTTAAAGGATCCTTCGCCAGCAAAGGTATCGACGAGGCTTTCGACGGCGTTGAAGGTTTTGGCCATCTCCCAGTTCATCGTGAAGTAACTGGTGACCTGATCGCTCACCCAAGGCTCTGGATCGGTAGTACCGGCTTTGGGTCGAATCACCTTCATGATCCCTTGGCGGTTGGGATTCAGTAGCACATGCCCATGGATGATCGAATCGAACTCGTTGGGGGCGATGATCGCGCTGCCGCCAATCCCCTTGATGCCATCGAGACCCACGGTCTTGATCGCCGCGAGAACTGCGACCGAGCCGCTGTTGCTCTTGCCTATCTCCCGGACCATCGCCAGCGGATCGATGAAGAACGAAACCTGCGGACGCTCCCCCTCGGTCCCAACGCAACGGGACATGATGGTTGTAAAGTCACGGTTGTCCGAGAGTGGTTTGTGATCGATCCCGTTGCCGGTCCAAACCATGGCCAACTGCTCGGCATAGTCGGCTCGGTTGGTCACAACCATGACCCCCGAATCGATAAAGTAAGTAACCGATTCACGCTCAGAGCGCCCCATCGACAAGAGCTTGATCTTGCCCACCTCTTTCGTAGTGAGCATCCCGCCGCTTGCATCGTTGGCCCGCTCGGCCCGCTCGATGAGCACTTGCAAAGCGGGCATCTCATCGCCAGCCTCGAGCATCATCACAACGGCCGGGTCGGTCTTGGTCGCTACCAGGGCAACGGCGAGCTCCCCGTTGGGGATCGACAAGAGTTCATCGAGGTTCAGCCCGATGGCGTCCTGCATCCCTTGCAACTGGCCGACAAAGGTCGAATAGAACGTGCCAAGAATCGGAGCGATCTGCGGATCGTTCATCATCTTGCCCATCCCCGTGGCCTCCATCTTGGCCTTCATGTCCCGGGTGTCGTCGACACGGACATACGCCAACGTCTTGGTGGGGAATAATTTGGGGGCACTGAGATGCTGCTGGGAATACGCGGCTTGTCCGGCGGTTAATACTGCCAAACATACGGATGCACATGCCGAAAGGATCAAAAGGGACTTTTTCATAGTGCTCTCTAATTCGAACCGCTTGGCGAGATCTTGGACGATGGACCCACGGATTTTAACAGTTTTTGGTTTCTCGGGTGTCTTCGCACGCGAAGCGTTCGATCACGAGCACGAGCACCGTCCGCCACGGCGGACTGAGCACGAGCACGATGGGATCCTGTGGTCGCGAAGGCCCGAACACGAATTCGCCCCCAAACTCTTTTCCCGCCCCAGGTGGCCATAGGAGGATGGGCTCAAGACGGCTACTTGAAGTGGTCGGCTTGGAGCTCGTAATAGACTCCGTCGAGTCCATCGACCGGTTTTTTGTAAGGGTGGACCGAGAGAATGCCTGCCAGGGAGTGCCTCTTGAGCGACTTCGATGCGAACTCATCGCCGACGAGTTTGACCTCGACCATGTGGGTCAATGGCGGCTGTTGTCCAAAACAGCAGGTAGCCCAGTCGGGGACCAGGACGAACGTTTTGGCGGCGTTGCTCGAGAGCGAGGTCGGGTGGATGTACCCCTTGAGAAAAACCTTCTTGCCATCGAGCTCGATGGCCGTCTGGGGAGGGATATCCGGTGCCCCAATCGGGCTCTTTAAGGCTGCAAACGATATCCGCTCGTAGCCGTCAGGCAGCTCTGTGTAATAAACGTACGTATGCTTGACCGGGCTGGCGACGAGCATGAGCAAGCTCAAGAGCCCTCCGAAACCTGCGAGGTTTCTTCCGCTGAGCTCGTTGGGAAATTTCTTGAGGCTGGAAAAAGCGATCAACGCAAAGATCGCCCCGAGGACGCTCAAGAAAAGCAACAGGGGTGAGTACCAGCTGAGCAGGCCGAGGATCCCGAAGACCAAGCTCAGGACGGCAGCCCGAGAAAGGCTGGTGTAGCCGTACTCGTCGGAGTAGGAGCCATCCGCCTCTACGCCGGCCAGATGATCTTTTCGCTCGACTTGGCTGCTGCTGGCGGTGCTCATATTCGGCTCGAATCGGTTACTCGGACAAATTGGTTCCTGTCGAAATCATCCAAAGCGCCAGGCCACAGGCTCCGACGCTGCAAGCCAGTACGGAAAAAACGATCCGTGAGTTCATCAAAAAAACTTCTCCGGAAACCTTCGCTGATTCATCCACTAGGCGTTGATTTACCCCGTGGAAACCTTGGAGTTCCGAGATCCCAAAAGATTCGAGTTGGCCGTCGGCGAGCTGGGTTCCAACGGCGGTTTGGAACGAATATGCCGACTGGCTCGCAGGTCGCGGCGCATGCCACGCGAGTTTTAAAGGGGATGTTGTCGAGGGAGCCCAGACCAAAACGTCGCGAGCTTGGCCGACAGGTTTCCAGGAGGAGGACGGGGAGGCCCCAGCGGGTTGACCTGGTTTTGCCCCGGGAACAGCGTCCTTTTCGGAGTCTTTTTTGGCCGGCCCAGGAGCTGGGATCGGGAAGAAGGTCGCTGCGCGTTTGACGGCTTTCGGGTCGATCTTCTCGAGCTCGATCAGACGCTCTTTGGCCTCGGGCAACGGGCAAGCCCTCAGGTAATTGACCACGGGGACTCGGACCCAAGAATTGTCGTCGTTTGCTGACTTGAACAGTTCGCACAATCGGTCGATCTGGGTCCAATCTCCCCAGCGGGCCAAGTCTGGGATAACCAGGTCAGCAAGGTCTGGGGCCGAGAGCAGGTTTCGCATCGAAGCCAAGATCGGCTCCTTGGGCAGCACACCGGCTTCGGTGCCATGGAACCGCAGAGCCATCACCGAGGCATACACGTCTGGGTAGGTCGCTTTGCGGTTGGCCAAGAACTGCTCGTCGATGAGCTTGAGACCCTCGGGGCCTCGGAGCATCAGGTAGGCAGCGATCAGTGCATCGAGCCCCGAACGCTTGTCCGGGTCGCTGCTGCGGATCATCGACTCGAACTCGACCGCATCGGCCTCGGTTCCGCAGACCCCGAGCATTGTGTAGTAGAGACGTTTGCGATCTGGGGAGATCGCCGGATCGCGGATCCATTCCATCAGTTGCTCGCGATCCATCTTGCTCTTGAGCTTCTTGACATCCTCGTAGGGGGCCAAAGCGAACTCGTCGTAGCTATCGCGAGCCAGCAGGGAGTCTGGGTGTTCGAAATGTTTTTGGTAAAACTCCAGGCGTGCGATCGGATCCTCGGGCAGTTTCTGGATCGCCTCCATGTACTTCTCCGCATCGGCCGACAGTGGCAACGGGGAGGACCAGACCAGATTCCGAGGATCGACCCCCAGGAGCAGGAACTTCTTTTCGGTTTTGCCGGGGCCAAAGTAGTTGGCTTCGACCTTCTGTCCTTTGGCCAGCAGGGAATCTCCTCGCAGGACTCGTTCGACGAGAAACGTTGCATTGCCATCGATATCGAGCCTGCCGTCGCTCACCAGGCTAGCGATTGCCACGGCATCCATAGACAAGCTCTCTTGTCGCAGGGTTTGCGAGGCAGCCGAGCAGAACGGGCAGTTGCACTCGGCCAAGCTCGGTTTGCACAGACCGATCCCGGCAAAACCGGCAGCCAAAAGCGTCAGGGGCAAAATCAGCGCGGCGAGCGACTTGGTAGCAAAACGATAGCAGCTGGAAAAAACTTTAAGCCTGGAGGGCAATTTCGGAGGGATCATCGGATCTGGTCCTTGTCAATCGCGTGAAGTGCGGATGTTGTGCTACATATAGTAAGTCAAAGGGCAGGGAATTTGCGAGATCTAACCGACGAATTTCCAAGACGCTAGCAACTTCTTTTTCCAGATGATTTTGATCTGGGGACGGGGAGTTGGTGTCTGAGTGGGCCGGGCCATGAGGGTAAAAAAAGGGGTGGCAATCCGATCCTTTGCGGCTACAGTGCTAAAGAATCTGAGTTTTTATTTACCCCTGACTCCAATCCATTCCAGCCCATGAACGACATGAAGTCGAGTCTTCCGATCCTCGGTTCGGAAACCTTGCCGCAGAACTTGCCACAGACTTTGCCCGGCGACACCGCGTCGACGCGGATGGGGGGTTGCGGATCGATGGGTGGGACCATACCAAACGCGGAGAAGATCTTCGAGCCGAGTCGTCGGCTACCGAGTTGGCTGCGTCGGGAGGTTCCCAAGGGGAATGCGAATCAGTTCACCCATGGATTGCTGCGCGAGCTGAAGCTTGAGACGGTGTGCGAGAACGCCAAGTGTCCGAATCGCATGGAGTGTTATTCGCAGAAGACCGCCACGTTCATGATCCTTGGGAACGTCTGCACGCGACCGTGTGGTTTTTGTGCTGTATCGCGAGGGCGGCCCGAGAGCTTGCAGGACGACGAACCCGAGCGTGTGGCCGAGGCGTCGGCTCGGCTGGGGCTCAAGCATGTCGTGATCACCTCGGTCACCCGAGACGACTTGCCCGATGGGGGCGGAGAGCATTTTTATCGATGTGTGATTGCCGTGCGCGAGC
>Ga0209598_10003429_pt1 | contig 11969 bp, 8 predicted proteins | sample M_140807_EF_Meta_FD_187317 | JGI IMG/M metagenome (GOLD analysis project Ga0209598, IMG submission 187317) | Freshwater microbial communities from Lake Montjoie, Canada to study carbon cycling - M_140807_EF_MetaG (SPAdes) (version 2) | ecosystem: Environmental > Aquatic > Freshwater > Lake... | reverse complement strand
CGATTGCAGTCGTCAGCGCCAATCGCGCTTTGCCCGACTCGGTTCGCGTTCTTGCAATCGCTGTCGATGGTCAACGGTTGATTTCCCCGAGGAACGCTCGAGTGGTGGATCGAGGCTACCCGCTACTTCGCAAACTCAGCGTCGTTATCTCCCTCAACGAAGACGGCAAATTGAATCCAACTGTCGAGGAATGGACTAAGTTCATCCTTAGCAAGGCAGGCCAAGAAACCCTCGTTAAAGATGGGCTCGTTCCGCTGGATCGATCGGATATCGCGGTACAACAAGAACGATTGGGCTGGGATCAACTCAAGTAAAATACTCTGAGACTAAAGACTACTATGGCAACGCGTTTCTCGGGTGGTAACCCAAGCCTATGGCTCGTAATTGTTTGGGGGATTCTTTGCGGAAATTTAGGACTCCCTGAGACCTGGGCACAAGACGATCGAAATCGCGATGGGGCTAGCGACGATCCGTTTTCCGATAGCAACTACCCTGGAGCAAACGCCCAAGGTCGCTATCTGCCGCCAGGACAACGCCCCCCGACAAACTTCCGCTTGGGTATCTATTCTCGCAACACCGACACAGGGGTGCTGGTCACCAGCGTCAATCCCTCTTCGTTGGCTCAGCAATCGGGTATCGAAGCCCAAGATGTCATCATCGCTGTCAATGGCTACCAAGTAGGCATCATCAATGGAAGGACGTATGACATCGCCGACGAACTGGCAAGACGGGTCGATGCACAAGGCCGAGCGTTGCTATTGGTTCGTAACCATCGGGATGGTCGGTTGGTCAATATCCCTGTCCAATTCTATGGCGATGTCCAAGGAATGGCCGCCTCGGTCTACGCAAGCGCCAACACCGCAAATCGCCCCAACGTGCAATCCGGCATGATGCTCATCGCCCGGGTCATCGACACCACCTTTCCTCAATGGCAGAACGTATCACTCGGGGAAACCCAAGTCCCCTTGACGGGGCGTTGGCCCATCGATTTCCAAGTCGATTTGGATCCCACCCAAGTCCGTCCCGACCACCGGTATGCACTCGATGTTAAGGTCGTGCAGAGGGGCTACACGGTCCTGCAGATGAACTCGCCAGCTACAATCAACTTTGCCAACTCAAACCCCAGACTCGCTGTCACTCTCGTGCCACCCCAAGGACCTACCCCGGGCGGAATTCCGCCCGGAATCGCTAACCGACCGATCGATCAGGTAGGCTTGTGGTACGAGCAACTGGTCGGCCGACCGATGAACGACAGGGAGAGTACCGTTTGGCAACGAGAGTTGTCCAAAGGCAAGTCGCTCGATGAAATCTATGCAACCGTCCTTTCAAGCTCCGAATACTACGATCGCTTTCGAGGGAATATGGACCTGTACATCAACGAGATTTATCGGACTCTCTTTGGTCGCTCGGCAAGTTCTAGCGAAGTCGTTGCACTCCGTAGCCGACTCTCACAACCAGCGGAACTGCGTATCCCAACCATCTTGAACCTAGTTCGACAGCGAACCGTTCGGTAAAGTCTGACATGGGATCGAGCCAAGCTTGGAAGAATCGAACAGCGGTCATCTGTGGTGGATCTGCCGGTCTAGGCAAGGCTCTAGCCCTGAGGCTCGCCCAAGAGGCTGCAAATCTTGTAATCATCGGCCGAGATTCAGGTCGACTAAAAGAGGTGCAAGAACAAGCCCTCAAGCTAGGAGCTTGTAGCGTCTGCAGCCTATCTGTGGATGCGCGAAAACTAGTCGATGGACTTCCCGAATCGGAAACCCTGCGCGATGTTCTGGCCGTTCAAGGCTGCGATTTGCTGATCAATGCCGTAGGCAAATCCGACCGAGGATTCATCGAGCAACTCACCCAAGAGGACCTTGTCTCGCAGTTTGAACTCAACGTACTTACCAGCCATGCGATGACGAAATTCTGCTGGTCGGCTCTTTGCCAGAGTCGCGGCGTGGTCGTCAATATCGCTTCGCTAGCGGGCATTGTCCCAGGACCGGGAATGGGTGGTTATTCCATGGCCAAGCATGCGTTGGTCGGACTCCATCGCCAATGGCGCCTCGAATCGCAATCAAGCGGTGTGCATTTTCTGCTCGTCGCCCCCGGCCCTATTGCCCGGGACGATTCTGCCGATCGCTATGCAGAACTCGTCAAGGCCCGCCAGCTCGATCCAACCTCCCAGAATCCAGGCGGCGGCGTTTCGCTCCATCGAATCGATCCAGTCGAGCTAAGTCGACAAATTTTACGAGCAGCACAGGAGCGAAAGTCGGAATTGATCGTGCCCGGCAAAGTCCGCATGCTTGCGATGCTCATGGCGATTTGGCCAAGTCTTGCAGACAAGATTATTCGCAAGAAAATGAAACGATCGTGAATGTCAGTTGCATCTAAGGAATAGCGATGTTTAATCGAATGATGGGTTTTTCAATGATCATGTCCACCCAAAACCCTCAAGCTAGATTATCGGTTTGGGCCACTAGTCTGTGTTTATTGATCGGAATCCTCCAGACGCAATCAATGCTGGCACAGGACACCTCGGTGGTCCCGAAGGCTCCAGCGACGGACGCAAATGTCGGACTGAGTACCGAACAGATTCATGCCCTCGACCAATGGATCGAAGAGACACGGCAAACTTGGCAAGTCCCCGGCCTAGCTGTCTCCATCGTTTGGGAGGACAAGGTCTTGCTGAGCAAAGGCTATGGGCTTCGTCAGGTAGGCAAACCCGAATCGGTCGACGATCAAACGCTCTTTGCGATTGCATCGAACTCCAAGGCCTTCACCGCCGATGCCTTGGCCATCCTGGTCGACGAAGGAAAGCTGCGATGGGATGATCCAGTCCATAAATACTTACCTTGGTTCCGGCTCTCCGACCCGCTGGTCAGCAACGATATTCGAGTCCGGGATTTGCTGTGCCACCGAAGCGGCCTAGGGACTTTCAGCGGCGATCTGCTCTGGTGGGGAACACCCTATACTCCGAAAGAAATCCTTCAGCGCGCCGAAGAGCTCAAGCCCCAGTATCCTTTCCGCGCCAACTATGGATACTCGAACTTGATGTTTCTGGCAGCCGGCCAAATCGTCGAGAGCGTCTCAGGCATGCCGTGGGGGGAATTCATCCAAACGCGACTTCTCAAACCCCTAGAGATGCAAAACTCGAAGTGGTCTGTCAAGCAGCTGAGCGGGGTGAACAACGTCGCAGCACCGCACAAGACCTATCTGGATCGCTCCGATCCCATCGACTGGATGAATTGGGATTCCATGGCCGCTGCAGGTGGGATCATTTCGAACGCGTCGGACATGGCGCGTTGGATGCAGTTTCAAATGCGAGAGGGGGAGGACTCACAAGGTAAGGTGATTGTTAGCCGAGCTCGGATTTATGAAACCATGCAACCCCACTCGATCATACCCGTGTCGAGAAACCGCTCTCAGCGAATCCCCGCAACCCATTTCCGATCGTACGGACTGGGCTGGTCACTGGCCGACTACTACGGGGTCAAACTGGTGGGACATGGTGGAGGCTACGACGGGATGTACTCCGAGCAGTTGATGATCCCAGGACACCGCTTTGGAGTCGTTGTGCTCACCAATAGCATGACCCCAATCGGTGATGCAGTCGTCCACCAAGTCGTCGATCGTTTCCTCAACGCTCCCGAGCGCAATTGGAGCCAAGAGGCCTTGGATCAATTTCGAAGGAGCCGCGAGGATTTCGAAAATCGAATTCAAAGAGCGACCAAGTCGCTTGTTCAGATGGACCAACCCAGCCACCCGCTCGAGAGCTACGTCGGAAATTACCGCTGCGCTCTGTATGGAGATGCCCAGGTCAGTTTGGTCGATGGCAAGCTACAGTTGCATTTGCTACCGTATCCGGAGCTCAAGGCAGATCTAGAGCTGATGCACTACGATACTTTTGCAATCCGTTGGCACAAAAAATTCGCTTGGTTCGACTCCGGATCGGCTCATTTTATCTTCGACGCCAAGGGCAAAGCCGAGTCGATTCGTCTGGATGTCCCCAACGACGACCTGTGGTTTTATGAATTGAATCTCAAACGATTGCCCTAGCCTGTCGGCTAAGGTTTGGCAGAGATTTTCGCCCAAGTGTCTTTGAGTGTGACGATGCGGTTAAAGACCGGTGCACCGGGTTTGGAGTCGATCTCATCGGCAAAGTAGTAACCGTTTCGTTCGAATTGAACGCGACTCCCGGGTTGAATCTGGGCCAAAGCCGGCTCGACGACTGCGTGCAAGATCGTTTTGCTATTGGGGTTGATGTTGTCCAAGAATGTTTTGCCCTCAGAGGATTCCTCGGGGGATTCTGAGAGGAACAATCGGTCATAGAGTCTGACCTCGGCACAGTGGCCCGTTGATGCGCTGACCCAATGGATCGTCCCTTTGACTTTTCTCTCGGCTGCTGGACCCGTCCCGCTTTTGGTCTCGGGATCGTAGGAACACTTAAGTTCGACAACCTTGCCCGAAGCATCCTTGATCACCTCGTCGCATTTGATGATGTAAGCATAACGCAGGCGGACTTCGCCTCCGGGTTTGAGCCGGAAGAATTTCGAAGGTGCATTCTCCAGGAAATCCTCCCGTTCGATGAAGAGGGTTTTGGAGAACGGAATCTTACGATTGCCGGCTGAAGGGTCTTCGGGATTGTTGACTGCATCAAGCTCTTCGATTTGGTTGTCCGGATAGTTCGTCAAGGTGACTGTGACCGGATCGAGAATCGCCATGTATCGAGAAGCGATTTTGTTTAAGTGTTCTCTGACGGAATTTTCGAGGACAAGTACATCGATCACACCGTTGAAGCGAGCCACGCCGATCGTTTCGCAGAAATGGCGGATCGATTCGGGAGTGTAACCGCGGCGTCGATATCCGCTGATGGTAGGCATTCGAGGGTCATCCCAGCCGTCTACATGTTTTTCGGTGACCAATTGGAGTAGCTTTCGCTTGCTCATCACGGTGTACGAAAGATTCAATCGAGCGAATTCGATTTGACGGGGATGAAAGATCCTGAGCGTCTTGCAAAACCAGTCGTACAAAGGGCGATGGTTTTCGAATTCCAAGGTGCAGATCGAATGCGTGATGCCTTCGATCGAATCCGACTGGCCGTGAGCCCAATCGTACATCGGATAAATGCACCAATCGCTGCCGGTGCGGTGATGGTGTGCGTACATGATCCTATACAAAACCGGATCACGCAGGTTGAAGTTGGCTGCGGCCATGTCGATTTTGGCTCGGAGCGTCCGGGTTCCTTCGGCAAATTCCCCGTTCTTCATGCGAACGAACAAGTCCATGTTTTCGTCAACAGTCCGCTCTCGATAGGGGCTGTTTTTGCCAGGTTCGGTCAGAGTGCCTCGGTACTCCCTGATCTGCTCGGCGGTCAGGTCGCACACATATGCATGGCCTTCGCGAATCAATTGCAAGGCCCATTGATAGAGCTGCTGGAAGTAATCCGAGGCGTAGAGCAGATTGTCCCAGCCAAAACCCAGCCAGCGCACGTCACGCTGAATCGAATCGACGTACTCTTGGCTCTCTTTGCTTGGATTCGTGTCGTCGAACCTCAGGTTGCACATGCCGCCGTAAGTTCGAGCCAGACCGAAGTTCAAGCAAATGCTTTTGGCATGCCCGATGTGGAGATACCCATTGGGCTCCGGCGGAAAACGAGTTTGGATCTTTCTATCCTGCAAGGATTCCTTCGTAGCAAAGTCTTTTTCAACTTCGGTTTCGATGAAATTCTTGCGGTGGTGAGATTCTTGGTTTTCCGCTGGATGGGTCACGATGCTTGATTTCGGTTTTGGTCAAATGTGGCAATGAGTTTAGCAACTAGAAAATCGGCTTGACCCCGTACTGCTGGTGGATCTGATTGCATAGCTTAGGCTGCAATCGCAATCCATGGGCCAGTTCGCGAAGGTACTCAATCTCTTCCTTGGTGTCGACATCGATGGTCGAGAGGGAAGCTGCATAAACGGCTGATTCCATTCCAAGCGGGACCGACCAAGCGAAATCGCGTACGCTCGTGGCGTTAGAGAATTCTTGCCTTAGAAATTGGATCGTCGACTCGTTGGTATTACCGATCCGCTCGATGATCGCTTGCTGCTCTTTGGCATCAATCCGCCCGTCGGCTTTGCCCGCGTAGATCATGGCGCGGACCAAGACTGCCATCTGCTCTTGTTCGGCCTGGGACAATTGGGGTGGGGCTTGTTTGGGTTGCTGTTGCCCAAAGATATCCCCCTGCCCTCCACCGGTATTGCCCGATGGAACCTGTTGACGCTGCTGCGTTGGAGCTTGCGTAGGTGCTTTGTTCCCAACACCGAGCATGTCTTCGAGCTCGGATGCCGAAGGGGATCGGCTATTGCCACCACGACCTTCCTTGAGCACTCCTGGAAACTGAACTCCTCCGGAGCTCGACGCATCTCGGCCGCTTGCAGGCCCGCCCCCAAGGATGTCCTTGAGGATGTCGGTACCCGATGGGCCGCCGCGACGCTGAGCACCGCCTTGTGGTTGCTGCTGCGCTGCTGCGCCGGCGTTGAGAATTTCTGTGATAATATCGAATGGATTCATTCTGTTTGCACCTCGGTCAAGGACAAGGAAAGGAACTTTTGGCGATAGGGCCTGTAGGATCGAAAGTATAACAAATGGGAACAGATTTTCCCGGGGGGCCTGCCACGAATGATTCAGCCGTCTGTGGAAAAAGAAGGGCAGATTTCCCTAGGGTTCCTGTTAATTCGTCTAATTCGTCAGTTTTCGGTAACGGAACCGGCGAGGCTCGTCGCTGTTGATCCCCAAACGCTCTTTGCGCTGCTCCTCGTAGACTTGGAAATTCCCCTCGCACCAATGGACATACCCGTCCCCTTCAAAGGCCAGGATATGCGTAGCGATGCGATCCAAGAACCAGCGATCGTGGGTGATGACCACGACGCAACCGACGAAATTGAGGATGGCCTCTTCCAACGCCCGCAACGTGTCGACGTCCAAGTCGTTGGTCGGTTCGTCCAGAAGCAATACGTTGCAGCCACGCCGCAAAAGCTTGGCCAAATGCACGCGGTTGCGCTCCCCACCGGACAGATCGCCAACTTTCTTCTCTTGATCGGTCCCTTTGAAATTGAACTTGGACACGAAAGCCCTTGAGTTCATCCGCTTGCCGCCCATCTCCAGCCAATCGACACCCCCGGAAATCTCTTGGAAGAGGGTGTTCGTTGCAGTCAAAGAATCGCGGGACTGGTCGACATATCCGAGTTCGACAGTCTCACCGACTCGCACCGTTCCACTGTCGGGCTGCTCCTGTCCGATCATCATGCGGAACAAGGTCGTCTTGCCAGCTCCGTTGGGCCCGATGACACCGACGATCCCACCGGGAGGCAGTCGGAAATCGAGGTTATCGATCAGCATGCGATCGCCAAAGGCCTTGGAGACTTTGGTCGCCTCGACGACGACCTCCCCGAGATGCTTACCTGGCGGAATTTGGATTTCCAATTCATCGGGCCGATCTTCGAACTGCTGGGCAGCGAGTTGTTCGTAGGCGCTGATCCGCGCTTTATTCTTGGCTTGTCGAGCGCGTGGTGACAAACGAATCCACTCGAGCTCTCGGTCGAGCGTCTTTTGTCGAGCCGCACTGGCCTTTTGCTCGATCTGCAGTCGCTTCTGTTTTTGCTCTAACCACGACGTGTAATTGCCTTCGAAGGGATACCCAGAACCTCGATCCAATTCGAGGATCCATTGTGCGACGTTGTCTAGGAAGTATCGGTCGTGGGTTACCGCGACCACGGTCCCTGGATAATGTGCCAAGTGCTGTTCGAGCCAGTTGACGGCCTCGGCATCCAGGTGGTTGGTCGGCTCGTCGAGCAACAGCAGATCGGGCTCCTCGAGAAGCAGCTTGCAGAGTGCCACACGCCGCCTTTCACCACCTGAAAGCTTGGTCACATCAGCATCCCCGGGTGGCAAGTTCATCACCGCCATCGACATTTCGACTTGGCGATCGAGCTCCCAGAGATTCTGTGCATCGATGATATCCTGAAGCTTGGCCATCTCGTCGCAGAGCTTTTGCATCTCTTTGTCATCGGTGGCCTCACCGAGCAGCCCGGAAATTTCGTTGTACCTATCGAGAATCTTGCGCTTCGGTGCAACGGCTTGTTCGACATTTTCCTGCACATTCTTTTGGGGGTCCAGCTGCGGTTCTTGGGACAGGTAACCTGCGGTAAAACCGTTGGCTAAACGGGCTGTGCCATCGAAGTTTTTGTCGATGCCCGCCATGATCCTAAGCAAGGTGCTTTTACCGGCACCGTTGGAGCCAAGAACGCCGATTTTGGCCCCTGGATAAAACGCTAGCCATATGTCCTTGAGGACCTCTTTTTGTCCATGACGCTTGGTCAGTTTTTCAATTTGATAGATGTATTGCCGGTTCATAGCGGTGGGACTGGGGTCTATTCCCATTCGATGGTTGCAGGAGGTTTGGAACTGATGTCATAGCAGACGCGATTGACCCCTCGAACCTCGTTGATGATTCGAGTCGATACCAGGGCCAGAAGATCGTAGGGGAGCCGACTCCAGTCGGCTGTCATGAAGTCGTCGGTGTTGACACAGCGAACCGCGACTGCATTCTCATAGGTCCTTGAATCACCCATCACGCCTACACTCTGAGATTCAAGCAAAACGACAAAGGCCTGCGATGTCTCCCGATACAAATTCGCATTCCTGATTTCCGTGATGAGAATCTCGTCGGCTTCACGCAGTACGTCAAGTTTGGCTTGGGTGACCTCCCCAAGGCATCGCACGGCTAGCCCCGGACCAGGGAACGGATGTCGCCATACCAAGTGCTCAGGTAGGCCTAACTCTAGCCCCAACTTGCGTACCTCATCCTTGAACAGATCGCGAAGTGGCTCGACCAGATCGAATCCGAGCTGCTCGGGTAGGCCTCCAACATTGTGATGCAACTTGATCGTCGCTGCAGGTCCGTCAGGAGCCGCGCCACTCTCAATCACATCCGGATACAGTGTTCCTTGCGCTAGGTACTTCGCACCATTGATTTTCAAGGATTCCTCTTTGAAACACTCGATAAAGGCATGTCCAATCCTTCGCCGCTTTTCTTGCGGGTCGCGAATCCCTGCCAAAGCGTTCAAGAAACGATCGCCAGCATCGACCACCCGAAGATCCGCTTGGAAGTGATCGGTAAACTCTCGGATCACCGCCGACTGCTCGTCTTTGCGAAGCAATCCATTGTCGATCAAAATGCAGGTCAACTGCGGACCGATCGCTTTGTAGAGCAAAGCCGCTGTGACCGACGAGTCGACCCCTCCAGACAACCCGCAGATCACTCGGTCCGAGCCTATCCTCTGGCGCATTTGTGAAATTGTCTGATCTGCGAAATTCGACAAGTGCCAACGACCTTGGCAACCGACCACGTTGTACAAAAAATTATGGATCAACGTCCCACCCAAGGCCGTATGGGAAACCTCAGGATGAAACTGAATGCCGTAAATCGGAAGCGCATGATGCTTGACCGCAGCATGAGGACAAGTTGTCGTGCCCGCGAGTGTTTCAAACCCCTCGGGCAGCTTTTGCACTTGGTCTCCATGGCTCATCCAAACGTCGATCTCCGAAGGAAATCCGGCGAATAGCTTTTCCATGTTGCTGATCGATAATCGAGCCCGTCCATACTCGCGAGCCGGACAAGCTTGCACGGCCCCACCTAGACTCTGGGCCGTCAGTTGCATCCCGTAACATATCCCCAAGATGGGAATCCCAAGTTCGAAAAGCTTCGGATCGCACTTGGGTGCCCCCTGGTCGTAGACACTCGAGGGCCCCCCCGAGAAAATCATTGCCGCAGGCTTTCGCGCAATGACCGACTCGGCAGAAATGTCGTGCCTGACAATTTCGCAGTATACGTTTTGATCGCGGACTCGCCTGGCGATCAACTGTGCGAATTGAGAGCCAAAGTCCAGAACCAAAACTCGTTCGTTTTGCAACGGATCGGCCGAAATGTTCGTTTGCTCCGAAACAATGGGGTCTTGCGACTGCGGGCTGTTCATACAAGTCCGAAAGGGATTGGCCAGCGGGAAAACGCAGAATTATAGCGACTCTCAGCCGTTCGCCTACACGAATCGCCTCGGAGTCTACAAGGAACTGGATTTCCCTTGGAGAACTGCCGCAATCCGCTTGACATGCGTCGCGACATCCAACTCGACAATCAGTTCCGGACTAGGAACGACGCGCCCGGCCGGGCGCCCAAGGGCCATAGCGAGCTTGTCGATAAGATCCTCTTTCGAATCGTGACGGAACAAGCCCCCTGAGAGGCTCCCTTGGCCAGCTTGCTCGATCCTCCGATGGAGCTCCGGGAAGGCCCCGTGGTCGGGCATGACATAGGGCAGCCCACAAGCCACGGCTTCGAGAAGAAAAATCCCCTTGGGATCTGCATACTGGGTCGGTACGCAAAACAAATCGAGGCCGTCGAGGAACTTAACTTTCTCACCCCGATCCAGGGTTCCCGCGTAGCTCCACTGTCCATTCAGGCCAGCTTGATGCAATTTTTCCTGCTGCTCTTTCCAATAACTGGCATGCTGTGGTCCCATCCAACCGGCCAACTCGAGCCTAAGTTTGCTGAACTCAGGATTGCGTTTCAGAGCGATGAACGCGTCGACCAATCGATGCAACCCTTTTTCAGGTGCCATGCGGGCAAGATAACCCAAGTGGATCGCATCATCGCGCGGTGTTCCAGACCCAGCACTGGCTGAAATCTCAAAAAAATCCTTGGTCGCAACCCCCAATGGCACTACATGCAATTTTTTCTGCTCAATCCCCAGCATGGCCTGCATGCTCTTTGCATAAGCCTCCGAGTGGCAGATGAACCCCTTGGCAAATCCGACTAGCCTCCGCATTCGTTCGATGGCCTGGGATCGATGAGTTGGACTCAAAGAGTCCAAAAAGATGTCGTCGCCCTGAAGCATCACCCATACGTCGGCGTTGGTGGACATCTGAGGTATCACCCCACCGATGAGCAAGTTCGTTAGCAAGATCGCTTCCGGACGAATGTTCGTTTGAAGGAAATCCAGCAGATCCGAAAACTCCTTTCTCTGCCGCCCCTCGAGTCCATCGAGCATCGAAAGGGTCAATTCACCGAGAAGCTCTGGGCTCGTTTTTCCAGCTTTGGACGTGAGGGCTTTGATGATCCAAGGGTAATCGAGCCATCCGACCAACCAACGAGGTAGATAGCCAAACAAAGGGAGCTTCTGCGACAGATACACATTGACCCCACCGAGAAAAACGCGGTCCACGCTCATGTCCTCGACGTCCGTTCGGATCGGGGTGTATACCGGCATCAACACACAATCATGCCCGGCCTTGATCAACTCCTTTGCAACGGAATTGTCGTTCATGCATGAACCGCAGAACATCCCGGCAGCACCTGCGGTCAAATAAGCTATTCTCATCGATTCGGTGGATCTGGGTTAGCGTGGATCTGGGTTGGCAAAGATATGGGGGAGCATACCTAGTGAGCTTAACGATTGTATCACATCGGTAAAAAACACCATCAAACTTGAGAAAATAGGCAATCTACTCCTGTTCGTTACCGTCACATTCGGCACAGGTTTACCGTCCGTTAAATCCTACTTAACTTCTTTCGTGGCCTCATTTTCCGAAAAACGCTTGAGCAGGTTCAAGCTATTTTCACCGCTTGGCCGATAGTTTCCTCGTCGTCCCATCTTACCTGGCTTCAATCCGTAGGTCAGTAGGTTGGTGTGCGATATTGCCGGTGGCCCAGAACTGATCGAGTCTATGGATGGCTCGGCCGGCATCTACCACGATTCCGCTTCGGTCAAACGATCCGGAGCATTTGAAAAGCATGGTTGGTGAAGATCCAAGTACGGATGGATCCCACCAAAGGATGTGGGGCCTACGAAGTCACACAGATCATCGTTTGTCGGTGGTCGTTTAACCGCGTCATTTTTGGTGCGGTCTCAACTCCGTCATGCTGTCGAATGTCCGCGGTGGTCAGTAAC